>Ga0114999_10004150_pt1 | contig 17720 bp, 16 predicted proteins | sample ArcticOcean_MG_C_3_FD_89820 | JGI IMG/M metagenome (GOLD analysis project Ga0114999, IMG submission 89820) | Marine microbial communities from western Arctic Ocean - ArcticOcean_MG_CB8_126 | ecosystem: Environmental > Aquatic > Marine > Oceanic | place: Arctic Ocean: Canada Basin | collected...
AGATCGTCCTGTTTGAGTAAAGGGGATGATGCAAATATAGGCGCTCGTTTTCCACACTCGCCCTCACACCGACCACACATTCCACCCCTGGTGTCCCCACGCTGGCAGCAGCACGAATGGATCGAGCGTTTCTTCTAATCGTGCTCGCAGCCATCCATGGTGGCGGCCAAGTTCCTCCGCCCACGCCGGCTCCTCCAATAAATTCCGCATCTCGTAGGGATCGTTCTCTAGGTCGAAGAATGCCCACGGCTCGGCCCCGTTCTTGTCGCCTTTTACCGTGTATTTAAATCGCCGGCTCCTGAACCCGCGCCACACCGCGTCGTAGAAGGCCACGCCCGGTCGCAATTCGGCGACGAATTCGAGCAGCACGCCGTCGCGGTCGAGTGCCGTTGTCTCGCCCTGGATCAGCGGTGCCAGGTTAGTGCCGGGCAAATCATTTTGCGGCGTCAGTCCGGCCAATCCCAAGAAGGTCGGGAAGAGGTCCTCGGTGCTTGTTGGGTCGTCAAGGCGGGTGTTGGCGCGCACGGGATGACGCGGGTCGTAGACGATCAGCGGGATGCCGACGGATTCTTCATAGGGCCATTGTTTACCGCGCAGGCCGTGCGCGCCGGCGAGTTCGCCGTGGTCGGAGAGAAAGACGAGTACGGTGTCGTCGTCGAGGTTTTGCTCTGTTAGGAAGGTGCGCAGCCGGCCGAGGTTGTCGTCGAGGTTTTCGACCATCGCGTTGTAGCGTTGGCGGTTGAGAATGAACTGGGCGCGTTGCTCGTCGTCCTTGGGTTCGAAATTGGGTGGTAGACTGATGTCGCGCGATTCCCAGGCTTGCTGAAGTTCGGCGGGCGCCTCGAAAGGGTTGTGCGGCGGTTCGACGGAGATCACCATGCAGAAGGGTTTCTCCCGGTCGCGGCCCTCGCGCAGATAATTCATCCCAATATCGAATAGGCCGTCGGTCTGGTAGCCTTCGATCGGAATTGGTGTCGGGTCGTCGTCTTCGAAATAGCAGGTGTCGAAAGGCCCGTTGCGCAACTCGAAGCCGAACCACTTCTGCCAGCGGCCCTGGTATGGGCGTTTGACCGGGCAGCGGTTGGTTTGCACCGCCGAGCCCATGCGCCCGTGTCCGCCGTCGAGGTGCCATTTGCCGACGTAGACGGTCTCGTAGTCGGCGTCGTTGAATTCGTCGGCGAGGGTGCGCTCGGCGGGCGACATGCGCCATTCGATGCCGGGGACTAGGCGGGTGTGCGCGTACTCGCCGGTCATCATGGTAAAGCGGAAGGGCACGCAGATCGGATAAGTTGAGCAGGCCTGGTCGAAGGTGACGCCCTCTTGGGCGAGTTGGGTGGTATGTGGGGTCCGGGCGTCGGAATCGCCGTAACAGGCTAGGGCCTGGCGGCGCAACTGGTCGGAGAGCACGATAAGGATATTGGGGCGTTTTGGCATGGCGTTGTTTTCCAGTGGGATCGGGGTATTCGCGTTCGTAGAAGAATGGCGGCGATTTCGCAATCAGGTGCGCTATCCTTTTGTCGGTAGCGGGATGTTAAGATAGAAAATGGTTGCCTAGATACACAACGCCTATATCAATCTCTTGACCGCAGCTATTGGTGGGGTATATTGGATTTGCCCACTTGAAGAAAGGAATGTCATGCCCTCTTTTGATATAGTCAACGAAGTCGACCTGCAGGAGGTCGACAACGCCGTCAACAATACGAAGAAGGAAGTCACGACCCGCTACGACTTCCGCGACAGCAAGACCGAGATCGATTTCAACCGCAAAGAGAAGGTCATCTCGTTGCAGACGAAGGACGAGATGATGATGCAGGCCCTGTACGACGTGATTATCAGCCACTTTGTGCGGCGTAAGGTCGACCCAAAGTGCCTGGATTTTGGCGAGATCGAAGGGACCTCACAGGGGCAGGTCAAGCGCGTGATAAAATTGCAGGAGGGGATCGAACGCGAGATCGCCCAGAAGATCGTCAAGCTGATCAAGGGCTTGAAGATCAAGGTGCAACCGGCGATTCAGGACGATCAGGTGCGGGTGACAGGGAAGAAGGTGGATGATTTGCAGGAGGTGATTGGGATGTTGAAGAAAGAGGATATGGGGATACCGTTGCAATTTGGAAATATGAAGTAGGGTGGTGGGGACGGGCTGCCTTGGGGTATGGCCTTCGGAACCTCTGTTCGCTCACGATATATAAAAAGAGAGGCGAGATACTTCAAAACGGAAGTATCTCGCCTCTCTTTTTATATTTAATGAATTTAAGATGCTAGTGAGATCTACGGAAGTAACTGAGGTTCGCTGAGGGGGACCTCATAGTGAATCAGGGACTGCCCTCGGAGCCTTATGGGAAGTGAGGCGAGAATGAGCGCAGAGGTTCCCATAAGCCTGATCATTCGCCCGCAGTTTTACTCATAAGAATCATTAAAGCACCGCGATTCCCGGTATATCCACCGCGACCGTATAGACCGACGTCTGTGCCGTCATAAGCAGCGTATGACCGTCTTGGCCCCAAGCGCAACTGGTGGACACTTCGGGTATTTCGATGATCCCCAGGAATTTACCGTTTGCGGTGTAGACATTGCCTTCTTGGTCGATGTTCAGGTGGTCGGGCGAAGAAGGCGAGGCCGGTGACCTTGGAGTTGTGATTTTATGGCAAATGCGTCCGTACGACGTAGAGTCCGGGACCTTCTGCTTGTTCGGGAGAGAGGTCGTAAAACAGGGTCGCCAGCGTTTCGTCGTCGATCTGTATTGTGCGTGGCCAACCGCGGCCGCCGATTCGCCGTCCGGGATTGTAGATTTCTACGGGGTGTTCGAAGTCCCAGGTCCGGCCGTCATCGCGCGAAATGACCATTTCGTAGCTGAACTCCCCGTCGACTCCGACGCCGTAGACGATATAGGTCAGCACAGCCCAGCCATTGGTTAGGAGGGTCAGGTCGTAACCGGCGACGCCGAAGTGCGGGAAGACGCCCAGCGCCGTCCAGGTCTTGCCGTCGTCGGTAGAGCGCAATCCGTCGACCATGTTGCCGGGCTGGCCGACCGGGACCGGTGCTTCCGCTTGCGGCGCGCCGCTGATAAGCGTGCCCTCGGCCGTGCGGACGATGGGGACCATGCCGTGGTTGCGCCCATCGCCGAAGGGGGTGAGGGTGTCGGTGGCGGTATTGTAGAGCACGGTGCGGTCGTAGAAGGGGCAGAGCCATTCGTTCGCCGACCATTCGATCAGCGCGTGGCGGATGCAGGCGTGATTGCTGCGGTTGGCGATGGGATAACTGTGAGGTGTAGACCAGGTGCGGCCCTCGTCGTCGCTGAGCGAGAATTGCGGCTCGCGCCAGAGCGTGTCTTGCGGATCGCGATAGCATGCCCAGTTGAGCAGAATGCGTCCGTCGGCGAGTAGCGTCAGCGAGCCGGGGTAGATCGAACAGTTGCAGATCGCGGCAATGGGTTCGGGGGCGGTCCAGTTGAAGCCGCCATCTGTCGAACGGCAGAGCAGCAGCTCTTTGCCACCGCCGCCTTCTATGTTGTAGACGGCGAGCAGGTCACCACTTTGCGTTTTGCAGAATGAGGGGTGGACGTGGCCGTCAATGACGTGGGTTATGCGAATGGGTAGAGTGGCTTTAGACATATTACAGCTCCGTGGGATCGTCGGTTCGAGGGTATTCTCTTCGCTCATGTCGCTGAACTCTTGGAGTTCGCGGTCTTCGGCAACTTGTGGCACATCCCAGACCACCATGATTATACGCTCGAACGGACCTCCGGCAAGTTGTGAAAGTATTCAGGGGTGTTACCTAGATAATAGATAATGAGCTGGGATAGCATGCGCCCCATAAGTAGTAGAATCTGAGGCGGCATAACAAACCGAACTTGGTGCATAAGGCTTCAAATACTTTAATTGTAGGCCTAATAAAGTTGCTGCCGAGTTTCCGAGGTTCAGTCGCGGGGTGCGACGCAGGATGTTTTTCTGGGTGGTTGTGGGGTAACGTACCTGGCCGGGAAGGGCCGGGAGAGTGGTCGCGACGGCGACCCGAGGCTCGACGGCTGGGGGACTAAAAACACCCGGACCTCGTAGGCTGCGACCGGACCGTCCGCACCCAGTTTGAGCGGATTTGTAGATGTAGAACAGGGCTTTATGACCCCCGAGCAAGTTGTCGTAAAGCTATTTTTAATGTAGCAGGGTTTCCAGGTTTACTCTTAGCGACGACGGATCAACCATGAAATTGCGTATCAGCCTCGTAGTCTTGTCCCTGATTTTGAGCACGTTGATCGGCCTTTCGTTTTCACAACGACTAGATAGTCAGGCCGATGGCGCCGAAAAGGATCGCTTGCTTATCGGTTTATCAATGGACACGCTGAAGGAAGCGCGTTGGCAGCGAGATCGCGATTTGCTCGTCGCGCGGGCCGAGTCGTTGGGGGCGAGCGTGTTGGTGCAGTCGGCCAATAGCGACGATACCCGGCAGATACAGGATATCCAGGCATTGCTCAGCTCCAAGGTCGATGTGCTGGTGATCGTACCACACAACGGCAAGGCGATGGCCAAGGCGGTAAAGATGGCGCACGAGGCGGGTACGCCGGTGATCGCCTATGATCGCCTGATTACCGACTGCGACCTCGATCTCTATATCTCGTTTGACAATCTGCGCGTCGGAGAAATGCAGGCGCAATATCTCGTGGACACGTTGCCGATCGGTCGTAAGAGTCGGCTCGTGCGGATCTACGGGGCGAAGACCGACCACAATGCGGTATTGTTCAAACAGGGGCAGGACAATATCCTCGCACCATATATCGCCAGCGGGCGCATCGAGGTTGTGCACGAGGATTGGGCGGAGAATTGGAAGCCGGAAATGGCCAAGAAGATCACCAACGCCGCCATCACCAACCACGGCGCGACCTTTGACGCGATCCTGGCTTCCAACGACGGGACGGCCGGCGGGGCGATTCAGGCATTGCTCGAAGAAGGTTTAGACGGCAAGGTCGTGGTGACGGGGCAAGACGCCGATCTCGTGGCTTGCCAGCGCATCGCCGCCGGAACCCAGGCGATGAGCATTTACAAACCGATAAAGAATTTGGCGAATAGGGTCGCCGAGCTCGCTGTCGCGATGGCGCGTGGTAAGCCGATTATCGTCCGCAAGGGCGTGCACAATAATCAGGTCGAGGTGCCTTCGGTGATGTTGGAGGTTACTGTGGTGACCAAGGATAATTTGCGGGAGACGGTGATCGCCGACGGATTTCACGCGGAGGAGGACGTCTACCGCAATGTCTCTGACCCGGACGGGAAATGACGCGATGAGCGAAAGGGTGCTTGAGGTTCGGGGGCTGAGCAAGCGTTTCCCCGGCGTTATCGCGCTCGACGCGGTATCGTTCGACCTAATGGCGGGCGAGGTGCACGGGCTGTGCGGTGAGAACGGGGCGGGCAAATCGACGCTGATCAAGGTGCTTTCGGGCATCCACGCGAGCGGCAGTTATGAAGGTCAGGTGCTCGTCGGCGGGCAGCCGGTGGCTTTTCGTTCGATTGCCGACGCCGAGGCGGCGGGCATTGCGGTGATTTACCAGGAGTTGGCCCTGATCGGTGCGATGACCGTGGCCGAGAATGTCTTTTTGGGCGCGGAGCCGAGGCGTGGCGCCCTGATAGACTGGCATAAGATGTACGCCGATACGCGCGAGTTGTTGCGTGACTACGATCTGACCTTGGATCCGACGGCGCGGGTAGCCGATCTGGGCGTTGGACAGCAGCAATTGGTCGAGATCGTCAAGGCGCTGGCCAAAAACTCCAAGATCCTGCTGCTCGACGAGCCGACCGCGGCGCTGACCGAAACCGAAGTCGAACGCCTGTTGCATATTGTAGGGGGGTTGCGGCAACGCGGGATCACCTGCGTGTATATATCGCACAAGCTCGACGAGGTCCTCGAGATCGCCGACCGAATAACGGTCCTGCGCGACGGGGAAGGTGTCTGCACACTGGCGGCGGGCGAGACGGGCAAAGACGAGGTTATCCGACATATGGTGGGGCGCGAGATCGTCGATTTTTATCCGCGCGAACGGATCGAGCCGGGTGCGCCTTTGTTAAAGGTGGAAGGGCTGTCGGTGGCGGCGGAGGGGGTCGAGGTCCTGCGGAATATCAGTTTCGAGGTGCGGGCGGGAGAGGTCTTGGGGTTGGGTGGGTTGATGGGCGCGGGGCGTTCGGAATTGTTATTGCATATCCTTGGCGGTTATGGGCAACGCATCGGGGGGGTCGTGCAGGTCAACGGTCGCGCGTTGAGCGGCCATACACCGGCCGACGCCATCGCCGAGGGGTTGGTGCTGGTCAGCGAGGACCGCAAACGCTATGGCCTGTTTTTGGAAAAATCCATTGGCTTTAATTTGTCGTTGTCGTCGCTGGGCCAGTTCGCCACGCATTTGCTGATCGACCAGAATGGCGAAATACGCCGCAATCAGATCTTTTTCGATTCGCTCGGCATCCGGGCCAATGGTCAGGAGACGGTCGTGGGGAGTTTATCCGGCGGCAACCAGCAGAAGGTGGTGCTCGGCAAGGCGTTGATGACCGAGCCGCAGGTGATTTTGCTCGACGAGCCGACGCGGGGGATTGATGTCGGCGCGAAAGTCGAGGTCTACCAATTGGTCAATCACCTGACCGCGGAGGGCAAGGCGGTGGTATTGGTTTCGAGCGAATTGCCCGAGCTGATGGGGATGAGCGACCGGATGGTGATTCTGAGCAGCGGGCAGGTCGGCGGGCGCTTTGATCGCCAAGACGCGAGTCAAGAACGCATACTCGCCGCGGCTATGGCACACAACTAGGATAGTATAAACGTCGGCCATGTTGATTTTTCAGCTACACCCTAACCATCGGGAATAGGAACAGGCCATCAATAGCAAAATTACCATACGCGACTTCTCGATCGCCATCGGGCTGGTTTGCATCTGGGTCTTCTTCGCCCTGGCGTCGGAAAATTTCCTTAGCCCGCGCAACCTGTCGATGCTGTCGATCGAACTGGCGGTCACCGCGACCCTGGCACTGGGCATGTTGCTGGTTCTTCTCCCGGGAATGATCGACCTGTCCGTCGGCAGCGGTGTGGGGCTTATCGGGGGTATCGCCAGCGTGCTGGTCTTCGAACACCAGATACCCGCGCCTTTGGCGATGGGCGTCGGCTTCGCTTTCGCGATCCTGGTCTGGTCGTTGATGGGCAAGCTGATCGTCCGGCAGCGGATCCCGGCTTTTATCATAACACTCGGCGGGTTGTTGGTGTTTAAGGGCGCGTTCTGGTTGGTAATCCATAATTCGACGATACCGGTGAGCGAGGGCAACGCCACCAATATCTACGCGTTGCTCACCACGTACTATCTGCCGGCCTGGGGAGGCTACTTGCTCCTAGTGGTGATCGGCGCGCTCTTTGTCTTGGCTCAGGTTCGTGCCCGCCGTCAACGCCGCGAACACGGCTTTGCCGTCGAAGATTCCGAAGTAGGTTTCCTCAAGGCTTTCGTCGGGCTGCAGGGGCTGTTGCTCTTCGCGATCGTAATGAACGGTTTCCGCGGCATCCCGCTCTCGGTGGTTATCCTAGGCGTGGTCGCCTTGCTGGTTTATGTGGTCACTCAGCACACCCCCTTTGGCCGCTATCTCTACGCCATCGGCGATAACGAGGAGGCCGCGGCGCTTTCGGGTATTCCGATCCAGAAGGTCGTGATTGGTGCCTACGCGCTATTGGGTGGGGTCGTCGCGTTGACGGGTTTTATGCAGACGGCCTATGCCGGAGCCTCGACGACGACGGTGGGCGATCTGATGGAACTCGACGCGATCGCCGCGTGCGTGATCGGGGGTACTAGTCTCAAGGGGGGCCGGGGCACGGTGATGGGCGTATTATTCGGTGCGCTGATTATGACCAGTCTGCTCAATGGCATGACGCTATTGGCGGTAGCGCCGGAGATGAAATATATGGCGCGCGGCGTGGTATTGATCCTCGCGGTGTGGATGGATGTCGCCGTCGCCAAGAAGTAGCCTTGGCGAACTGCGTTAGTTGAAAGAAGTTCATTTGTGCTGAGCAAACGACAGAAACGCCAATTCGTCGATGAGGGGTATCTCGTTGTTCCGGGAGCCTTGTCGAAGGTTCTGATCGAAGCGGCGCGCGGTCAACCATTCGATCGGGCATGTGGGGATCAGCGGCGAGGCCTTAGAAAAGCATCGCGCCGGCTTTCACTGCGCCGAATTGCTCAATGGGATCGGCAATGGGACCAATGGCCAACCGAAGGGGGCTTATAATCGGAATTTCACGGCTTTCGCGGAGATCTCTCTCGCGTATGCAGGCAGGTCGTAGCCTTCCGCGCAGGGCTCCTGGTGGGTTTGGCCGCTATTGGCCTTGCGATTCGGTCCCTAAGCCCACTGGCAGGCCCTGTCGACCGCCGGCCTCGATGATCTGGCAGCATAGTTTCGCGCGATACTCGGGGCGTCCGCGGTCGGTGGTGACGAGCTTAACGTCGAGTTCGGGGCAGCGCAGCAAAAAGCCGAGTGCCCATGTATCGTCGATATCGGTGTCGAATATGACGGGTATGCTCATGATATGCTCATATTAACTCGGAATCTGCGCCATAAATGGAGGGTTCAACCCGCCCTTGTTAATGTATGGGTTGCTCTTAGAGGCTACAACACATCCCATTTCTGCAAAATAGAGGGGGGTGGCTTTTGTTGGATAGGGGTAAAATAGAGCCAGGTTAATATTTCAATAAGTTATTTAAATACAGCAATTTGTGATAAAAAGGGCGGTGGGGTATAAGCGTTATCTTTCAGCATAAAATAAAAAAGAACAAATTTTTCTTTTTTTTTCATCAAATCTATTCTATCTTATCTTGCCTTTTCAGTTTTAGTTTTAGTTGTTCAACGTAAACCTCCTTGAAGGAGAATCAGGTAAATGGCCGATCGCGAGAGTGGAACAGTAAAGTGGTTTAACGACCAAAAGGGTTTTGGCTTCATTGAGCGTGCCAGCGGTGACGATGTCTTCGTTCACCACAGCGCAATTCAGGGTGAAGGCTTCAAATCCTTGCAGGAGGGCCAGCAGGTTGAGTTCGAAGTGGTCCAAGGGCAGAAGGGTCCCGCCGCGGAAAACGTAGTCGCGAAATAAGACCAAAAGAAGCATTGAGAAAGGCGCCGTGCAGATAACCGCACGGCGCCTTTTTGTTTTAACGGCCTTTATGTAGGTCGATTGTATTGGGGTTGCAAAAGCGACTGGACCGGGTTCATGATTGCTCCCCGTTGTTATTTTCGCTGCGCTTAGCTGTGTTGCGAGCGGTGAAAGTGGGTGTGGCGCCAATGGCCGTCGCGCCGTTGCCATATTCGCGTTTCTTCGTTGCGCGTGGTCACCGGCCCCTGATCGGTCTGCGCTTGTACCAGGCGAATGCAAGTGACTAAGGCCGCGTCATCGCCGAGCATGCACACGCGCGGGTCGACCATGGTCGTATGCAGTGCTTGCGTCGGGGCACCTAAATCGAAGTAGAAGCGGTGGAAACCGAGTCCTTGCACGCGCTGGCCGCGGGCTTCGGGTTCAAAGGCGGTCAACTCCGGATCGCACAATGCTTCGTAGGTCGTCCAGTCGGCGGTGGCGATGGCGTCGAGCAAGCGCTGGTTTAGCTGGAGGATTTCTTCATTTTGCTCTGGTGTCGGCACGACCGTCTCCTGTTGTTGGATCATTTACTTTTACTTTCACACGTGAAAGTAATTTATTGCATCGCCGGCTAAATATCCAATACGCTCGGCAAAGCTTGACCGAGATCCCCTTTATATACGGTGGCCAGTTCAACCCGTCCAAGATGCGGTGCGGGTTGTTGGTGGCGGCTGGCGATTTTTAAGGCCGGGGCGATGTTCAATCGCTGGGCCAGAAAGTTGGCCAGCGCTAGCCTGCAAACGGCTCTATTCGCGGTTATATGCCGCAGGCTGGTTTCTTCGCTTTGCGCCAAATTCATTATGCGCGCGGCGAGATCGTCGACCCAGACCGCGGAGCGAAATTCGTCGTCTATGATAGTGATGGGCAGGCCGCGGCGATGGCGGTAGGCCAGCCAGTCCAGATGCCCGGTGCGGCCATTGTGTGATGGGCCGATGGCCAAGGGCGCGCGCAGGACGAGCGAATTGGCGCGTTGCAGTATGAGTTGTTCGGCTTCGACGCGGGTTTGGCCGTAGAAACTGATGGGGCAGGGGAGTGATTCCTCATTATAGGTGCCGTTGCCGCCGAAGACGTGGTCCGATGAGATATAGACCAGGCGAGTGGTGTCGGGTAGGGTGTCGAGTAGGCGGTGGATATGGCCGACATTGATTTCGCGGGCCCAGTCCGGTGTGGCTTCGCATTTGCCGACATCGCAGACGGCGTGGCAGTAGATCAGGAGTTGGGGTGTTGAAGCCGAGAAAAGGGCTTTGAGCCAAGCCGAGTCTTCGAGGTTTAGAGTCGGCCATGGGCTCTTGCTCTTCGGCGGGACAAAGGGTTGCATGATCTTGGGAAAGAGGCGGGCCAGGTTATAGCCGGGCAGGGAAGTGGCGCCGAAAAGCAGGATGGGGGGCGACATGTACTATTCCGTGATGGGATTGAGTTAAGCTGGGTTGCAGGTGCGTACATCGAATTGGTGCTGTTGGACGGCGCCGAGAGACTATAGAAAGAGCATACGCAATTTAAGCGGATGCGTCTTGGGGACGTTAGTGTTGGGAGCGATTTATCTTGACATTATACCGGCTTGTTATTCTATGCTTTAGCTGCAAAATACAAAGGAGATGGGGTTATCGTCGGGCGAAAAATATCTGGATCTGTTGATCGGGCCAAGGTCGAATCGGCCAAGGCGCAGGTGACGGGATTGGCATATGCGGTGATCAACGAGGCGATTGCGGTGAAACGCGTATCGATCGGTCCGTAGGCCGGAGGGCAATGCACTTGAGGGTTGTTGCTGCGAATAGGGATGTTCGTTGATACTTCTTGAATTATTAAAAAATGACGACCGCTATTCTTTCGATTTTCCTGCATTTTTTGCGATAATTGCTGTGTAGATTATGCATTATCGTTACCGACAGGATTGTTGCCAACAGATTTGTTGAATAGATTGATTCTCCCAAAGCAGGATTAACCATTAATTTGCTAGACTTTCGGGAGTATATACATGACGCTTGCAACCGACACCGCACCTATAAATCTGCGTGAAAACAGCCACGCCATAGTGCGCGGCCTGTTCGATCCGGCGACCGCCGAGCGCTTGCGCGAGATCTGCGAACGCGTGCTGGAGCAATGGCGGCGCGCTCCACGTAGCGACAACCCGCCTGTTGGCCCCCAAGCCAATTATATGCGGCACGTGAACGATCCCGAATACCACCGCGACCACCCCGATGACCTGGCCTTCCTGCTCGACGCAGTCGGCGCGCCGCAGGTGGCCAAGGCGATTGGCGAAGCGCTTGACGAGGATTATTTCTTTCAGATGACCAGTCTCTACTTCAACCCGACCGGCGACAGCCAGGACGGCTTTTGGCATAAGGACAAAATCGGCGCCGAGGCCAATGTTGCGTTGGTGCCAGAGACGGGGGCTGGTCTGCAATTGCAGATCGCGCTGGTGCCGACCGATGATCTGGAGTTGGTGCCGGGATCCCACTTCCGCGATTATACGCCCGAGGAACACGCGATCTGTGTCGCTGATGGGGAGCGCAACAATCGCTCGAACGAGATGCCGGGTGGGGTGCGCGTCGAGTTGCAGCCAGGTGATGCGGCGCTCTTTACCCAGCTGTGCATCCATCGCGGGCGCTATCACACCGATAAATTGCGGCGGACACTGATGGTGTCGGTCAAGAAGAGGGTGACGGCTGAGTATTCGCTGCGCCAGCGCGGCCTCGACCCCTACAGCGATCAGCCGTGGTTTTTGCTGCCAGACTATTTGCGCGGTGTTAGCCCGGAGTCACGGGCATTTTTCCAGGACTTTATCGATTATTACGCCCCGCATTGGCGCGCCCGCTTTACCGAGGTGCTAAAATATTCGAGTTTGCTGCAGAGGTTCGCCGAGTCGGGCGCGCCGAATCCGTTTTTTGCGGAGTGAGTGAGCTGTTGGTGACACAATGTAGGTTTGGCCACAGCCATACGGGGTATGCTTCGACGCGGGACGACTGCTCAGACAAGCCCGAGCAAGCTTGACACCCCGCCCGATTTCAGGCTACATTCCCGGCCTCATGCTTAATCGCGCCTGCCTATGAAATCCAAAATCGTCTTTGGCCTATTGGTCCTGCTATACGCCTGCTCCTTCTTCCTGCGCGGAGAAGACCCCGCTGCGCAGATGGGGGACCGCGTGATGGAAGGCGTGTTCTTCCAAGGCGGTTATGGCATGGAGTGGGTCTGGGCGGCGGCGGCCGAGTTTGAGCGCGCGCACCCCGATATTACCGCCTATGTCTGGGGCAATCCGCGCGCCTGGGACCAGACCCGGCCGCGTTTCCTCTCAGGCAACCCGCCCGATGTCTTTTGGGGTATCCACAATATTAATTTCTGGGTCAATCTCAATGATGGCCTAGTCGCCAACCTCGATTCACTGATGGACACCCCGGCTTATGGCCAGGAGCATCTCAAATTCAAAGAGACCTTTATGGCGGGGTCGCTGGAGGAGGGCCAGTACGAGGGCCAGCAGTATTTTTTGCCCATCACCTACGCGATCAACGGGATCTGGTATAATAAGGGCATGTTCGACGAACACGGCTGGACCATACCGGCGACCTGGGACGAGTTTCTGGTCCTATGCGAGTTGATCACAAAGACCACCGATATTGCCCCAATGACCCACCAGGGCAAGTATCCGAGTTATTTCGGCATGATCTACCGCGGTCTGATCTACAAATTGGGTGGCGAAGCTTTGTTGGTGGATCTCGACAATTTGGAGCCGGGCGCTTGGCAGCGGCCCGAGGTGATCGAGGCGGCCCGACTGAGCCGGCAGGTCATCGCCAAAGGCTATGCACTCGAAGGTTCCTCGTCCTTTTCCCATACCGAAGCGCAGATGATTTGGTTGCAGGAAAAGGCGGCGATGATACCCTGTGGTACCTGGCTCGAATCTGAGATGAAACACGCGCTGCCACCCGGCTTTGAAATGCGCGTTATGCCGGTGCCCGGTTTTATTGATGGGCTGGGTGGCGTCGGTGCGATGGAGGCCAGCGCCGGTCCGGCTTTTTGGGTGCCGCAAGAGTCCGCGCACCCCGAATGGGGGATGGAGTATCTGCGCGTTTTGTTATCGCGCAAACTGGCGGGCAATTTTCTGCAGGAGATCGGGTCTATGCAGCCCATTATAGGCAGCGACAAAGACGTGCCGGTGCCTCCAGCGACGCAGAGCGCACTCGATGTGATCGCGGCGGCCGATGGTGAGACGTTTAATATGCGCTTTACTAGTTGGTATCTGGAATTGGACAACGAGTTTGACAACGCGCTGGGCGCGGTGCTCAACGGCGACACCACGCCGGAGGAATTCGGCGTCCGCCTCGAAGCCCAGGCCGAGCGTCTGCGGCGCGACCCCGATACGATCCGCTTCCGCCGTCGTTTGTCCGGCGCTTTGGCTCAGGACTGAGCTTATGCAGCGCAACTGGAAAGCGGGTTTGTTGTTTATACTGCCGGCCCTGCTGTTCTATATGCTTTTTATGATCGTGCCCTATGGATTGGCCTTCGGCGTTAGTTTCGTCAAATGGCGTGGGGTCTCGATGGACATGCAGTTTTTCGGTCTGGGCAATTTCCGCATGATGTTCTCCGACCCCTATTTCTGGAAGGCGCTGACGAATACGGTTTTCTTCACCGTCTGCACCGGGGTGATCGTGCCGGCGCTGGCGCTTTATTTTGCGGTGTCGGTGACGCGGCGTTTGGTGCGCTGGGCGCGCTTTTATCGCATTACCTATTTCTTCCCGAATCTGATTTCGCAGGTCGCGATCGCCGTTTTATGGTGGTTCGCGCTCAACCCGCAATTCGGAATTTTCAGCAATTTTCTGCGGCTCTTTGGCATGAAGGATCTGCCCTCTTGGTTGGGTGATCCGGTCTGGGCCCCATGGTGTATCGTAGTCGTCAAAGTCTGGGCGGCAGTGGGTTTTTATATGGTGCTCTACGTTTCGAGCATCGAGGGCATTCCCGAGGACTATTACGACGCCTGCCGGATCGATGGCGCCGGCGAGTGGCAGGCCTTCCGTCATGTGACGTTGCCGCTGATCTCCGAGATGATGAAGGTGAGTACGATCTTTTTATTGCTCAACGGCTTCGGCACCTTTGATCTGGTGCGGATTATGACCGACGGCGGCCCCGACCGCTCGACCGAAACGCTGGCGACCTATATCTACGAGAATGCGTTTGAACTGGGTAAATTCGGCTATGCCACGACCATCGCGATGACTCTGTTCTTTATCACCTTTTCTTTGGCGATGCTCTCGTTGTGGGTACAGCGCAAACAGGCGGTGGAATACTGATGTTGGATCTGCTGCGCAAAACCGTTACCCAGGTGATCTTCACCGTCTATGGTGCGATCGTTGTCTTCCCGATGGTTTGGTTGGGTTATACCTCTTTTAAGACCACCGAAGAGTTATTCGCCGACGCCTGGTCGCTGCCCGAGATTTGGTCGCTGGCTAATTTTATCGAGGCTTGGAACGAAGCCCAGATCGGCGACTTTTTTTGGAATAGCATCTTTGTCACTGTATCGACCTTGATATTACAGCTTTTTTTGGGTTCGATGGCCAGTTATTCGTTGGCCAAATACCAGTTTCGCGGCAGCAACCTGATCTACTACGCGTTTTTGGCGGGTTTGATGTTTCCGATATTCCTAGGGTTGGTACCGCTCTTTTTCCTGATGAAATCGCTACACTTGCTCAATAGCCATTTGGGGTTGATTCTGGTCTACGCCGCCTTCGGCTTGCCTTTTACAATTTTTGTGCTGACGGCCTTTTTTCGCACAATTCCCACGACGATTATGGAAGCCGGGATCATGGACGGCTGCTCGCATTTTAAGCTCTATTGGAGTGTAATGCTGCCGCTGGCAAAACCGGGTATCGTCACGGTAGGTATCTTTACTTTTATTTCTATCTGGAACGAATATATCCTGGCGTTGATCCTGCTTTCTTCGTCGCATTTGCGCACGTTGCCGCTGGGGATCGCGGTATTGCAGTTCGTGCAATTCTACGAAGTGGACTTCGGCACGCTCTTTGCCGGGCTGGTGATCGTGATGTTGCCGACGCTGCTTTGTTATGTCATTTTGCAGAATCAGATAACTAAGGGAATTACGGTGGGGGCGGTGAAGGGCTGACCGCTAGCGTTATGAGTGAACGGTCTGGTCGAGGGGAGGCACCTTCGCTCATGTCGTTGAAACTCTTAGAGTTCGCGGTCTTTGGCAGCTCGGATCGCAATCCTGCGACCCTCCAAGGGACAACGGCCGCTACGGTGCTTCCTCTCGACCAGACCTTGGAAACTTCAGCGGTTTCTGCTATAACCCATAAATATTAGAGTTGCTACTGACGTCTCTTAGCTGGTGGGGCTTGCTGTCGCGATCAGCGAATGATCCCCGCAAATAATCAAGAAACTAATCCGCAAAGGAGCGTTAGGTGAAAATTATCGATGTGCAGACCATTCGTTTTAAAGTCAAGTCCAATACCGTGCGCGATACCGACGGCCACGGCCACCCTGGTCCCGAGCGCGAATCGTCGCAGACCCTGCTCAAGATCATCACTGATGAAGATGTCTGCGGTTATTGGTTCGGTGCTGATGCGGGTATTATTGAGAGCGTGGTTAAACCCGCGATCGTTGGTGAAGATCCCTACGATCGCGAGAAAATTTGGCGAGACCTCAACCACCGTCAGCGGCTCAATATGGGCACGATGTCGGATAAGGTGCTAATGTCGGTCGATCTAGCGCTGTGGGATTTGGCCGGGCGCGCGGTGGGTTTGCCGGTCTATAAATTGTTGGGCGGTTATCGTGACAAGGTGCCGGCCTATGCCTCGACGATGTGCGGCGACGATCTGGAGGGCGGGTTGGCGACACCGGAGGATTATGCCAAATATGCAGCGTGGTGCATGCAGCGCGGCTATCCGGCCTTTAAGCTGCACACCTGGCAGCCCCCCTATGAGGGTGCACCTAGTCCGAAGCGCGATATTGAGGCCTGCGCGGCGGTGCGCGAGGCGGTCGGGCCCGATGTGCCATTGATGCTCGACCCCTACCATTATTACGACCGAGAATCGGCGCTGTATTTGGCCAAAGAACTGGAGAAGCTTGATTACTATTGGATGGAAGAGCCTATGGACGAGCATAGCATGTCGTCGTATGTCTGGCTCTGCGAACAGACGAGTTTGCCGATCTGCGGCCCGGAGACCTGCGAGGGAAAGATGTATGTGCGCGCTGAGTGGATCAAGGCCGGCGCTTGCGACATCAGTCGTTGCGGCGTCGGCGATGTCGGCGGTCTGACGCCGCTGATGAAGACGATTCACTTATGCGAGTCGTTCGGGATGCGCTGCGAGATCCACGGTGGCGGCCCCGGCAATCTGCACGCGCTGTGTGCGATGCACAACGGCGAGTTTTACGAGCGCGGCCTTTCGCACCCCTTTATCGACTTCGACGAACCGGCGGCCTACTTGCACGAGCACGGCGAGCCGATGGACGAGCAGGGTTTTGTGCACGTGCCGCAACGGCCCGGTCTGGGCATGAATATCAATTGGGATTATATCGAGAAGAATACGATCAAATATTAGGCGAACCGACGGTCCGAGCAAGTCTTGGCCAAGCTGTGGCAATCCATGGCCCCTTACGGCGTCCCTGAGCATATCCGCAGCGATAATGGTAGTGAGTTTGTCGCCCAAAAAATCCAACAGTGGCTGCGAGAACACCAGATCAAAGCGCTATATGTCGATCCGGGGATTCCATGGCAAAACGGCTACATCGAAAGTTTCCACAGCCGTTTCCGAGACGAATGTCTGAATCGAGTATGGCTCTTAAATCTGCGCTTAGCCCGCGTCGTGATCGAGGATTGGATACAGCACTACAACACAGAAAGACCACATGGCTAACTGGGCTATCTCAGCCCAGCTCTCCGCCGGCGACACCAACGCTCCGCATACTGCCCGAGGCGACGGTGGTCGGCCCACTGCTCGTAAAACCGACGGAATTTCTCAGCGAAGCGGCATCATTCTCAGCAGAAGTCCGCAGCCGGCGCCCCACACGCCTCGACACCCTAAAAGTCGGAGAAATCGCTCAGTTTGCAGATGCAGCGCTTCGTCGCCATTAAGTTGTCTCCCGTCGTTACATTTCGTACATTTTTCGTGTGTGCGATTTGCTTGCAGCCCACGTTAAATCGTTGTGGGATGCACACCGGCGATCCGAGAAATATGCGTGAGGCGTGTAAAAAGACAAAGGGAATTTATCGGTTGGCCTTTGTTTTTTCACGTACCGCGAAAGGTTCACTTAGAAGTTAAATTTACAGAATATTTAATTAAAGAAATACAACACGTTAATTTTAATGAAAAGTTGTAAGAATGGTGATAGTGATCACATTTCTAATCCATTGGTATTTAACTGCCATAGTCCACGGATTGTATATACATCGATATAGATCGCATAGACAGTTTTATTTCCTGCGAAACTGGGATCAAGTCTTCCACTTATTCACCTACATGGTTACCGGCCCTGCTTACCTCGACCCGAAGACCTATTCTATGACGCACAAGAAGCATCATAGATTCTCCGACAAGGAGGGAGATCCACATTCCCCAATTCGGAGTAAATCTTTTCTCCATTTATTG
>Ga0114999_10004151_pt1 | contig 17718 bp, 12 predicted proteins | sample ArcticOcean_MG_C_3_FD_89820 | JGI IMG/M metagenome (GOLD analysis project Ga0114999, IMG submission 89820) | Marine microbial communities from western Arctic Ocean - ArcticOcean_MG_CB8_126 | ecosystem: Environmental > Aquatic > Marine > Oceanic | place: Arctic Ocean: Canada Basin | collected...
GATCAGCCCGTTGCTGCCGTCACAACTCCGCAGTCAGGGAACAAAATCCCAATCTTCGGCGGCTCGCCGTCTGTCCGGCCACCACCAATTCAAGACACAAACCAGTTTCCCGACGGGCACTAGACTATGCAGATCTGGCTCCGGGTTTGCCTTCTTCGATGACGAAAGTTCCATTGGTGAGGACTGGGGCGCCGGGTTTGTCAACGAATGGTGTGGCTCGGAAATACGTCGTCCACGCGTTGGGTGTCAATTCACACGAGACGTAGCCGCGGTTTGAGTTGTACCACTTCACGAAGTCGTTCTGTCTGGCGGCTCGTTCGTACTCGGGAATGACGTTGCCGCCGTTGCCGCCGTTGCCGCCGGAAGTCATGGAGGTGCCGACGAGTTCCGTGCCCACCAGCGGTGACTTCGGATCCTGGAAATCAAGCTGCAGGTCGTTGACCCAGTTGACGTGAATGTCGCCGGTCAGCACGACCGGGTTTGGAATCTTCCGCTCATGGAAGAAACGCAGCAGACGGCGGCGGCTGATCTCGTAGCCCGGCCACTGATCCATGCTGTAGCGACGATCTTCGCCCTCGCCTCGATTGAGCGGAGCCATCATCACCTGCTGAGCCAGCACGTTCCATGTGGACGTTGACTGCAGCAGACTCGACATCAGCCAGTGTTCCTGCTTCCGGCCGAGCATCGTGGCCTGCGAATCGAACACCTTTCCAGTCATTGGTTTCTGGTGGTCGCCGTTTGGCTGGTCGGAGCGATACTGCCGAGTGTCGAGGACATGGAAGTTGGCGAGCCGGCCATACTGGCAGCCTCGATACAGCTTCATGTGCGGTCCCTGCGGAAACGATCGCCGGCGCAGCGGCAGGAATTCGTAGTAGGCCTGATAGGCATTCATGCGACGCGCGAGAAATGATTCCGGAGTAATACCCTCTTCCTCGGAGACAAGGTTGGCGTAGTTGTTGTCAAACTCGTGGTCGTCCCAGGTGACGAGCCACGGGAACAGCCGATGCGTGTCCTGCAAGGTCATGTCGAGCCGGTACTGAGAATACCGCGTCCGGTAGTCGCCGAGACTCTCGATCTCATTACCAATGTGCTTACGAGGTCGATTGTCGATGCCCTTGTACTCGTAAATGTAATCGCCAAGGTGCACAACGAGGTCGAGGTCTTCCTTCTGCATATGCGGGTAGCCATTGAAGTACCCGCTTTCGTAGTGCTGACATGACGTAAACGCGAACCGCATCAGATCGGGTAGCGCGTCCTGGGCTGGAGCCGTTCGAGTGCGGCCCGCGGGACTCGTCTCGTCCCCGGCATGAAATCGATAAAAGTACCACCGGTGTGGCTCAAGCCCTTCGACTTCGACATGCACGGAATGTCCAAGCTGCGGCATCGCAAGCGCCGAGCCTTTCCGGGCAACATCGCCAAATGCTTCATCCGTCGCGACTTCCCATTGAACCGACACTGGCTCATTCGGCATTCCGCCCCCATCAAGTGGATTCGGGGCGAGCCTTGTCCAGATCACAACGCCATCCGGCGCGGGATCACCGGAAGCGACTCCCAGCGTAAACGGATTGCTGTTGAACTGCGGCCCTCGTAACCTGTCCTTCAGCACGCAACGCCATCGTCGGGATCGCCGAGACCGCGGCCATGTAACGAAGAAAGTCGCGTCGTTCGATTCCGTAGCATCGAGTGTCTGTCGGTTTTCGGAGCATTGTTGATTCCTGAATCGGTAACCTTGCGATGAGGCACCCATTCTAGCCGGCAACCTGTCATTGTTGCTGTTCGGACGGAGTGATGGACTTTGGAATGGCCGTGCAGACCCAGACCGCCGACGTGCGACTGACACAGGCCGGAATGCAGATCGGATCGCCAGCATACGTGTCCCCCGAACAGGTGGACGGTGACCTGGCACGCGTGGGTGTAGCATCCGACATCTACAGTCTGGGCGTTGTGATGTACGAACTGTGAACCGGCTTTCCGCCGTTCCGGGGTCCCGTCATCTCGGTGTTCGCGCAGATTGTGACGCAGGACCCGGAACTGCCCCCGAATGCGCGACACGATCTGACGCCGGAACTGGAAGACATCTGCCTGAAAATGATGTCAAAGCAGATCGAGGACCGGTATCAGTCGATGGCCGAAGTCGCCGAGGCGCTGACGGCATACATTCGCAATGAACTGACATCCTCACTCGTCGAAGCGGATCAGTCTCAATCACTCACGGAACGCGACCCGGACATCGCGGCCGAGAACTGGACGCACGATGCAGCCGACACCCCAGAGCTTCCACCTCAGCCGTCTGACCCGAATGCTGAAGAACTGCGTGCTTTGATGCTTGATATCGAATCATCACTTAAGCACGGAGAGTTCCCGGGACTCCTGACGCAGGTCGATCACGTTCTGGAAATTCAACCCAATAACCAGGCCATGCAGCGTTTACAGCAATCGTTGAGAAATCGAGACGCGGTGGCGAATCGAGTCACGGTTTCTGGTCTGTGCCGCGGACTCCTCACCCAGTCGCGCTGGCAGATTGGAGTCAGCGTCATTGTCGTTCTGGCAGCCGTTGTGTTCTGGCTTCTGAGTGTCTTCACCAGTCCTGCCTGATCATGCCACGGTTCTCACTTCCGGATCCCGTTCGCTACTTCGCTCCATTGGTTTTTATGAGTGGCACGTTCCCTTTATCCCCCAACCCCAATCTCGGCCCCCGTATTCTTTTAACGAGATGGACTGATTGGAGTCGCATGCTGCGCACGGAGTGTTTCTTGAACGCAACTCTGTTCAGTCCGTCAGACTGTGATTTCCGTGACGCTTGCCGTTGATCTCAGAGTGATTTGCTCATGGACAGCCTGATGGAGTTCGAGATCGCTCCTCGCCGATTCGATCGAGATTATCAGGGCATAGCGAGCGTCGTTGTCGTAGCACTCTTGCCCGGGGCGCTCTCGCCACCAGCCGGTGACGGGGAAGACTGCGACGAATTCTGACTCGGCGAGCTGACTGGCTGTGCCTCGCCATGTGTCGGAGTGAATGGAGCCTTTCGTTCGGAGAGTCTTGCCGAGCGACCAGTTGCGGCTGTCCGATACTGTTCTGCCCGGAGAAACCTGCGGGTGATCCCAGACGTCGCGCGTCAGACGTTGCCGCAATTGCTGCATGCTTTCCTCGGGGCGTTTCACGTCGAATCTGAGTCCGTGGGATGCGTAGCGGTGCTTGATGTTCCAGCCTTTTCGTCCGGGGCTCGGTTCTATGAAGTAGGAGAGGGTGACCCGCATCATGACCTCTTCTTCTGCGAGGTCCTGCAGGACAGTCTTTGGGAACGGCAGGGCATGTAGCTTCATTTCCTTTGTGGAGACTTTGCTGCCTTCTTTCTGGAACGGCTGCATCGAATCCTGAATGATCATCGTGGCGACATTCTTCGCGCAACGTCTGGCCCGCTGAAGATTGGGGACTCCCCAGCCGTAGCAACGCATGCGATCATGGCGCCGTGCATCTGGAAACTCTTCGAGCATCTCCGGTGTCCACCCAGCAGAGTGGACGAGCAGGCCGCGGATTGTTTCGGGCCAGAACTCGGAATACTCGGCCAGCAGCGTTGCGCCCATCCTTGATGCGAGTGCAGTTGCTGCACTGGTATCTTCGCTCACGGCAAGCAGCGCTTCCGGCGGGTTCATTGCCGTTGTCAGCAGCGACAGGTCGTCAGTCTTTGAGACAAAGCCTGTCGGGTCTCTTGCCCAGTTCCCTCCTTCGAGCACGATGTCCGGTTTGATGGGCCATTCGGGCGAGTCCCAGGCCAGCGAAGTCGTACTCGCAGGTGAGAGTCGCCCCTTCGGTGCAATCGGCGTCCACCCTTTCAACGTCGGATCCTGAATCCACACTTTGTCCGTGAAAGCCCCGACAGTGATGGCATTCCAGACCTGAGAGGGATCCTGAACGCTGGCAATGTGGTTTGCGTCTGGATAGTTCGCGACGAAGTCGGCTGCGAGATTGCCCGCGGACACGAACAGCAACCGTTGCTGCTTGTCGAGTGCTCCAGAGCAGGCCTGATCAAGCTCCGCAGACCACAACGTGGGACGCCACGTGTCGCGGTCGTCGGCCGTAATTGCCAGACAGAAGACTCGCGACCGCTCGGGAGCCTGCAGTTCCGCCATGGCCATCGAGCCGACTGTTATCGGTCCGTAGTCTGGAGGAGAGTTTTCACCCACATCAGGAAGGATCTTCACCGCCTCAAGTCGATGAGTTAGCTGAACTGGATCCGTTGCAAGCAATTGCTCTTCGAGTGGCCCATACAGTGCGAGCCCGGCAAGCTCGGTCCCATGGCCCTGTCGATCATCACGAGGCCATTCCGGATTCCACGTGTGGACGTCGCCGTCAGCCAGCGAGTCCTCGAGGAGCGGATTTCCTCGGTTCACTCCGGTATCGAGAACACAGACGGCCGGAGCAGATGTGTCCGCCGGCGTTGTGCGCGCCCGCAACGCATGGATGAATTCAGCCTGATCTCGCGGGGGAAGCTGCACGAACTCACCGGGGACGATTTTCGCCCGCCTGAATTCCGCCAGATAGTTCAGCAGTCCGGGGAACTGACTCCAGCGATCGAGGGATGCGTAGGCCAGAATGACGATGACTTCGGGAAACCGAACAGTGTTCGAGCTGACCTGCATCCCGAGCAAATCAGCACTAGCTCGAAATACTGTCTCGACTTCGTCCGGTGATCGCTCCAGCCAGACTTCCCACCAGAACTCGTCAGTCGGCAGCGGATAGTCATCTCCGGAATCCGTCCAGTAATCACGAAGGACGGCAAGTTTGACCTCGGCGATGCTGGCAGCGAGATCGTTGTTCTTCGGGTTACCGGTCTTTGTGGTCTCGGTCGCATACTCCTCAAACCGTTTGACGAAGTGATCGATCTTGCCCTTCGGTATGGCAACGGTGGCGACCTGTCGACCGGAAACCTCGCGGACATTCAGAATGCGAATGCCTTTCGGCTTGTTCTCAAGTCGTTCGAGCTTCAATTCGTGGTCTGAAGCGCTCGCGAACGTGACCGGCACAATGTGCAGGTCCTCTGTCGCCGGTTCCTTGCCATGCTCAGCAATGGCCTTGTTCTGGACCTCGCGAAACTGATCGGCCAACTCATGGCCGTGCTTTGCACTATCTCGGGGTGGCGTCCGAAACGTACCGTCGCCCCGCGAGGTCGACGTGTAGCTTTCAGTTGAAGCCGTATCTGAGAGAAGAAAATGCCTGTATTCGTCCATTGAACCGGCTACTGGCTATGAGTCTCGTTTCCGCGCTTCGAGTGAGTAGACGAGCTTAGCAGGTGCAACAGTACATTTGTCCTTCAGTACGGAATCTTTTGCGGCATCGTCGCATGCCCGGCAAATCTCGGCGTGGCTCAGGTCGATCGCTGCCGCGATGATCTTCTTCCACGGCATCCGGTGGGCCGCAAATGACGCGAGCCGATTCTGGATCAGCTTTCGAACGGCGGCTTCATCGGGGCGTCCGTAGCGGACAATGTCGTCGAACCGGCGAAACAGAGCCTCATCCAGCATGCCGACACAGTTGGTCGCTGCGATGACAAGACTGTCTGATTCGTCCTGCTCGAGAAACTGCAGAAATGAGTTGAGGACACGGCGAATCTCACCGACATCATTGCCGGCCGCGCGTTCGCTGCCGATCGCGTCAAATTCGTCGAACAGGTAGACCCCTCTGGTCTCTTGCATGGCCTCGAAGATTGTGTGCAACTTTGCGGCGGTTTCACCCATGAACTTGGTGATGAGGCTGTGAAGCTGAACCGCAAAGTGGGGGAGTTTCAGCTCACCGGCGAGTGCGTGCGACGTCATGGTCTTGCCGCATCCGGGAGGCCCGATGAGCAGCAGCTTGCGGCGACTGCACAGGCCGAACTCGCTCAGCTTTGTCTTCTGACGGTATTCGAGCACGACCTGCTGCAACGCGTCGGTCTGCTCTGCTGCCAGCACCATCTCAGACAGCCGGGTGCTCGGGTAACTTGCAGACAGGACCGACGCCAGTTCGCCGGATGGTCGTACAATCGGCACGGCACCACCCATCTTCACACTCGTCTGGCGTCCCCGAATGTCCTGAATGAGTTCCTTCAGTTCTGAAGCAAGTCGACCCTTCCCGGTTCGAGCGGCGTGAGCGGCAATCTGCATCGCGACGGACACAAAGCGCTCGCCGTCGGCGTCGCTATAGCTTCGCAAGAGTGCCTTGATCTGTTCTGCCGTCGCCATGGTTCAGCTCTTCAATCGGTTTCCGGCATCTGCTCGTACAGAGACCTTGAGCAGAAAACATGCCGTACTCCGGTTATCGAACTTTCCGACCTTAAAGTAAAGCAATTCACTCTCTTGAATAACCGTGGGCGTGTTCACGTACTTCAGAACACACAGGAAGGACAAAAGCCACTCATTGCCCCATAGAACGCGACGAACGCGTGGCCCTCGCCCGACTGCGGGCCATCAACACAGCGATGTCACCTGAGAGGCCTGGCCTTACACGAAGGTCGGGCTTATTTCACAGGCTCGAACAAGGCCCGTTTCCTTTGACTCGGCCATATGTTTCAATGTTCATTAGGACGAATTGACCGTTATTCGCTTGATTTGATGTCCCGCTGCGACTGCTTCGGTTCAGAGATACACCTCGCGATCCTGCATCATCGGAGACACTATGCCATCCACCACACAGATCATTGCCGAGGAACGCAAGGCTTTGATGAATCTGTTGAATCCGATTCCGAAACGATGCATCGACGAAAACATGCTGATGGCGTCGTGGAATATCGCGCAGTTCTCAAACAAGAAGAGTGACCGGGCTCTACAGTACATTGCCGATATCTGCGAGCGGTTTGACATCATCGCCATTCAGGAGGTGAAGTCCGATCTCCGTGGCCTTGCGAGACTTCAGGCGCTGCTGCCAGGTGATTATCGGATTCTCGTGTCCGACCCGACCGGCAATACCGAACGGTTGGCGTTTCTCTACGACCAGAGGACCGTGCAGGCGACAGGTCTCGTCTGTGAGATTGCGTTTCATGGATTAATCAGAGATCCCGTCACGTTTCAGTTCAACCGGTCGCCGTATTGCGCGTCGTTTCGTTCCAGCCGGTTCGATTTTACGGTCGTGTCTGTGCATATCGTCGAGGGCTCGTCGCACGGTTCCGCCGGGCTGGCTCTGCGCCAGAAAGAGATCGAGTCTCTGGTCGCATTCCTCAAGAAACGCGCCGGACAGGACAAGGGCAAAGTCTTCGACCCGGACTTCTTCGTCGTCGGCGACTTCAACATTCAGAAGCATGGCGACCGATTCTTCAAGGCTCTCACCGAAGGCAAGAAGCCGAACTTTGTCATGCCTGACGGTATGGATGACCTCGGCACGAACTTCAAACAGACAAAAACATTCGACAAGATCGCCTGGCTCCCCAGCGATGAGTTCGTCTTCACCGGGATGTTTGGCGCCGTTCCCTTCGGGGATGTCCTCTACCAGGATGCGGCCGATCCAGCCAAAACGGCTCGCAAGCAAGTCAGCGACCATCTGCCGCTGTGGGCCGAGTTCCGCGTCACGGAACTCGAACGTGAACTCGATCAGATCATTAATACCTGATCCGATGCCCACAATCGTCGATACGTCTGGCTTCTTTCGCAGGCCGAAGGTATGGCTGGAGTACTCCCCAAAAACGGGCCCAGTGGTTATGAGAGTCTCAACTGCTCATTGACGGGCAAGGAGACTCTTGATGACGAAGAAACGCAGGAAGCGGGACACGCCAGAGCGGATCGTGATTGCAGACTTCCGGCAGGTTTCGCCTGACTTCCGGTAGCTCGTTACCTGTCGAATCATACTCGCACCTGGAGACCCACCATGCCACAGATAGATCGACGCCGTTTTCTGCAAACATCCTCCACTCTGGCTGCCGCCACTTCGCTGGGAGCATTTTCCGGCACTTCCGTACTTCAAGCTGATTCACCCAATGAACGTCCACGGGTCGCTGTGATCGGATGTGGAGGACAGGGGACAGGCGATGGCCGGCGTGCAACCAACTACGGCGACATTGTCGCTGTGTGTGATGTCGATACGTCGCACTCGGCGTACGCCAAAGCGGCCTATACCAGACGTATGGCGGCGAAGGGTAAGGAAGCGAAGATCGATGTCTACGACGACTATCGAGCGATCATCGATCGTAACGACATCGACGCCATCATCTGCGGCACGGTGGATCACTGGCACGTCAAGATCTCGGCCGAAGCGTTGAGGTCAGGCAAAGACGTCTACTGCGAAAAGCCGCTCACCCTGACAGTCGACGAAGGTCGCATTATTTCGCAAGTTGCAAAAGAGACAGACCGAATCATCCAGGTGGGCACTCAACAGCGTTCCGACGAACGGTTTCTGAAAGCGGTCGCCATCGCTCATTCGGGGCGACTCGGCAAACTTAAGAAGCTCACCGTTGGCCTGAATCACAATCCCTTCAGTAAACCGCTTCCGGCGGTCGCGCCCCCGAAGACACTGAACTGGGATCACTGGAAGGGGCCTACTGAAGACGTGCCGTATCGATTCCTTAAGAATGGCAAAGACGGACAGACGCTGGTGCGTACCCTTGGCGACGGCAGCATTGACGCGTCCAACTGCCACAAGGAATTCCGTTGGTGGCTACAGTACAGCGGCGGCAAGATGACGGACTGGGGGGCTCATCATGTCGACATCGCTCAGTGGATCATCAACCAATGCGGACCGGGCCAGGGGCCAAAGTCCATCAAACCGGTCATGGTCGAAACCAAAGTTCCGTTCGACGAAAACGGAAACCCGACGCTCGACGACCGCTACAACACGCCAAACCACTTCACCGTACACGTGCAGTACCCAAACGACGTGCTCATGGAGATCACCAGTGAGGGGCGCAATGGCATTCTGGTCGAAGGCACAAAGGGGCGAATCTTCGTCAACCGTGGCACGATCGCTGGTAAGCCGATCGAGGACCTCGACAACAATCCGCTGCCAGGCGGCTGGTTGGAAGATATCTACGGCGGACCGGTCGTCGAACACGTCAACAACTTCTTCGACTGCATCGCAAGCCGTAAGAAGCCTGCTTCCGACGTGTGGACTCACGTCGCTTCGATCAACACCTGCCACCTGAGCAACATTGCGATCCGCTTGAATCGGCCAATCGAATGGGACGCGGCGACGCAGACGATTAAAGGCGATACCGTAGCCAGTGCGATGCTGAAACGAGATTTCCGAAAGGGTTACGAAATCGAGCTTTAGGTTTATGCTCTAAGCAGGCCTACCAGCACGAAGCGCGAGCGAGTGGATCGTTGAACCTGGGACATTCACTCGCTTGCGCTACGTGCCGGTAAGCTGTTTCTCTCAAGCGCATTCACATTGCCGACAGTGACATTCAAGCTATGCAGATGCAGCCTTTAAGAATCCTCATTGTGATCGTTGCCGGGACATATGCTTCCACGTCCTGCGGCCAGAATACGACTGATTCGTTCGATGTACCGGACGACATCCAGTCGATTCTCAAGAGCCGTTGCGCGTCTTGCCACGATGGTGACTCGGCAGAAGGCAACGTGCGGTTTGATGTGCTCTCCAAGCTCGATCTTGATGCACGGGTTGAGCTGCTGAACAAGTCCCAGGAGCAGCTCTATTTCGGGCTGATGCCTCCTGAGGATGAAGAGCAACCGACAGAAGCCGAGCGCGCACAGCTCGTTGACTGGACGTCAGCAGAACTCAGAAAACACAGCGCGTCCAGGCTCGACGAAAAGCTCCGTAAACCGGAATACGGCAACTACGTCGATCACGACAAGCTGTTCTCCGGAGAGTACGCGCATCTCAAAGGCTTCACTCGCGACCGCCGATGGTTGATTAGCGAGTTCATATTCAATGCCAGGGTCAACCACCTGATTGACCACCAGGGCGTAAGAACCATTGATGGCGTAAGAATGAACGTCATCGGTGACAACGGCGTGAATATCGGAACGAAGTTTGGCGGCGCCAGCCTGCGGCAGAGCATCACCAACCCATTCCTGCTGCCAACCAATATCGGTGTGCGCTATTACGACACCACCGCGCTGACCGGCGGCCACCTGCTGACGATGCTCTCGAACGCCAGGAAGATCGCTGCCTACATGTCCTCCGAGCCGGCAATGAAGGCGCACTATCCCGCGATGTACCGCATCATGAAGATGGAGCTGGCTCATCGGGAAATCCTCGCGTCCCGCGAGCGGTTCTTAAACACCTATATCGAAAACGTCGCACAGGACTTCTACAAAGAAAGAAATGAAGCTCTGCTGCCGGAGTTTGTCCGCATCGAGGTGGACGAGGTGCAGGTGCCTTTGGATTCAAAGGGCAATCCGAAGCCAGGAGAAACCAATATGGAACTCTTGCGAACCCGATACGACCGGCAGGATATCCAGGCCATCTATCGCGGAATTCAGGAGTACACGCAGGAGGGCGTTTCGTACGAAGACGTCATTGAGAAGTGCGAGCGCGATTGGTTTAACTTTGGAATCCACGAGAAACGGCTCCAAGGCCGGGTCACGCTCATGAAGATCATGGGCAAGCGGTGGGACATGTCGCTGATCTACGAAGATGTCAAACAGCAGAATATGGCGCTCCCGCCGTACAAGCCGCTCTCGGATAGCGAGATGCAGGTGATCAATGCGGCGATCAAGAAGCATCGTAAGAAGGACGATCGTTACCGGCGGATCATCGAGAAGTGCATAAACGATTGGGAGGAGTCGCTGAAGGCTTCGCGCGTCGCGGATGGGCAGGCGGGCAAAGAGCAGATCGACGACCTGGTGGACGAGCTCTTCGCCAGGATCTATGAGCGTGAGGCGACGGAGCAAGAGGCGCATGAAAACATCGCACTGACAAAGACGTATATGAAGACGCTGGGCAATCAACAGGCGATCGCCAAATTGGTTGAGACGCTGATCCTGAGCTCGGAAGTCGTCTACCGCTACGAATTCGGGCAGGGTCCTGCCGATGAGCACGAGCGCCGCATGATGTCGCCGCGTGATGCCAGCTACGCCATCGCCTACGCAGTGACGGACAGCAGTCCGGACGCGGAACTGGTTGCTGCGGTGAAGGAAGGCCGGCTCAGCACACGGAAAGACTATCGCCGCGAAGTGATCCGCATGCTCAAACGGCGGGATCAATATTACGTCGTCGACGAAGCGATCCAGAAAGCCGGCTTCAATTCGAGCATCACCAATACCCCGATCAGAAAGCTGCGATTCTTCAGGGAGTTCTTTGGCTACACGAAAGCGATGACTATCTTTAAGGACGATGCCCGCCTAAGTAACGGGGCACAATATGACAACGTTAAAGGGCGGCTGGTCGATGAAGCCGACATGCTGGTCGACTATATCCTGCAGCAGGATCAGAACGTCTTTGAAGAGCTGTTAACCACTGAAGAGTTTTATGTCTACCACTCTGGCAATAACGAAGCGATGAAGGCGGCTTCGGATCGAATCAGAACAATATACGACTACTTTCGAGCCTATGACTGGGACAACTTCACCCAGGAAGAGCTCTACGGGCACTGGGACTTCATCAACGAGATGAAGATGATGGGCACGGTGTTCCCCGACTTTGCAACGAATGCTAAACGCCGAAAGAACTGGGTCAGGACATTCAAGAGCCAGATGACCAGCTACACGTTCCGGTTTGCGAACGGTCAAAAAGCGGCCGCGCCGTATGACGCTACTGGAATGGCTTACTGGAACAAAAGTGATGCCTCGACGCGAACGGCCCAGCAGATGCGAGGCCCTGACGTGGGCAGGTTCTTCGGTATCGACTTTGCGAATTGGGACTACCCCACGACCCAGCCCGCGAAGATTGCCAATCGAAAAGGCATGCTCACCCACCCGGCCTGGCTGATCGCTCACTCACTGAACCTGGAGACCGACCCGGTGCGCCGTGGCAAGTGGGTACGGGAAAAACTGCTCGCGGGCACGATTCCCGACGTGCCGATCACAGTCGACGCAATCGTGCCGGAAGACCACCACAAAACACTTCGCCAGCGTCTCGACAAGGCGACCGGCAACGACTACTGCTGGAAGTGTCACAAGAAGATGAATCCGCTGGGCCTGCCGTTTGAGATCTACGACGACTTCGGCCGCTTCCAAACGCACGAGCGCATCGAGCATCCGGAAAACCTGATCAAACCAGCTCCGCGAGAGAGGGGGCTGCATATCGACGGCAGGCCAGTCTACAAGACGCTCCCGGTCGATTCCGGTGGCTCCCTCGACGGCACGGGCGATCAGGCACTCGATGGCGAAGTCGATGATGCGATTGAACTGGCTGAGCGTCTGGCGAAGTCCGCAAGAGTCCGGCAGTCCATCATCCGTCACGCCTTCCGCTACTTCATGGGGCGTAACGAAGTGCTGTCGGATTCCAGCACGCTGATCGATGCGGAGCAGGCCTACCTCGTCAGCGACGGCAGCTTCGACGCAGTCATCGTGTCGCTCTTAACATCCGACTCATTCATCTACCGCAAGGCGATCAATAGAATGTAGGACGGGCACTCTTGCCCGTCCCGGCCGAACAAAAAGACGGGCAAAAGTGCCCGTCCTACACAAGGAAATAACCATGGCGATCAATAGACGAACATTCCTCGAAACATCCGCGCTGGGCGCCGGGACTTTGGCGCTCACGCCTTCATATAATCACTTGCTTGCGGCGACACGGCCAAACGCACATCCCCACCGGTTCATCTTCATCAGAAAGTCGAACGGCAACCTGCCGAAGACGTTTTCGCTCCCCACGTTTTCTGATGAACAGAAAAAGAAGGATCAGACGAAGGAAGCCTTTGAGGCGGACCTCGACAAGCACGAGCTCCCGGGCTGGTTGAGAGTGCTGAAAGATCACAAGGAAAATATGACCATTCTGAATGGTATTTCCATGAAAATGAGTGGTGGTGGTCACTATTCATTCTCGGGGTGTATGGGAGCGTACAAGGCGGGTCGAAACGTAATCAGTGGTATCAAGCGAACGACTGTCGACTTTGAACTGGCCAGGCTGTTTCCCTCTCCCTTTGGCCATGTTGAGTTGTCCCTGGCCTCGGGGTCGGGAACGGTCGCATTCCGGACCGGCATCGTCTCCGGCTTCTCGGCACCGGCGAAGCATCAACGAAACTTCTGCTACGCCGACCCTCAAACCGCTTACGACGAGCTATTCAAGTCGGTGACGAATTCCAGTGCCGTCGATTCTGACAACACGCTTCTTGATCACCTGCACGAACGGGAAGGCAGGCGACTCAAAGGGCTTGATGGTGAAGAGCGGACAAAAGTGAGCAACCATGTCGATTCGATCCGATCGATCCGCGAGCGAAATGAAAAGGTGGCTTCGCTTTCAGGTGTTATCTCAAAGAATCTACCGACGCTCGATCCGATCCACGCCAACGGTGGTCCCAACGCCAGTCTCATCGAAAAGCAGGATGCCTTCACCGATGTCATGCTTGCAGCCCTGATCTCGGGTTTAACAAACGTCGTGACCTACACCATCGATGATCTGGGGACACCGATTACGACGCTGCCCGGCAATAAGGGGCGAGTCGATCTTCACCGTTTGGGGCACAGTAACGATTTGCAGCTCAGAGACATTGTTAAGGCCAGTCATATGGCTCAGGTGGCGAAGATGGTTGCGAAGCTGAAAGCCGTTCCCGAAGGCAACGGCACAATGTTCGACAATACGACGATCATCTACTTCCCCGAAACAGGAGCCGGTCACCACGGGCCAGATACCGAAGCGCCGATGGTGGTCATGACGGGCAACAAATCCAAACTGGATATTGCCTGTCGCTATACGCGTCTGCCGTTCCACGCGACTGAAGGGCATAAGACACTGAGCAACTGGTATACGACGTTGCTCAACGCCTATGGCAACCCGATCGAACACTACGGCGATCTGGATCTTGATATGTCGCGCAAGAAGATGCATCAGACGGGTGCGATCGAACAGTTCATGGCCTGAGTCTGAACGACGAAATGTCGTTTTTTTGCAAGTGGGACTCGACGCACGAAGCCAAACGACAAGCACGCACAACCTCAATCAGGCAGCGGGCCTGAGGAAGCTTGTGGTGGTTCTCGGTTCGGATGCGCAGGACGATTTGCGGGCTGCCCATTCCAAGGCGGGGGATACCGCAATGATATTGCCAGGATCGCGGGCCGCTGCTACTTGGAATCCGCGCGAGGATTGTTTCCTCGCCGATTCGGGTCAGTTCATGTCGGCGTGATGCCAGGGAATGGTCTTGATGCGGTGGCGAGTGCTGGAATGTCACGGAAGATACTCGACCATCGCCATGCTTTCGGGTCTGGTCGTTCTGCTGGCCCTCGTAAACGTGCAGCTCCTGACAGGCGTCCGGCACGTAACGTGGGACGCTGATGGGTTCTTTGCACCGGCCCAGATGCTCGTTGCCGACTTCGCTCAAGCGGGTCGTCTCCTTCTGTGGAATCCGTGGACTAATGCCGGATCTCCCGATGGCTGCGATCCGCAATATGGTGCGTTTTCACCCATCTGCGTTGCGTTCGGGTTTTTGACTGGCGGAACGGAATCCGGTTTCAACCTGTACTGGCTCTTCATCTGGCTGTTGGGTGGCGTCGGCATGCTGTTCCTGACGCGGTCGCTGAACGCTCCGCCCTGGGGCTGTTTTCTCGCAAGTGCGAGTTTCATGCTGTCCGGGTTCTACACGGGACATGCCAGTCACACGAGTTTCATACATGCCTGGTCGTTCCTGCCGTGGATTATCTGGCGATGGGACGTGTCATTGCGAACACGGTCATTTATGGCTGCCACACAGGCGGGCGCCATCTGGGGGCTTTCGGCACTGGCGGGCTACCCGGGAATCGTCGTCGCTAACGGTGGAATGGTGCTGTTCTGGGCAATCGGACGGATCGCCTGTTCGATGCCTTCGAGCCCGGCCGAGACGGCCTCAACAGCATTCGAGTGCGACCGCGGACCGGGCAATCGCCTCAGTCACGGTATTTTTGGATGCGCGGCGATCGCATTGCTTGTCGCCACCGGACTGGTCGTCCTCAGTCCGACCTACGTCGGATTTCTGAAAGAGACCGCCGGATTCTCATCGCGTTCCGGTCCTTATGCCGCGAGAGGTCGCGGTCGAATCAAACGCATTGCATCCGGCGGCGCTGGCGTCACTCGCCAGTCCGCATGTGGCGAGACATCGATCGGCATTCTGGGCGGGCGACGACGTGACTTCGATCAGCGTGTATGTGGGTGCTGTGCCTGTCTGGCTCGCCGTGCTTGCAGTGGTACTCCAGCCGCGAGATCGCTGGCGCTGGTGGCTGGTCGTGTTGGGGTTACTGGCAATCGGATGCGCGATGGGACGTGCCCTGCCCATCCGTGGGTGGCTCTATGACCTGTGTCCCCCGACACGCTATTTCCGACACGCCTCGATGTTTCGTGGCTATCTGGTTTTCGTCATCACCATTCTTGCCGCCGAAGCCAGCCGTGACTGTTCGAACTTGATCAAGGCTCGGAATCAGCGTGACGACGGAGCGACAGCGGAGTCCTGCCCGGTGAAAGCGATTCGCGTGTCGGCCATCGCTCTCGCCTGCCTGGCCGCCTCTGCTTACGGAGCGCTGCTGCTTGCAGTCGAATCCATTCACAAGTCTCGTCTGTTAGCCGATCTTCACGTCGCCCTGTGTTGGGGAGGTGTCGTCTGGTTGGCATTCCGGTTCTCATCTCCGCAGAGATGTTCCCTGTCGTGGCCTCGACTGGCAGTGCTGTTCGTCGTTGTGGATCTGGTATTGGGCTGCTTCCTGACACAGGGAATAATGTCGACGAGAAGTTCCAGGGCCAGTGATCAATGGGCGACGATTGCGGCCGAGCACAGATCCAATCTCGACTTGCCAGGATTCGCCAGAGTGAATGACGGATCGTTTGGTAATTCAACCTCGAATAAGAACCTGCCACTGAAACGGCCGATTCTGCACGGGTACCAGCCACTGAGGAATTCTCTGCACGAAGCCTGGGCATCCGATCCGGTTTTGTCGGAGCTGGTGTGTTCAGAGGACCGGTTCTGGTTCGCAGCTCGGTCAGCAGTTCCTGAAATCGCTACCCGCAAGTCAAACTTTCTGGCCTACCGCGAAGGAGTTCACCGAACGGGAAAACTGTCGGTCGTGATTCACCGCCCGGACGAGTTAGCGAATGATTCCGACGAAGATTCCGACGAAGATTCCGACGAAGATTCCGACGAAGATTCCGACGAAGATTCCGACGAAGATTCCGACGAAGATTCCGCGGCGATCGCTGCGGAGTCGATCGTGGGTCGGCTGCCTGTGGCCCAACGGATTCCGGTCGACCTGATTGAGTACACGCCCGACGTTCTTGAGTTCTCCTGCACAGCACCCGAAGAGGGGTTTCTACTTGTCACAGATCGTTGGGCGCCTGGTTGGTCAGCAATGGTGAATGGTGTGTCAGTAACAGTGAATCCGGGTGCGTTCATTTTCCGCGTGGTTTCGCTGGCGGGTGGCAAGAATCATGTACGCCTGACATATCGCCCATTCGGTTTCCCCCAACTCACAATATTGAGCTGGACGACCATCGGAATCCTGGTCGGCCTGACGCTTCTGCAGGCACGAATCAACGTGCGTAAACGGGAACTCGCAAAATGACGACGATCCCTCTGGACGAATTCTCTGGTGACGATGTCATCTTCTGCATCCCGATCTACAACGATTGGGAATCGGCCCGAGTCCTGCTCTCCGGTATCGATTCGGCCGTCGCAACGATGAATTGCACAGCCGTGTCAGTTCTGTTTGTTGACGACGGTTCAGCCGATGAGGAATGCCTGTCGTCGCAATCCATGCCCTTCGAGCACCTCAGACAAGTCGAGGTATTGCGATTGCGCCGGAATGTCGGTCACCAGCGTGCCATTGCAATTGGACTGACCTATCTGCATGCCAGTCGCACCTGCCGTAGAGTCTGTGTCATGGACGGTGATGGTGACGACGCCCCACGTGATGTCCCGCGTCTGATGGCCGAATGCGAGCGACAAGGTGGGCAAACGATTGTCTTCGCGGCGAGGAATCGTCGCTCGGAAGGACTCATTTTTCGTCTGTTTTACCGCCTGTTCCAGGTGCTTCACCTGCTTCTGACCGGCAGACGTGTGGATGTCGGAAACTTCAGTGTTATTCCGAGTCAATTGCTGGGACGGCTTGTGGGCGGTGCGGAACTCTGGAACCACTATGCGGCAACCGTGTTCAAGCTCCGGTTGCCGACAAGTGCAATTCCGATTGACCGCGGAGAGCGATTTCGCGGCCGTTCGAAGATGAGTTTCGTGTCGTTGGTCATTCACGGGCTGAGTGCGATTTCGGTATTCAGCGATGTTGTCGGTGTAAGAATGCTGATGCTGAGCGCGGCAACGGCACTGCTTTCGGCCATTGGGATCGCGGTTGTTGTCGCGATCCGTTTCTTTACGGAACTGGCCATACCGGGCTGGGCGACAACCGCGGCGGGTTTACTGCTGGTCGTGCAACTCAATTCCGTGCTGCTGTCCACCGTGTTTGTGCTGGCGATTCTGCAGTCACGAAACTCCGCTTCGTTCCTGCCGCTGCGAGACTACGAGCATTACATCATGGGCATCCAGATGGTGTTCCCCGTTCAGCAATTCCCGGACGGTCTGTCTCCTCGGGGATTTTGGGGCTCAGAGCGGAGTGAGGAGGGTTTTGCTCGGACGATGGGGCTGGTGCGACTGGCTTTGAGCTGACTCATCGGGTCGCGTGC
>Ga0114999_10004153_pt1 | contig 17717 bp, 14 predicted proteins | sample ArcticOcean_MG_C_3_FD_89820 | JGI IMG/M metagenome (GOLD analysis project Ga0114999, IMG submission 89820) | Marine microbial communities from western Arctic Ocean - ArcticOcean_MG_CB8_126 | ecosystem: Environmental > Aquatic > Marine > Oceanic | place: Arctic Ocean: Canada Basin | collected...
GTGCATGTCGGCCACCGGCACCGGTCGCTTGTCCGGCTCCATGCCGTCCTTGTCCGACGTCCCAATCACCGTACCGCCCTTGATGCCGCCACCGGCGATGAAGCCGCTGAACACGTTAGGCCAGTGGTCTCGACCCGCGTTCGGGTTGATCCGCGGAGTCCTGCCAAATTCACTCAGCATGATCACCATCGTCTTTTTCAGCATCCCGGTCTCGGCCAAGTCCTCGATCAGACTCGCCAACGCCGGGTCCATCACGTCTCCGTGATTCCTTAGAGCCGGGAAGTTGTTGCTGTGAGTGTCGAAGCCACCGCGGTTGATCTGGACAAACCGCACACCGGTTTCCACCAGCCGCTTGGCCAGCAACGCCCCGCGACCAAACGCTGTGTCGCCGTAACGATCGATCGTCGTGGTGGGAACCTTGTCGAGTTCAAAGGCCTTCAAGGCCGGGCTCCGCATTAGCTTGACCGCTTCCTTGACCGCCGTCTGATTGCTGGCCAGCTTCTTGTCGCCGCTACCCGAATTGAAACGGCCGTTGAACCGGGCCAGAACATCCAGCCGCTTGTTGCCTCGGATCTGGCCAATCCCCTCGGGAAACGCCAGGTACGGATCCCGGTCGCCGGGACTGGACACGAAGTACGCTTCGCACTTCTGCCCCAGGTAGTAGGCTCGAGGAGCCCGGCCGGAAATCGAGATGTAACCGGGCAAGTCGCCCATCCGGTTCCGCTCGTGAACCACGACCGAACCGAAACCCGGATGACGAATGTTGGCCGTCTGACGGTAGCTGGTCTGGAGATTGTAGGTGGCCTGTCCATGAGCCCCCTGGGTGCCGGCGATCGATCGGACCAATGCACAATGGTGCATCTGCTTGGCCAGCTGAGGAAAGATCTCGGAGATCTGCACGCCCTGAGCCGACGTCTCGATCGGCTGGAACTCGCCCTGGGTCGGCCGGCCGGGCTTGGGATCCCAGGTGTCCAGATGAGTCATCCCGCCACCGTTCCAGAACAGGATCACGTGCTCGGCCGTCGCGGCATGGCTGGTGCCCTGAGCAGCAAGCAACTCGGGTACACTCATCCCCAGTATCGACGCCCCGGTCGCCGCCGAAGCCGCCAGCATGCGGCGGCGAGACAATTTGTAGTCGGTGCAGGATCGTGTCTTGGAGGGCATCGGACGCTCCGTCATATAGTGGAGATGTGTGTGGATGTGTAAGTGAACTAATATTGGCAGCGTGCCTGATTTAGTCTCAGGGCAGGAAGCGGAATTCGTTCGAGTTGAGCATGACCCAGCGGAGATCGGCCATGCCAGCCAATGACGATTCGCTAACACTGATCATCTCGCGAGCCTCGGCGATCTCGGCCAACAAAGGGCTCCGCGTGAAGATCTCGCGGTAAGCCAACCGGATCGCCCGGTCGATGTCGGGCTTCGAGCCGACGAGCAGTTTGTGAATCGGTTCGAGTTCACCGACTCGCGCGGCTTCGTGAGTGAGTCGTCCGTTGAGTAGCATCAGGGCCTGTCGCATCGACGGGGTGTGATCGCGTTTTTCGTCCAGAGTCACACGGCTAGGCTGCCCGAAGATCCTCAGGAAGTGCTCGGGAGCCGCCGGAGACGCCATTCGCATCGAGGTGTTGAAACGAGGATTGTCGTCGAAGACGCTGCGGATGAATCGGTCGAAATACTCGACGTTGGGCTGACGAGCCGAAGCGTCTTCCTGCATCCGCATCGCCTCGATCTCCTCCTTCGACATCACCGTCATCCGATCGATCTGCACCTCCTGCTTCGATTCGCTCAGCAGAGCTTCAAAATCGAGTTCGATGGCCTGCTCGACGTCGTACGGCGATGGCACTCCCGGCTTCTTCATCGCCGGCTTCTTCATCGCCTTGCCACCGGTCGAGTCGGACAGAAGCTGGGTTTCGAGAGCTGGCGAGCCGTCGGGATTGGCCAGCGGCTTGGCCACTCGCGAACGCGTCCAGGCAATCTTCAGGTTCTTGCCCTTCTCGTGCTTCACCTCAAACAGGTGCCCGGCAGTGACCACACTGTCGTAAAGCACCTCGCCCAGCATGCGTCTCATCGGAGCCGCCAGGAAGGCGGCTTCGAGCTCGATCCGGACCGGTCCAGTGACTCCGACCGCGTGCTGACGCCGGTACGGTTCACTCGAAACGATCGTGCGAACCAGACCCTTCAACTCGTACCCGCCAGCAATGAACTCGTCGGCCAGGAAATCCATGGTCCGAGGATGACTGGCGGGGTTTTCTTTCGAGAAATTGTCGAGAGGCTCGACGAATCCTCGCCCCAGCAATTCGCCCCAGACGCGGTTGACAAAACTCTGTGCAAACAGCCGATTGCGGGGGTTGGTCACCAAGGCTGCCAGATCGCTTCGCAACTTGCTGGCCCGGTAGCGGGCCTGGGCAATCTTCAGATCCCTGGCGTCTCGCTTCGCCTCCTCCGCCACTCCCAACGTGTCCGCCTTGCGACTCGATCCAACTCGATCCGCCTTATTGCCCGCCGCAGCCAACAACGCTTCCAGACCCGCGTCACCCGACTCGGCTCCCTTCGACTTGGCGGCAACCTGGTCAGACTGCTGTTTCCTGAGTGCTTTGAGTCGGGCGATCGGTCGGCTGGGGCGATCGGACTTGTCCAATATGAATGGGAAAAGCGGCAACATCGGCTTGCGACCGACTCCCGACTCGACACCCTCGGGAGGCCACAGCACAGTCGTCTGGTCGACCTCGGTCGTGTAGACGGTGTTGGTGAACTGAGACTCGATGCGGCGAGTCTTGCCGAAGTAGGCCGCCAGGCCGTAGAAATCCTTGCGAGTCCAGACGTCAAACGGATGGTCATGGCACTGAGCACAGGCAACACGGACTCCCAGAAAGACCTGCGCCGTCGAACCGGCCAGAGACATCGGGTCGACGTTGTCGCCGAGAATATAGCCGAGTTCCGGAGTGGCACCGGCCTTACCGCTGGCCGAAATCATCCGACGCGCCATCTCGTCCCAACCCATCCCCTGCCGCACCGCGCGGTGGATGAACGCGATTGACGCACCACCACCCTCGGCGTTGCTCCGCAATCGAAGCATGTCGGCAAAGAAAATCGTCCAGCGGTCGGCAAATCGCTCGTCTGACAGCAACCGATCCACCACCTGACGACGCCTGGAGGAAGCCGGCAGAGCTTCGAACTGGGAAATCTCGGCTGTCGTGGGGATCCGACCGACCAGATCGATCGTCACGCGACGCAAATAGGTCAAGTCGTCGATCGCAGGCAAAGCCTTGCGGGCAACACCCGCAGCCTGGTTCTCCTGATCCAAAACCCGCCCAAGCCGATCAGCGGCATCTGCCGGACTGAACACGGCCGAACACAAAATGACAGCCAGCAGAATCCGCATCATCTTGGCGACTCCGTGACGGATGAACCGGTCCAGGGCAATTGGCCTAACCGGAGCGGTTCAGACTTCTCAATGTACCTACGCTGCTACCAATCAGTATCGGCAGCTAGCACCAGATTTGATGGTCTCACAACCAGTAAACCAATGCAACCGTGAAGGCTACCACAGTCCCAGAGCGTCAACTGGCGGCGGGTTCGGGTGAAACGAACTGCCGGTCTCGCCAGTGGAACCCCATCGCGATGGCTGCCTTGGACAGTTTCACCAGCATGTCGTGATCGACCGTCGTTGCAGGCAATTTGGGCAACGCCTCACTGATGTTGCTGGTGTCGAACTCGGGGTCATCGCGCCAATACGACGAATAGACCTGCATCTGCTCGTAGAAGAGTTTTTCGATGTTCGAAGGATCCTTCAGCGGACCCGGTCCGACGAAGCAGTTGTTGCAACCGTCGATCACCTGTTCGAGCACATCAGACATCACCTGCGACGTGACCGGATTGGGCGAGGTCAGGTGGAACGTCTTGCCATGGCACTCGGGTCGGACCAGGATCTCGCTGATGGCACGCGAGACCCAATCGACGGTGACGAAGTTCTTGCGTTCGTTGCCGTCCAGAGTCAAACGTGTGGGTGCCTGGTCGGCCTCGGTCATCCGGCGTGGCTGAGCTGCAGCGGCCTGCCAGAGTGTATGAGCCAGATGCAGTGCGGCGTAGAAACCGTGGAAGGTCGTCGAGAACCCGTTTTGCGAGTCGCCGACGATGATCGACGGCCGATACACTGTCGGTGGACTCAGGAAATCGGCCTCTCGAACCAGCTGTTCGGCCGCCATCTTGCTCCGCTCGTAGTCGTTGCCCGGCTCCTGACCCACATCCAGCTGAGTTTCCAAGACCCGGTCGGTCCTGAGCCCGCAGACATAGGCGGTCGACACTTGCTGAAAGTCGACGATTCCCGTCGTTCGGCACAGATCGAGTACGGCTCGAGTCCCGGCGACATTGCTCCGCCACGGCTCGCCACTGCGATCCGTGCCGTGGAAGGTCAGGCTGGCGGCGTTGTGCAGCACCAGATCGCAATTCTCGGCGATCCAGCCACGGTCCTCGGCATCAAGGCCGAGGTCCGGTCGCGAGAGATCGCCCTGGATGACGTGCGGTCGAGGCAATTGCCGGCCCAAATGAGCGTCCCAGGTCGCCATCAGCGCTTCCACACGCTGCTCGGCCGACATCTTACGAGTCGGCCGCACCAGCAGCGCCAGCGAAACACCACGATCGGTCAGATCGCGAATCAGATAGCGGCCCAGTAGCCCGGTGCCACCGGTAAGCAACACGTAGTCCGACATTGCCGTCCCGTGCGAGAACATAGATCCAGTACAGCCTGAACATTCTAGGACCTGCGAGGCGTTTCACAACCGAAGCGGGCACGATCCTGAACCCTTCTTGGACGAAAATGAGTCTCGCTTGCAAGACATTCCAACTCGAATCAAGCCGGAATCGACTCGCGACTTTTCCTTCGACTCCGTCCAGACCGCCTGCCCAGCTGCTCGGCCGGCGTCTCCAACGGCTTCCCATTCGCCTGACGATCATCGATCGCCACGAAGTGCGGCCGCTGTTGACCATGCCGAGTTCTCTTGCGAGTCCCCGTCACGTCGTCGTTCTTGTCGCCATCTTCTCGATCGGTCCTGCGGCTGCCCAATGCGAGCAGTGCCGGCAGCAGGACCAGGTCGCCCAGCAGAGCGGTGACGAGCATCGCAGCGGTCAGCAGGCCGAATCTCTGAGTCGGAAGGAACGGCGAGAGCGACAGTGCGAGCATGCCGGCGGCGGCGACGATGGCCGCCTGAAGGATTGGCGGACCGGTCCGTTTCAAGGCGTCTCGCGACGATTCGTGGCGACTGGCCCCGTCACGACGCTGGTCGTGGTAGCGGACCAGGAAATGGAACGTACCGTCGACGGCGATCCCCAATGCGATACTGCCCGACATCATCATTCCGATATCCACGTGCCAGCCGGCCCAGCCCAACACGCCAAACACCAACAGGATCGGTGTCAGGTTGGGGATCATCGCCACGATCCCGGTGCCGAGTGACCTGAGCGACACGACCATCACGACGGTGATGATCACGAACGCCGTCAGAAAACTCTCCCAGAACCCCGAGAAGATCTGAGCCTGAGCATGATCCAGCAGCGGGCTGATCCCGGTCCACTCGATCGGCATCCCCGCAGTAGCGACGACCAGCTCATCGTGGACACGCCGTCGTCCTTCAACCGATCCGTCCTTCAATCTCACGCTGATCCGCCACAATCGCTCGCCATCGGCAATATACTCGCTGCCACCACGGTGGCCGCGAGCCCGGCCGAGCAGCCCGAGCGTCTCGAAGGCGTCGTCGGGCATCTGCTTGGGAAACAACTGAGCCAGCGACATCGTGTGCCGCACACCCTCGTTGCTGCGAATCTGTTGCTCGATGTGACGGATCTTATCGAGCTTGCTCACGAACGGGATCGGTTCGGTCCCGAAGTCGATGACCGCTTCCAGGGTCGTTGCGCTGGTCAGGTTCTGCTCGATCGCCATCGCGTCCTGCCGCACTCGGCCGCCAGCAGGCAGGAAATCGATGGGGTCGATCCGAGTCTCCAGGCGAGGGACTCCGACTCCGGCCGCCACGATCAACAGCAGACTCAATGCCGTCAACACACCTTTGCGGGCAATGATCCAATCGGCCAGACCGGTGCCCTGGCCCAAAGACAGTCGACTGCGACTCGATCGTGCCAGAGGCAATGGTGGAAACAGAGTCAGCAATGCCGGGACCACTCCCAGGCCAGTCACCAAGGCCACGATCGAACCCAATGCTCCGGACAACCCAAACTGCCGGACCGGGCCGATCTCACTGACCTGCAGCGAGGCAAGTCCGATCGAGGTGGTCAGAGTGGCCAGGCAACACGGCTTCCACGCCAAACGCAACATCGTCGCCAACGGGTCAGGTTCGCCCATCGCGTGACGGTAGTAATGGACCAGGTGAACCGAGATGGCCAGGGTGAAGACCATCACCATCACCGGCAACGCACCCAGGATGAAGTTCATCTCGGTACCGCTCCACGACAACACCGTCAACGTCAGGTTGATCGACCAGATCGTCAGACCCAGGATCGCAGCCGTCAACTTCCAATCCCGCAGCGTTCCGTACAACAACACCAGGCACACACCCAATGTGACCAGGAAGAACTGCTTGTTGTTCTTGCGGCTGCCAAGACGGTCGAGCTCCGAAACAATCACCGGGGCACCGGCCAGTTGAGACTCCTCGAGCTGGCAATACGCCAATTCGCCTCGAACCGCTGCCACAGTGCCAACTCGGTCGGCAAGACCCTCGTCCGACAACAACGCCGCGATTGAGATCAGGCCGTCGGGGCCACGCGTGGCCGAGAGACCTTCCAGACGACTACGAGCCTCGTCGCGATCAACTCCCAAGTCCTGCATGATCGACATCAGCCGATACGGACTCCAGCAAACCCGAATCCCCGGCAACGCCTCGATCCGCTCGCAAACCGCCTCGACCAACTCCTCGTCAATCGCTCCCTCGGCCTCCTCGCCCGGCAAACCCACCAGCACCAGCTCTTCGGCTCCAAATCGCTCCTTGAAACCGTCATAAATCTGCCGCGCCGGGGCCTCGCCTGGCAACCACGTCTCGATGTCGTTGTTCGATGTCAACGACTCGGCAGTGAAGAACAGGTAGGGGAACGTCAGGATCAGAATTCCCAGCACGAATCGGCTGTGCCGACGGAAGAATTCGGGAAGCATGAGGCGTCGTCCCAAAAAGGCAGTCAGGGATATCAATCAATGTGGCAATCGCCGCCTGTGGCCCGGTCACAGCCACAACCAACAGCAAGCAGGCGGTGCGTCGACCAGGACAGGCAGTTTCTACTGATGACTATCGAATCGACGGCCGAACAACCGTGACCCGAAACCCGAACCGCGAACCACCGCGAGCCAGCCGCATCCCTTTGGCATGAATGACCGCTACCAGTGCCACCACCCGAAACGTTTCAGCACCGACTGGTACCCCATCACCACCTTGGAAGATGGGTTGGGTGGGCTGGGAGGTCGGGTCAGTCCAGTGGTGAGACCGATGGCCAACCCAAACGCTGGGACAACCCGATCAACCCGAACATCGACACCAACCCGATCACGGTGATCCACCACGGCACCGTACGCGCCACCACGAAGGCCCGACCGCTCGCCGTCGGGACCTCCGACACCAAGCCAGTAGACGGGCCTGCGCTCGACCAGTCGATCACGTCGGGCAGTTGGACAACTGCGGCGATGGCCGGTGCGGGTTCGAGAGTCCGAGGTGTTTTCGAAACGGGTGCCGACGCGACTTGTAACACGGTGTCCTGGACAATGGGCTCAGAATCTGTCGGTGCCGAGAGCGAAATCGAAGACCGGCTACCGCCGGCCGGCTCGATCAATCCCATGGCCACAGGAGCCGACGTTCGCAGCGGACGAATCGTACGCGGCAGCGGTGGTGGTGGCGGCGAAGGCCGCGAGTCGGTGCCGTCCAATGCCGCTTCGAGACGACGAAAGACCGGCCCGAAACCGCTCGGACTACTGAGTTTCGGCTCGACGACAGCCCGACCGGGCCGGGCCTCAGAAACCGCCGCATCGTTCAGTCGAACCGTTCCGGCGACGGTGGCCGGAGCATCAACGGGAACCACGTCACCGACCGAGTTGGCTCGGACTCGAGCCGCACTGTCGCTGACGGTCAATTCGGCAGCCGCGGCCGGTTCGACCCGACGATTCAACTGGCCGGCCAACGGACGTGCCGTGGCACATCCCGACGACGCCAACAGTGCAGCCGACAGCAGCAGGCTCACCCAAGCAGCCAAAGAACAACGATGTTGTGCAGAAAGGTCGGTCGCCACGAGAAGTCCTTTGGCCTGTCGCTCAGTCGTCCACCAGCCCCCATAGCCGCTTCGATTGAGATCGGCGGAGCCGAGGGGTCGGCTTGAGAGGGAATTGCCGGTTTTTCCGGCGGTCCCGCGATCAGACCAGCGAGCGCAGTGTCTCGAGATTGATCGAGTCCAGCGTGCGATCGTCGCGGTCGCCCTTGGGCGTTTCGAGATACATGGGGAGCTCGGCCGAGAGCGGATCGGTCAGGATCTGACGAAACGGATCCAGACCCATCATCCCCTCGCCAATCGTCTCGTGCCGATCCACCCGGCTGCCCAGTTCCTTCTTGCTGTCGTTGAGATGCCAGGCCCGCAGACGATCTCGACCCACCGTCCGGTCAAACTCGCTCATCGTCGATGAGTACTCGTCGGACGATCCCAACGAGTAGCCGGCGGCGAACAGGTGGCAACTGTCCAGGCAGACTCCCACTCGTGTCGACTCGGGGATCCCCGAGATGATGGCTTCGAGTTGTTCGAAGCGGTGTCCGAGATTGCTGCCCTGCCCGGCAGTGTTTTCCAGCCACACCTCGACCTCGAGCCCATCAGTCAAAAGCAACACCTCATCGAGCGAAGCGGCGATCCGCTCGATCCCCTCCTCCTCACTCGACGTCGTGAAACTCCCCGGATGCAATACCACCCCGGCCAGACCCAGTAACTCGGCACGCTCCAGCTCGATCACCATCGCCTCGACCGACTTCGCCCTCAGTTCGTCCTTGGGACTGGCCAGGTTGATGAGGTAGCTGGAGTGCGAGCAGGGCAGACGGATGCCGGTCTCTTCCAGTCGCCGCCGAAACAACTCGGCGGCGTCCGAATCGAGCGGCCGAGCCTGCCACTGGTTGTTGTTCTTGGTGAAGATCTGCAGACATTCCATCCCGAGCTCGGCCGCAGATTCGACGGCCAGGTGGAAGCCACCGGCGACGGACATGTGAGCACCAAGCAGAGGCATCGCAGATGACTTTCTTCTAACAATGAGAGCCGGGAACCGGTCAACAGCGAGACTATCGGCGTGGCAGCCCGACGCAAGCTCACGCTCCACTCACGGACCCGCCCGCCGCCCTTGGCCTTGTGCCACACGCTGATAGGATCAAACGAACCAGTTACCAGCGGCACACCTTGACTTGTGATTACCAGGGGCCATCTGAAGGTGTCAAACCTGACTCTGATCCTGATCGCCGTGCCGGTCGTGCTGCTGGTCGCCTTCGTCCTGGCAGCACCCGGACTGGCCCGACGCCGGCGACGTCGGATCGAGAGGCGGGCTGTGTCCGGGTTCCGGATCGAGCGCGAGCACTTGGAGGCCAGTTTCTTCGACCTGGCACGCGGCCGAGGGATTCCGCGTGACTTGCGGTGGGTCGAGTGCGAATGGCTCGAACAGGTCACGTTTGGTCGATCGGTCGAAGACGAAATACTGACGGCATTTGTCGGAGTCAACATCCGGTTCGAAGCGGTCGAAGGGGGCGACATGGAAGACGTCGAGGCGGTGGGCCTGATCCGCGATGCCGCGGCGCTCTTCCATTACCAGCACGGCCACTGGGGCACCGGCGGAAGGGCGATGTTCAACATGGACCCTCAGAACGCAATCGAACGACTCGCCGGACAGTACGAACCGGTGACATTCGGCTGAGTCGGTGGCTCAAGCCGCTCGGGCCACGTGCTCGAACACGTCGCACATCTGCTCGATCGCGGTCGCGACCGAAACATGTTCGATAACATGCCGGCGGCCATGCTTGCCGATCTGCCGCCGCAAGACCACGTCGTCGACCAGCCGTTGTAAAGACCGCTCCCGCTGGTCGGAACTGACCGGACAAGCCAACTTCATCAAGATCGTTGTTGAAAAACCCACTACGGCCGATGAAACCGTCTCTTTGAACCAGTGAACAGCAGAGACCGGCGCCGGGCACTTGGGAAGCACCCCTATAGTCGGTGCTTGAGCGAATGCCGGGCGATAGCCCGGCTCTTGCGGACGACTCGGCCCATCAACTGCTGATCGGCTGCACCGGGACGGCGACCAAGGTACTCGTTGAGGAACCTGAGTCGATCGGCGGCAGTCAGGTTTCTGGACGAGTAATGCAGCTGGGCCAGGTCCTTGATGATCCAGCGACGTCCCAATCGGCTTCGACGACGGGCTCGACCCAGATCCAGCACAAAGATCGGCTCGTGAGGTTCGTTCACCTGGCACAGCAAGTGACCGAGATAAAAGTCCTGATGGTGCAGGCCGGCCTCGTGCATCCGACGAGCCAAACCAGCCACTTCACGAACCAGCCGACGACGACGAGACACCTCAAGACCAGGCTCGGCGACCATGGCCGAGAGCTTCTGGCCAGGTTCCAGAGACTCGGTGAGAACAAACGAACCGGCTGCACTCTCGCCGAACGCCACCGGTGTCATCGTCGGCAAACCCGCCTCGTGGAATTGCCAGATCGCGTCCCATTCCACTCGGGCTCCAAGCAGAGGACGAGTCAACCGCAGCCAGGCCTTCAGGTACTCACTGAAGCGCGGTCGCCGATGCCGCTTCAGGAACCCGACAAATCCGTCGTCTCCACCGTCCAGCCGAATGCGGTCGGTTCGACGGTCGACAACCGCCTGCTTGGCCAACTCGCCACCCGCAAACTCCAGGAATGCCGCGACCGTCGTCAGGCCGGCGTCTTTCAGCAACTCGGCAAACACACGGTTGACGGCCAATCGACCCCCATCCCACGTCACGATCTGCGAGCCAATCACGACGCCCGTCTCGTGGCCGGCTGACGCGACTCGCCACACACCGCCGACAACATCCGCTCGGTCGCCGCCACCGTCGCGTCGAACGAACGACCCGAAGCGACCTCGAAACACGCCTCGCTCATCGCCAGCCGAGCAGCCACCGAAAGCGACTCGAATCGTCTCAGACAGGCAGACAATCCCACGGCATCCGAAGGGTCGTCGATCAGGTATCCGGTGCGACCCGGTTCGACCAGATCCACACCGCCAGCCGTTGATGTCGTCGCCACCGGCAACCCGCACGCCATTGCCTCGAGATTCACGTTCGGAAACGGCTCGTACACCGTCGGCAGAACAAACAGATCTCCTGCCCCGTAGAAACGCATGACGTCAGGCCGACGTCCTCCGAACCAAACCGCTTGACCAATCCCCAGCTGTCGGGCCATTCGTTGGAACCGAGCCTGCGGACCGTTCCCCAGGACCGCCAGACGCCAAGACCCCTCGGTCCCTAGACCGTCGCGACGCATGGCCATCGCCTCGAGAACACTCGCCAGCCCCTTGCCCGCAAAGTCCATCGATGCGAATACCAGCAACAGGTCCGCCTCGCCAACCCCCAACTCCAACCGCAGCGAACGCCGATGCTCCACAGCCGTTTCGTTAAAGACCGTCAGGTCGACCCCGTTTGGGATCAACTGCTGCTTGCCCGGCGAGACACCATACAGTTCGCCTAGCAGCCGAGCGTCAAGACTCGACTGCACAATCACCCGCCGCACACCCGGATCGTTGTAGATCGTCCGCTCCAGATCGATCAGAGCCGTGTGCCGCGGATTCCACCGTTGCCAGCGTCCCAGCAGGCCGGGGTAGTTGACCCTGACCCAATGAGCCTGCAGACGCTCGGTGACTCGCACCGCATCCAGGCCAAGACTGCGGCCCAGCCCGTACACGACGTCATAGTCGCCCCGGTCGGCCGCCGCACCGCATCGCTGTGCAAACATCCGGTTCTGACGCCAGGAAGGACCACGCGGTACATCAACCTGCTCGAACCCAAGTTCCTCACGCAATTGGGCATCCATCGATCGACCAATCACTGTCACTCGGTGTCCGCGAGCCACCAGTCCGCGAGCCAGGTTGGCGCAATACCGCTCCGAACCACCACGCCGCAACGAACAGTGATTCTTGACTAACGCGACTTTCACAGACCACTCCGCAACGCGATTGCCACCAGCAGGGAAGACGGACCGCATTGAAGGAAGAACACCCCGCCGTGTCCAGATGAACTTCCCACCCCGAAACCGGCCCGGTTCCACGAGTCTCGTCGGAATGACAAAACGGGACCGACGTGCGACTACAGCAACTCGAGCTGGCGGTCGTCGCTGGCTGACCGCCCAGTTCGCTCGGTCAATGTGACTCCGGACCGAGTGCTCGGAGCACTCGTCAATGGGTTCTCGGCCCCTTCAAGTGGATCGCCCTCGACGATCGACTCCAGTCGCTCGTTCGCACGAACCGCATACTCCGCAGACAACTCGAAACCCACCGCCCGTCGGCCCAGCTTCAACGCGACAGCCAACGTCGTCCCACTGCCGGCAAACGGATCCAACACCACGTCGCCCGGGTTCGAACACGCTCGAATGATCCGACCCAACAACTGCTCGGGCATCTGGCAACCGTGCCAACCGGCTCGCTCCTTGAACGTTCCGTTGATCCGAGGGAAATACCACGTATCCTCGTCACCACCGAAACTCTCGGGAATGTCCTGCGGCCGCAACACCCACGTGTCATCCGGCAATCGACCCTTCGGATTGGCTCGCTTGTCGCCATAGACCAGCTGACGCGCCGAAGGGACCCGGATCGAAGGATCGTCGGCATTGAACGTGAACCGCTTGCCGTCCTTGACGAAATAAAACAAATGAGCGTGCGAGCGACTGAACTTCCGGGTGCAGTTGACGCCGAAGGTGTAGTACCAGATCACCCAGTTGCGAAGCTCCAACTGGTGGTCGTGCTTCTGCATCACCGACAACTCGGCTGCGTACTCGTCGCCAATCGCCAACCAGAATGTCCCGGTCGGCTTCAGAACCCGAACCACCTCCGCCGTCCAACGACGACTGAATGCCAGGTAGTCGTCGGCATCTCGCCGGTCGTCGTACGAATCGTACTTGTAACCGATGTTGAACGGAGGATCGGCAAACGCCAGATCGACCGAGCCATCAGGCAATTCGGCGAGAGCCTCGAGACAGTCTCGAGTGTGGATCTTCCCGAACAGGTCATCGGGAATCCGGTCGTCGGAACTGACGGCTTCGGGAGTCTGCGGGTTCGTCATCGCAGCATTAGCCTCGTGCCAAACGGAAATCCGAAATTCCGACAATCCGATGCATGCCAATCGACTCTAGAGCGGATCCTTCACCACAGGATTGGTCAATTGACCAATACCGGTGATCGAAATCGAAACGCTGTCGCCATCCAACAACGTGAACTCGTCGGGCGGAACGACTCCAGTCCCGGTCATCAACAAAACTCCCTCGGGAAATTCGTTCTCGCAACCCAACCACTCGATCAGGTCTTCGAACGTCCGAGCCATACGATCGACGTTGGTTGTCCCCTCGAAGACCACCTCACCACCCCGGTCGATCTCGATCTCGATCTCGGTGCCCGACCGGTCCAATGGCTCGTCGGCCAACAACACGCACGGACCCAGGCTGGCTGCCTGGCGGTAGCACTTGGCCTGAGGCAGATACAGGGGATTCTCGCCTTCGATGTCTCGAGCCGATACGTCGTTGCCGATCGTGTATCCCACCAACCGCATGTCCGGACTGATCACCAATGCCAGTTCCGGCTCGGGCACCGTCCAGTCACTGTCGGCCCGAACCCGAACCGGCTCGAAAGGACCGGCCACCCGCTGCGGCGTCGCCTTCAAGAACAACTCGGGACGAGCTGCCGTATAGACCTTGTCGTAATGAGTCGCCGCACTCTCGGATTCCTCCATCCGAGCCACCTGGCTCCGCTTGTAGGTCACACCCGCCGCCCACACCTCCTGGCGATCCACCGGTGCCAAACACGAATAGCCTCCGGCCTCCAGTTCGACCACACCACCGCCCAGCAATCGCTCGACTGTCGCCGCCGGATCGGCCGCATGCAGTAGATCGGCCAGCGAAGAAATACTCTGGGAACCCGAAAGATCCAGCAGGCGAGCTGAATCATCGTCGGCCAACACGGCCACTCCGGTTGTTCCACCGTTCGTACGAACCTTGGCGATTCTCATCTGGTGTCCTGTTCTGACAGTTCCTGGGTCACCGCGATGTCGTGATCCGGCGACGATATGATTCCAGTCACGATCCTAACTCAGTCGCCTCCGGACGCAAGCATTCCAGAGTCGCTCGGAAATCGTCGGGCAACGGTGCCTCGAATCGGATCGATCGGCCGGTGACCGGGTGAGTCAACTCGAGTGAATAGGCGTGCAGAGCCTGGCGACGGATCGGCAACTCGAGACCCTCGGGGCGGATTCCGTTGTAGAGCCGGTCGGCCAGGATCGGATGTCCCAGATGAGTCATGTGCACACGCAGTTGGTGGGTGCGGCCGGTTCGAGGCGAGAGCCGGACGTAGGACAGACGCTGGTACCGTTCCAGGACCTCGTAAAACGTCATCGCGTGCCGGGCCTTGCCACCCTCGGGCACCACACGCATTTTCTCGCGGTTGTGACGACTGGGCCCTACGTGTGTTTCGATGTAGTCGCTGTCCAACTCGGGACTGCCCCAGCAAATGGCGTGGTACCGCTTGGTCACCTCGCGAAGTTCGAATTGCCGAGACAACTTGTGATGGACCTGGTTGTTCTTGGCCACCACCATCACTCCGGTCGTGTCGCGATCCAGTCGATGCACAATGCCCGGCCGAAGCATGCCGCCGACGTCACTGAGTGAATCGAAGTGGAACTGCAGGGCGGCGACCAGAGTTCCCCGGGTTTGACCACGACCTGGATGCACGATCATGTTCGCCGACTTGTCGATCGCCACCAGGTGCTCGTCCTCATACAACACCTGAATCGGCAAGTCCTCCGACTCGACTCGCGGCTCGGCAGACTCGGGCAACGTCAACTCGACCACGTCGTTGACTCGCAGACGACGCGATGACTTGGCCGACAAACCGTTGACCGTCACCAACTCCTTGCCAATCGAAGCCTGAAACTGAGCCCGGCTGAAATTGGGGTAAAGTCGGACCAGATAATGGTCCAGCCGCCAACCATGGGCGCGAGACTCGACCGTCACACGAATCGGCGAGCCACCTCCCGGTTGACTCATTCGCCCGACTTCTTCTGAGCCGCTGGCTTCTTCTCGGCCGGCTTCTTCTCGGCCGGCTTCTTCTCGGCCGGCTTCTTCTCGGCCGGCTTCTTCTCGGCCGACTTCTTCTCGGCCGACTTCTTCTCGGCCGGTGCTTTCAAGCCCGGCAGAGGTACGCTGTCGGGAATCGTCCGCGACTTCTTGTCCTTGGTCTCCGAGGGTGACTCGGGATCGGACGACTTGTCACTGCCTCCGGTCAAACCCTTCAACAGGTCGGCTCCGAGCGGATCAGTGGTTCCGTTCGAGTCGAAACCGGGGGGGATGGTGATGTCGGGCTGAGGCGTTTCCGAGACTTCGGCGAACCACTGGTAGAACTCCCCGGCCTCGGCGTTTTCGAGCGCCTTGCGACGGCTCGTGGCGAGTTCCTTGTACGGTCCATCGATCGCAGCAAGCTTTAGGTAGGCAGCGACCGCCGCATCGATGGACGCCTTTTCTCCCGTACAGGTCGCTTCGGCGACAATGGCCAATCCGAACAGTGCCCGCTGATGCAGTCGCGAATCCTTCGGCGAGTTGTCTCGGACTCTCCCCAACGCACTCTTCGCCTTGGTGACATCATCGTTTCTGCCATCCCGGATTCTCCGATCGCCCTTCTCGCGTTTGGCGTTACTGTCGGAGACGTAACCACGTTGCAGAGCCAGTCTCAGACGCGTCTCGGCCAACAGCAGCCGCGCCCAGCTGCGCACCTCCGGTTCGGCGTCTTCGTTCTTGTTGAGAAAATCGGTGTAGGCCTTGACCCGAAAATCGCCGACGCCCGTCAGCACGTCGCCACCTTCCAAGCTGCGAATCATCGCCTTGTTGATCTCAGCCGGGACGCCAATCCAACTCCCCCAGGTCGCCTCCTGAACCTCGACCGACGTGCTGTCGTAGAGACCCCAGCTCAGCCCCCCGACAAGCAGCCCGACCACGACCCAGGTACCGATCAGACGTTGCTGGTGCTGAGGATGATCGTTGCGGAAGAAGTCCTTGACGACGCCAGTGAGCGGAGCAAACATCAGGCCCAGCTCCGAGAATTCTGCCGACTCGGAACGTTGGCTGGTTGGAGCGTCCTCGGCGAGACTGTCTGCCGAGTCGGAATCGGGATGGGGTTCTTCGGCCATGTTGTGACGGACTTGCTCGGAGTTGCAACCGGGTGAGAGTTCTGCTCGCAGGGACGCGTCGAAAGGGTCGGGACCAGGCCCCTCGAGCGGGTAAGCGCGCGAGTATACGGTTCGCCGCGAACGAGCGTCAAGGGGGGCCCAGACCAGGCAACCGGACAGGATGACTAGCCGCCGTGACCAATGCGGACGGTGAATTCGGCAGGAAATGGAACGCTGCCGTCCGGTCGGCGACGGCCAACCAACTGAAATTCGACCAGCGATTCAGGAACCAGGAAAAACACCGCACGGTCACTCTCGTACAAACACGGCAAAACCTGTCGGCCGGTGCGGGCCACCAGATGGTGACCCAACCCGCCCACCAATGCCGTCAACCCGACCGACTCGCGGTAGCCCGTCCATCCCTCGAACGCCAGGTCGCCCTCGCGTGCCAACTCCCAGTCGCTCAGCAAACGACCCAACGAACCGGCCAGGTCCTCGCGACGGAGACTCTCGAGTCGACTCGATTGCGACTCGAGAAACGACTTCAAACTCTCGGTCTGACCCAACGACACACGCACCAGCCGGAACTCCCTGGCCGGCTCAACCCGCACCTGCATCCTCCCCTCTGACTCCACAAACTCAACAATCATTACGTTGCTGCGAACCCGACCCGGCCGCTCCTTCAAACTCGCAACCAACGCCGCATACGCCTCACCGCGACCCGACATCAACTCCCCATCGATCTCAACTCCGCCCAACATCTCCGCTCCCACAACCGACCCACGCAACTCACCCTCCAACGCACCGCGATATCGACTCGGGTCGTTCAAAAACCACGCCACCGTGATCACCAACAACAGCACACCACCACACGCCAACGGAAACGCCAGCCCACCCTTGGAACGCCGACGACGACGGACTCGACTCGATACCGATGCTGAAGGCCTCGACCGGAACTCCGGCACGACGTCCGGCACAACGTCGGGTACGACGTCCGAGGCGGTGGAAGCTGCGGTCGGGGCTGCGGTCGGGGCTGCGGTGGCTGATTCCGACTGTGGCCGGGGGACGATCAGCGAAGTGCTGCACTTCGGGCACACGCCCTGCTTGCCGGCAGCGTCGTCACCAACCCGGATCATCGCCGTGCAATACGGGCAGTCGAATTCTATGGCCATCCCCGGATTCCCTGCTCGTGTCCTCGTGTCGCCATCAGACGCGTCGCCATCAGACGCGTCGCCATCAGACGCCCGACTAGTCATCCTGCTCGACGAAGACCGGTTTGAGCAATCGGTCGACGGGAGCAAAGTCGTCCGTCAACACA
>Ga0114999_10004156_pt1 | contig 17715 bp, 9 predicted proteins | sample ArcticOcean_MG_C_3_FD_89820 | JGI IMG/M metagenome (GOLD analysis project Ga0114999, IMG submission 89820) | Marine microbial communities from western Arctic Ocean - ArcticOcean_MG_CB8_126 | ecosystem: Environmental > Aquatic > Marine > Oceanic | place: Arctic Ocean: Canada Basin | collected...
GCAGCGGGGGAGAAAATGCCAAAACATCACCACGCGCTAGACACGGGGCGGCCGCAGCGTGTTACAATCGCGACATCGCGAGCCTGGATCGGTTTCAGGCTCGACCCATATGGGAAATGTAGGGTTAAACTGGTTATGAGTCAGAAGCCAGCTTGGGTGAGCAATTGTTCGGACCCGCTAGTTATGGACAACTCGACGCCCGTTGCTTGTGACCAGTTGAATAAGCGGAGAAGATGAGGACGGTTAACCCTGCAAACGGGACCCTCGAAGCGAGCGACGTGGCTGCTCCTCTGCGCGGTTTTCAGGCAGCAGTGGTGTTCGCAACAGTGATTCTCCTCTGCGTAGTCGGCTCGGCAGAAGAGGATGCCGCCAAATCGACCGCCGCCAAGGGAAGCGCGTTCTTTGAGAAGCGGATTCAGCCCATTCTGAAGCAGCGATGCTACAAATGCCACAGCCATGAATCGGGTAAGGCGAAAGGCGGGTTAGTACTCGATTCGCGTGCCGGCTGGCAGACGGGTGGCAGTGAAGGACCGGCCATCGTTCTCGGCAAACCGGGTGAGAGCCTGTTACTGCAGGCAGTTCGGTATGAAAGTTATGAGATGCCGCCAAAGGGAAAACTCCCCGATGACGAAATTGCCCTGCTGGCCAAGTGGATCGCGATGGGAGCACCCGATCCGCGAAAGTCCAAAGACCCGAAGATCGATCCCAAAAAACTCTGGGCGCTTCAGCCAATCAAGAAGCCCGCTGTTCCAACAGTGAAGGATGTGAAGTGGCGTCGGGACGAACTCGACGCCTTCATCCTGGCCAGTCTGGAAGAAGAAGGGCTTCGTCCGGCCAGCGATGCTGATCGCTACACACTGCTTCGTCGCGTCACGTTTGATCTCACCGGGTTGCCACCAACGCCGCAGGAAATTGAATCGTTCATCAACGACCAATCCGATCGCGCGTTCGAAAACGTTGTCGATCGGCTGCTTGGTTCGCCCGGTTTTGGCGACCATTGGGCGCGACACTGGTTCGATCTGTCCTGCTACGCAGACCTGGCCGACATTCAGGGCAATGTTCTGATTCGTGACGCGTGGCGTTATCGCGATTACGTGATCGCGGCATTCAATTCCGACAAACCGTTGGATCGCTTCATCCACGAGCAGATCGCCGGCGACCTCTTGCCGTATGAAAACGTTGCGCAGCAGCGCCAACAGATTATTGCCACCGGTTACCTGGCGATTGGACCTTGGACGCTGCAGAATTACATCAAGGGGCAGCTGGATGCCGACGTGGTCGATCATCAGATTGATCGAATTGGGCGGACATTTCTTGCGCAGACAATTTCCTGTGCGCGCTGTCACGATCACAAATTCGATCCCGTCCCGACACGCGATTACTATGCGCTGGCGGGGATCTTCCACAGCACGCGCACGACAAGTTATGACGGGCCTGGCGTCTGGAGCCAGATTACGCATATCGATCTTCCCAAGCCTGAAGTCTCCCCTGAGCAGTTGGCCCGCCGCGAGCACACCTTAAAGGATCTAAAATCCCAGCAGCAGAAACTCCAGGCCGAACTCACTTCGCTGATCCTCAGAATTCCCGGGGCTTCGACGGCAAACGTTCTCACTTTGGCCGAGGGGATCGCGGCCAATGAGAAGGGACGAGATTACGAGGTCGGTTTCGAGGCGGCCCCCACTGTTTGGGCCGGTGCTTCGCAACAGACCAAGGCGGCCGACGGATTGCAGATCGATATCCTGCGGGCCGATGGAAGCAATGTCGCCGGATTCCGGCACAATCCAGGCCCGTGGTTGGGTACGAAAGACGCACAGAAATTACACCACACCAAGTTTACCTACCGTGGAGACGGTTCGGGCGACGTGCGAATACGAGTTACGAGTGCCACGCCCGGCAGTGGACGCTTCGGCGGAGCACTGGATGACCTGTCGATTACCACCGCTGGCAAAGTCATTCATGAAGAGAACTTCAATCAACTCAAACCCAACACAATCGAAGGGCTGCAGGCCAATACGAAACTGAGAGTGCTGGCGGGTGCGACCGTACCGGGTTGGGTCGGAGGCGGAATCAACAATTCGCACGCGGTTGATCTGGGCAACGGCAATTTCGCGCTGCAGTTGTTTGGAGGCAGCGCTGGGTCACTGGCGTCTGCCAAGCCGGTAGCCGAAGCCGGTAAACGAGCTTTGCCCAGAGCATTGAAACTGGAGAAGGAAGTCCAGGGACTCACCGCCCGGATTTCTGAGCTGGATCAAAAAGCCGCACCGGAAAAGGCACTGGCCGTTCGCGATATTGATTCGCCGGCTGATGGTCGAATCTACCAGCGTGGAAGTTTTCAGTCGCTGGGTGATACCGTCCCGCGTGGTTTTCTCAGTTCCGTACCCGTTGCACAACGCCACGACATTCCGACCGGCACAAGCGGCCGTCTGCAACTTGCGCATTGGCTGACTGATGCCGGAAACCCGCTGACTTCGCGGGTTCTCGTCAATCGAATCTGGCACCATCTCTTCGGCAAGGGGCTGGTTCGCTCGGTCGATTACTTTGGTGTGCATGGCGAAACCCCCAGCCATCCGGAACTACTCGACTTCCTCGCGGTTCGATTGCGTGAGGATGATCGCTGGTCGTTGAAAACGACCGTGCGCCGCATGGTGATGTCGCGAACGTACCGAATGGCGTCCTCGCACAATTCCAGAGGTTCCAAAGTTGATCCCGACAATCGTTTGCTCTGGCAGATGCCGCGTCGCCGACTCACTGCCGAATCGATTCGCGATGCGATGCTGGCTGTGAGTGGTGAAATCGACCCCGGTCGAGGAGGCCCGTGCCTTGGGCTGGAGTTGAAAGGGAATATCCTCGGTGCGGGCGGCAATGTGAACCCGGCCAATTGGGGTGGCAAGATCCCGGACGACATCAAGAACCGGCGGTCGGTTTACCTTCCGCTCAAACGCGAACGTCCCGTTGGCGAACTGGAAATCCTCAGCGTTTTTGACTTCCCCCATCCCAGTGAGATCACCGGCGCCCGACCCAATACCACCGTTGCGACTCAGGCCCTGTTCCTGCTGAACGCGCCGTTTGTGAAACATCAGGCCAACAAGTTGGCAGAGCGTTTGGCGAAGGAAGAACCGAAGGACGAGCAGGCTCGCGTGAATCGGCTGTATCTATTGACGGTGAGCCGACCGGCCGATGCGGCCGAAATCGAGACCGCGTTAGTTTTCCTTGATCAAAGCACTCGGGACCTCGCTTCAAATTCCGGACCTGAAAAAGCCAGGGCGATTGCATGGACACAGTTATGCCATGCCATACTTGGCTCCAACAGCTTTTTGTTTCGTGAATAGAAAAATGGTGGTGGCTTCCAGCCGCCATTTCAATTGGTTGTGCGGCGGCTGGAAGCCACCACTACGAGAAACCGTTATGACAACGATGCCAGATCTTACGCCATCAACAACCCCGTCGCGTCGAGACTTTCTTCGTGCCACGAGTTGCGGATTTGGTTCGCTCGCGCTGAACGCCATTCTTCAACAGCAAGCCACTGCCGGAACAGGCGGTCGGAGCAAAAAAGCATCACCTCTGGCCGTCAAGCAGCCCCACTTCCCCCCCAAAGCCAAACGCATCATCTTCCTCTTCATGGCCGGCGGTCCGTCGCAGATGGATCTCTTCGACCATAAGCCCCAACTTGCGAAGGGATCGGGTCAGAAACTGCCCTACGAGCTTCCGAAAAACGAAGCAACCGTCGGTCTTGATAACACGCGACTGTTGGGACCGGTCTCCGGTTTCAAGCACCAGGGGGAATGCGGCCTCCATATGAGCGACCTGTTGCCACATACCGCCCGGCACGCCGACGACCTTTGTATTTTGCGAGCGGTGCAGGCCGATAGCCCCAACCATCCGGTGGCGATCCGGCAACTTCACACGGGCAATCTCTTCGATGCCGTTCCGTCGATGGGCTCCTGGCTTTCGTACGGTTTGGGTACGGAGAATCAGCAATTGCCTTCCTACATCACAATTCTCCCCCAGGAAGGCGAACGCAACTTCAGCAGCGCTTTCCTGCCGGCCATTCACCAGGGAACCGCCATCCAGCATGTCGGATCTTCACCGGACAAGGCTCCGATCCGCCATTTGACCGACTCGCAACTGCCCAGGGCAATCCAGCGCCGGCGCATCGACCTGATTCAGACGATGAACCGTCGGCAACTAGAGCGCCTTGAGACGGATCAGCAGATGGAAGGCGTTATCGAGTCCTTTGAACTTGCTTTCCGGATGCAGACTGAAACTCCGCGATTGGTCAACTTGGCCGAGGAGTCGAAAGAGACGCTCGACCTTTACGGCATCGGTGAGAAACCGACCGACGCGTTCGGCCGCCAATGTTTGTTAGCGCGCCGATTCGCCGAGGCGGGCGTGCGGTTCGTGCAGGTCTCACTTGGCGGTTGGGATCACCACGGCAACATTGCCGATGGTCTCAGAAAGGAATGCTCTGTTTCCGACAAGCCGGTGGCGGGGTTGCTGTCCGATCTGAAGAGACGAGGCCTGCTCGACGACACACTCGTTCTCTGGGGGGGCGAATTCGGGCGGACTCCACACACACAGATTCTTAACGGCAACAAAAGTACCCCCGGCCGCGAGCACAATCACCACGGCTTCACCATGTGGATGGCTGGCGGCGGTGTGAAAGGCGGAATCACACACGGAGTGACCGACGACTTCGGCTACTACGGCATTGAAGGCCAGGTCCACTTCAACGACCTGCACGCCACGATGCTGCACCTGATGGGCCTCGACCACGAACGATTGACTTTCAAGCACCACGGTCGCCCGTTCCGCCTGACCGATGTTGCGGGGAATGTTGTCACGGAGATTCTCACGTAGGGCGATTGGTTCCATCTGAAGCAAGTGCATTCGATTAACAAGAACGATTCAAAATGACGAAACAACAACTCGTCCCCCTGATCGGCCTCCTGCTGGTTTTCAACACGACACTCAAAGCTCAACAAATCGCCGACCGGGCTGCCACCAAAGCGGATGTCATTATCTACGGTTCGACCCCGGGCGGCTTTTGTGCCGCGATCGCGGCCGCTCGCGAAGGCGCATCGGTTATTCTGCTGGAGCCGACAGACCATGTCGGTGCGATGAATACCGGCGGACTAAGCCACTGTGACTCGAACCAGATGGTCCGCAGTACGGTGATGGGGCTGTTTGATGAGTGGCACACGCGCGTGGTGAAGGACTACACCGATCGGGGCGTCGAAGCACCATACAATCCGGCGAAGAAAGACCAGTCGCGATGGACCTTCGAGGCTCATGTCGCGATGCGAGTGACGATGCAGATGCTCGACGAAGCCGGGGTCACGGTGTTGACCGAACGCTATCTCAAATCGGTCACAAAAAACGGCCCCCGGATCACATCGCTGGTCACGAAGGACGGCACGTTCACCGCCAAAGTGTTTGTTGACGGAACATACGAAGGCGATCTGATGGCGGTCGCGGGAGTTGACTGGACGCTCGGGCGCGAGGGGCGCGCGGAGTACGGAGAGTCACTGGCCGGCAAGCAATACCCAAAGCAGAAGATGAATATCAACGGTTTTGACGATGAAGGTCAACTGTTGCCGTTGGTCACAACCGACAACGCCGGCGACAAGGAATCGGGCGACAGGAACGTGATGACCTACAGCTTCCGGCTGTGCCTAACCACGGACCCGGACAACCGCGTGCCGATGCCCAAACCGGCCAACTACGACCCGGCCGGATTCGAGATCGTCCGCCGCGCCCTGAAGGCGGGAGAAAACCGTATCGGCTTTGACCTCTACCCCCTGCCCGGCGACAAGCTCGACGGCAACAACTCCATCGGCGGGCAGTTCTCGCTGGGCCTGGTCGGCGGGGGTAACGATTGGCATTCGGCCGATGAAGCGGGGCGGAAGAATATCTGGGAAGCACACAAGCAGTACACGCTCGAGTTCTTTCACTTCCTGACTACCGACCCGACCGTGCCAGAGAAGACGCGGAACCGCTACGCCAGGCTCGGCCTGTGCAAAGACGAGTTCGCAAGCTACGACCACTTTTCGCCAGCGCTTTACGTCCGCGAATCGCGGCGCATGAAGGGCCTGTATGTCATCAGCCAGAAAGACATCCTCGAAGAGCCGGAGAAGGAAGACCCGATCGCAATCTCGTCGTTCCCGATCGACTCGCATGACTGCCGGCGCGTCGCGCTCCCAGGCGGCGGCGTCATCAACGAAGGAACGATCTTTCCTGTGAGGCGAAAGAATCCCAAGCAGGGCTACGCTTACCATGTGCCATACCGCTCGATCCTGCCCAGGTCTGAGCAGTGCGACAACCTGCTTGTGCCGGTCGCGCTGTCGTGCACGCATGTGGGCATCTCGTCGCTGCGAATCGAAGGTACGTGGATGATCATCGGCCAAAGCGCGGGCATCGCCGCAGCATTGGCGGCCAATCATGACGTCGCCGTGCAGGAGCTGCCGTATTCGCAACTCCGCAAGCGATTGCTGGCGCAAGGCCAGGTTCTCGAATTGCCGGACGTCTCCGAAACGTCGTCGCCAACGGGTTCCATCGCCTCAAAGACACTGCCGGGAATCGTGCTCGACGATGCCAAAGCAAAGCTAGCCGGCGACTGGTCTCGCTCGACGACTTTCAAGCCACACATTGATGACGGGTACGTCTACAGTGGCGAGAAAGATTCCAAAGCAAAAGGCGACGGCAAAGCGACCGCGACCTTTCGATTCAAGGCGACCAAGTCCGGCCGATATCAATTGCTCATGGCTTACTCGGCTCATCCAAGCCGGGCGCAGAATGTCCCCGTGATCGTTTCTTCCGGGGCTTACAAGAAATCGTTCGTGGTTGATCAAACCAGGCCGCTTCCCGCCAGCAGGCATTTCCGCCCTGTCGGCGCCGTCGATCTGCAGGCGGATGTGGAAACCGTAATCCAAGTCACGAACGCAGACACCAACGGCTTTGTGATCCTCGACGCCCTGCAATTGCTGCCTGTCGAATGAGAGTTGAAAACACATGAATCGAGTGATTATGGCAGGCATGCTGGTCGCGTTCTCGTTGCTGTCTGCAGCAACGACACACGGAGCCGTGCAACCGGACCGGCCGAACATCCTCTGGATTTCGCTGGAAGACATCACGCCGATGATGGGCTGCTATGGCAACAAGTATGCCCGCACCCCGGTGTTCGACGGTCTCGCCGCGGAAGGTATTTGCTACACCAAAGCGCATTCGATCGGTCCGGTGTGTTCGGTGTCACGGTCCGGCATCAACACCGGCATGTATCCCACCTCTCATGCCGTTGCGTTATGTCACCCCACTAACTCCGAACAGGCTTGTTGAACCAATGAAAACTCAAGCACTCAAACGATTTCGAAACAAACTCGCGAATCAGGAGCCCGTCTATGGGCTTTGGGTCACACTGGAATCGGCAAGCATCACAGAGATGGCCGTCGCCCTGGGCATGGACTGGGTGGTGATTGATGCCGAGCATGGGTATCTCGACTGGAAGGAAATTAACGAGCACATCCGCGCTGGTCTGCGAAGCGACACCGTGGTGCTGGTCCGACTGGCCGAACGCAGCACGTCGCTCACCAAGCGAGCGCTCGACATCGGAGCCGACGGAGTGGTGATTCCCTGGGTCGAAACCGCCGAGCAACTTGAAGAGGCCATTCGCGACTGCCGCTATCCGACCGAAGGACGACGCGGCATCGGAGGCGAACGGGCAACCGCATGGGGACAATGTCTTGTCGAACATACGGCCGAGGCGAATGAGCATGTGCTGGTGGTCCCGTTGATTGAAAGCGTCGCGGCGATCCCCAACGTTCCGGCGATGTGCGAGCTTGATGGCACCGACGTGTTCTTTTTCGGCCCAGCTGACTTCTCGGCAACGGCCGGCTACCGTGGCCAATGGGAAGGACCGGGGGTCGCCGAGCAAATCCTGCAATTGAAGGACTCAATCCGTGCGGCAGGCAAACAGTGTGGTTTGATAACGACCAGTATCGACAACCTCGTCGAGCGACGCGATCAGGGCTTTCGAATGCTTGGTGTGGGCGCGGACAACGGTCTGTTGCTGCGATCGATTCACCAGGCGCTTCAAGCCGTCGATTGCGATCGAATGCCAGCGCCAAGCCTTGATCCTGCGGATGGCCGATCCGTCCATCTGCCGCTTGCTCAACCGCCGGATGGCACAACGCCCGATCGGGATGAAGTCATCACCAGTCTCGACGCAGGTCAAGCCGTGGAACTGGAGCCCGGTGTCGTGATGGAAGCTCTGGTCGGCAATTTCAACACGGCACGCGGCCTGACGACGGGCATAGTGACAATGCAGCCCGAGGCGTTGCTCAATTATCACACCCATCCCTGTGGCGAATCGATCACGGCACTCGAAGGCGAAGTTGAGATTTCCGTGGAAGGGCGAACCTATCGCCTGGGGCCGCTGGATAACATCACGATTCCACGCTGGCTCCCTCACCAGGCCCGCAATCCTGACCCCGGCAACGAGTGTCGTCTACATGTCTCGCTGGCAATGAGCGTTCCCGAACGTGAGCCGGTCGCACGCACATTCGACCGCGCGGACATGCCGACTGATTCCAATGGCACGCCCGGGTTTGAGCGAGTCACACGATTCTCCCAGGCCGACCGCTTGCAGGGCATTGGCCCGGGAGCCGAGTTCATCGATTATTTCAACGCCTCTCTGATGCCCGGCATCGAGATGAGCGGCGGGTTTGCACGCTTTGATCCCGGCGGCCGACTGCCGGACCACCTGCACGATTTCGACGAGTCGATCTGCATCATCCGTGGCAATGCAAGCTGTCTGGTTGAAGGCCGTCAATACTCGCTCAGCAACTGCGCAACGGCCATGATCCCTCGCGGCCGTGTCCACTATTTCATCAATGATTCTTCGGACCAGATGGACATGATCTGGGTTTACGCCGGCCCAATGCCCGAGCGGATCGTGATCGCCCCTGGCTTTGTGCGAGAATGAAGCCAGGGTGCGGGAATGAAGCCAGTGTGCGAGAATGAAGCCAGTGCAGTCTCGCATCACCCGTCAGATCAAGATGTCCTTCACCACCTCGCCGTGCACGTCGCTGAGGCGATAATCGCGGCCTTGATAGCGGTAGGTCAATCGCTCGTGGTCAATCCCCAACTGATGCATGATGGTTGCCTGCAGATCGTGCACGTGGACGGGGTTCTCGGTGACGTTCACACTGTAGTCGTCCGTCTCGCCGTACGTCATGCCTCCCCGGACACCGCCACCTGCCATCCAGTAGGAAAAGCAGTTGGGGTGATGATCGCGGCCGTAGATTTTGTTTGTCAGCTTACCCTGACAATAAATCGTGCGGCCGAATTCACCGCCCCACACCACGAGCGTGTCGTCGAGCATGCCGCGTTGTTTGAGGTCGCGCAGTAGTGCCGCTGTTGGCTGATCGGTGTCACGGCATTGGGCGGAAATCTGCTTCGGCGTGTTGCCGTGGGCGTCCCAGCCGCGATGATAGAGTTGAATAAAACGCACGCCGCGCTCGGCCAGGCGGCGGGCCAACAAGCAATTGTAAGCGTATGTGCCAACCTGTCCGGCTTGCGGTCCGTACATGTTCAGAACGCTCTTGGACTCGTTCTGAACGTCGATCAACTCCGGTACACTCATCTGCATGCGAAATGCCAATTCGTACTGCGCGATCCGCGTGGCGATGGCGGGATCGTTGAAGCGATCGGACTGCTGGTTGTTCAGTCGGCTGAGTGAATCGAGCATGCGGCGGCGTTGTTCGCGCGTGACTCCGGCGGGGTTGTACAGGTCAAGAATTGGATCGCCTTGGCCGCGAAACTTCACGCCCTGAAATCGTCCCGGCAGGAAGCCGGCTCCCCAAAGACGGTCGTACAACGGTTGGCCGGCCTTAGCCGTGCCATTGGATGTCAACGCCACGAAGGCGGGCAAGTTTGCGTTTTCGCTGCCGAGTCCGTAGCCCACCCAGGAACCCATGCTCGGTCGCCCGGCAATGACCGACCCGGTTTGAAACAGAGTCGCAGCGGGATCATGGTTAATTGCCTCGGTGTGCATGCTCTTAATCACGCACACGTCGTCAATCATTTCGGCCAGATGCCTTTGTGGTTCGCTCAGCCAGATGCCCGACTGGCCATGCCGTGCAAACTTCATCGTGCTGGGGGCAACCGGAAAAGATTTCTGGCCCGACGTCATCGTCGTCTTGCGTTCATCCGGATAGACCGACTTGGGAACCTCTTCACCGAAGCGTTCGGCGAGATGCGGCTTGTAATCGAACAGGTCCATCTGCGCCGGGCCACCCGACTGGAAGAGGTAGATGACGCGTTTGGCTTTGGGGGCAAAGTGCGGCAGGCCGGTCAGGCCGCCGATGGCGTTTCTCGGCCTTTCGTCGGCGTGTGCCAACGAGCTTAACGCGATTGCGCCCAAGCCAAGTGTGCTTCGCCCGAGAAAAGCACGGCGGGTTTGCCTCGACCGGAATTCGTTCAATGTGTCCATGTCAATTCTGCGTAATCGATTCGTCGAGATTCAATAGTGTGTTGGCCACCAAGGCATAGGCGGCCAGGTCGATCGTGTTCAGAGTGGGATCACATTCCATTTCACCAATCGCCAGCAGCGCCCGGGCTTTCTTTGACTGCCGCCGAAATTCCTGTTGATACGCGGACAGATCCGAAAGCAGCAAATCCAATTCCCCCGCATTCGGCTCGCGACTGGTCACCAATCGGAATCCCCACGCGACGCGGCTGCGAGGTGACAGACTTCCTTCCTGTTTCATCATGCGCTCTGCCAGCATCCGTGCTGCCTCAACAAAGGCGACGTTATTCATCAACGTTAACGCCTGGAGCGGAGTCGTGGTCTGGTCGGTCCGCACGATACAGGTTTCGCGTGCTGCGGCGTTGAAGATCATCATCGAAGGGGGCGGCACCGTGCGTCGCCAGTAGGTGTAAAGGCTGCGGCGATATAACTTGTCGCCTTTGTCCTGTTTGTATCTGGCATTGGAAATGCTTCGCCAGATACCGGGCGGCATGTAGGGTTTCACCGACGGTCCCCCCATTCGACCGACGAGCAGACCGGCAGTGAGTAGAGACGCATCGCGAATCTCGTAGGGCGAAAGACGCTTCCGTGGGCCACGACCAAGCAGACGGTTTTCGACGTCGCTCTCGGGGGTGACTGGCGGGGCGACCGAAGACTGACGGTACGTGGCGCTGGTGACGATCAGTCGATGCATCGCCTTGACGTTCCAGCCACTGCGAATGAATTCCGTCGCCAGCCAATCGAGAAGCGCCGGGTGGCTCGGCAACTCACCTTGCACGCCGAAATTCTCGCTCGTCTTCACCAACCCCATTCCAAAGTAGTGCTGCCAAATTCGATTGATGGTCACGCGAGCGGTCAACGGATGCGTGGGGCTCGTCAGCCATCGGGCAAGCCCCAGGCGATTACGCGGCCAGTTCTCATCCCATGCTCCCAACACCGGCGGCGTCGCCGGTCGAAGCAATTCAGACTTCTCCGGACGGTCGTACTGACCGCGCTGCAGCAGATAGGTGTCGCGCGGCTTTTGAAGTTCGTGAAGCACCATCACCGTGTCGGTTCCGCCCGACTGCGGACGCGGTACAGAGACTTGTTGGATCTTGATTCGAGGCGGATCGGGAACGACAAACTTTGTTTCGCCCGCAGACAAATCCGGCCAACTCTTCGGCACCTTGATGAAAGGCGGGCTGTTGCCGTTGTTCGGGCCGAGGCCGGCTTCGGCAATGTTGTTAAAAAAGGCGAACAGCCGATAGAAATCTTTTTGCTCGATGGGATCATACTTGTGGTCGTGACACCGGGAGCATGTCATTGTGAGGCCGAGAAACATCGTGCCCATCGTTTCCACGCGGTCGGCAACGTACTCGACAATCCATTCGTCCGGAATGGAACCGCCCTCGGAATTGATGCGGTGGTTGCGATTGAAGCCGGTCGCCACTTGCGTGTGAAAATTGCGGTCCGGCAACAGATCTCCCGCCATCTGCTCAATCACAAATCGGTCGAAACTTTTGTTGTCATTCAGCGACCGGATCAACCAGTCGCGCCAGACCCACATATATCGCAAGCGGTCATTCTGGTACCCATCGGTGTCGGCATAGCGGGAGGCTTCCATCCAATCCAACGCCATATGCTCGCCGTAAGCCGGCAAGTTCAACAAGCGGTCCACAGCATTCTCGTAGGCATTGGGTGAGCTGTCCGCCAGGAAGACATCCAGTTCGCCCAACGTTGGTGGAAGCCCAGTCAGATCGAAAGTGACGCGCCGTAACAACGCGACGCGGTCCGCCTCGGGCGATGGAGATCGCCCGGCTCGTTCCAATCGCGACAGTACGAAATGATCGATGCCGTTTCGCAGCCATTTCCGCTGTTGGACTTCCGGAATTGTTGGTCGTTGCGGAGGCACGAATGCCCAATGGCGGTCATCTTCCGGCCATGCTGCACCCGCCTTGAGCCACTGCACGAGTTTGGCACGGTCCGCCGGACGCAACATGCGTGTGGAGTCTGGCGGTGGCATCCGAACATCCGGGTCGTTGCTTGTCAGTCGCCGCAGCATCTCGCCGGACGTCAGCACCTTGGAGTCTTGGGCGGCCTTCCGGTCGTCCAGTCGGATGTCTCCCTCGCGAGCCTTCGCGTCGGGGCCGTGGCAGTTGTAGCAGGCGTCGGACAGAAGTGGCCGAATGTCGCGGGCAAAATCCCCATCTGCGGCGCGCGTATCCGTTCCGGAATCCATGACCAGCAAGACAAAAAGTAAAACGGTCATTCGCATGTCAGAGACATTCCGTGGAAACACCAGACAATCAGCGATGATCTGACGGCAAGTCCAAATGCTGATCTTGTTGAGGGGTCTGTGCAAATCGCCTCAAATCGCCGACTACGTCATGATCTCTTTGACCACCTTGCCGTGAACGTCGGTCAGACGAAAATCGCGGCCAGCGTAACGATATGTCAACTGCTCGTGATTCAGACCAAGCAAATGCAAAATCGTTGCGTGCAAGTCGTGCATATGGACCTTGTTTTCAACCGCCGCATGACCAAACTCGTCAGTCGCACCGAACGCAAAACCAGGTCGCACACCACCACCGGCCAACCACGTTGTAAATCCGCCGGGATTGTGGTCGCGACCGTTCGACCCTTGGCTGTAGGGAGTGCGTCCGAATTCACCACCCCACCAGACAATCGTGTCTTCCAACAGGCCGCGTTGTTTCAGGTCTTTCAGAAGGGCGGCAATCGGACGATCGACGGCCTTCGCATGATCGCCGTGTTTGGGCATGTTGGAATGCTGGTCCCATGCGGGATTTGAGCCGTTGTCGCCGTAGGTCACCTGGATGTAGCGGACACCGGATTCACAAAGTCGGCGAGCCATCAAACACTGGCGACCAAAGTTTTCAGTCGTTTTCTCTCCAATGCCGTACATCGCCTGTGTGTCGGGCGTCTCCTGTGACAGGTCCAGAATCTCGGGCGCGACGCCCTGCATCCGCCAAGCCAATTCGTACGAGTTAATGATCGCATCCAATTCCGAATCGCCGGAACGTTTGCGGCGCTGCTCGGCATTCAATTGACGCAGCAAATCGAATTGCTGACCTTGCCGCTCACGCGACAATTGTGGATGTGTCAAATCGCGAATCGTCGAGTCTTTGGCCGGACGTCCCGCGCGGCCAATCGCTGTCCCTTGATGAACGGCCGGAAGGAATGCGTTGCCGTAATTTCGCGGTCCGCCGTTACCAGCCGACGGGCTAATCGACACGAATCCGGGCAAATTCTCGTTCTCGCTGCCAAGCCCGTACGTGATCCACGAACCCATTGAAGGCCGAATCGAATTTGTCGCGCCACAGTGCAGAAACAGCGTGGCTGGACCGTGCGCAACGCCTTGGGTGTGCATCGAATGCAGAAAGCACATGTCATCGACACGCGAGGCCATTTCCGGAAAAAGATCCGATGCCCACCGTCCGCTCTCGCCATGTTGAGAGAATTTCCACAGTGGCTTCATGATCTTTTTCGACACGCCCCGCATGCCGGTATTGGCCAGCACTCGCGCGTCGTCGAATTGCAGCGACTGGCCGTCACGCTGTTCCAGTGCCGGTTTGTAATCGAACGAATCGACGTGACTGACGCCGCCCTGCATGAATAAGAAAATGACCCGCTTCGCACGCGGCGGCAGATGCGCCGGCTTGACCTGCAGCGGGTTCTCCGCGGCGACCGACTGCTTGGCCGCCAGACCCGACATGGCCATGTAGCCGAAACCACAGGCGGCACTCTGCAGCGCGCGACGGCGACTGAAGACCGCATCGCTATTCAAATCCGTTTCGTACATCTCGCCAAACTCCAAGTCAATTTCTCTGTGCGCCGATACCAAATGGTCGGCCTGATCTCAATCTCCGCTTAATCTCAATCAATGTATCGAAAATCGAGCGAAGCAAACAACACCTGATAGAACTCACCCCAAATTTCGATCCGCGTCGTTTCTTCTGCCGAACTGACAAACTCGCTTGCGAGCTTCACTTCAGCAGCCGTCGGACGTCGCCCCAAGGCCATTCGATAAGCCCGCTCGATTCTCGCCCGATCCTCGGCTTTTGGGATTTCTCTCCATAACCGTTCGGCGGCGTGCTGCGATTGTTCGATCACAAACTCATTATTCATCATGAACAATGCCTGCGATGCGACCGTGCTGACGGATCGACTTCCAACTACAATACTGGGGTTCGCAAAGTCGAACACCTCGAACAAATCGGGAAGCGAATTGCGAAAAACCGGAGCGTACACGCCGCGCCGCAGTCCCACGTAACGAAAATCGTAGTCCGCTTTCTGCTTCGACGGGAAAGTCGGGCCATGCATCTTCAATTCCAATTTGCCACTAATTACCAGCATCGTGTCGCGAATGGACTCCGCTTCGAGTCGTCGGCGATTCATTCGCCACAGCAACCGGTTTTCAACGTCGATGTCCGCCGTTGACGTTGTACCATCGGCGGCGTTCGTCGCGGTCGCCGCTCGAATCGGCTGCGTTGTTCGGCTCGACATGCGATACGTTCGCGAAAGCACCATCTGCCGTAGCAGTGACTTGACCGACCAGCCATCGCGTTGAAATTGCACGGCCAGATAATCCAGTAGTTCAGGGTGTGACGGTTTCTCGCCGACGGTCCCGAAATTGTCGGTCGTCCTCACCAGTCCGGCGCCGAACAACCAACGCCACACTCGGTTGACGGTCACTCGCACCGTCAGTGGATTCGCGTCGTTGGCCAGCCATTCCCCCAACTGACGCCGTCCGCTTTCGCGATCGGTGAATTTCGCGACGTCGCCGTTTGAAGCGACTTGCAGAAACCCTCGTGGGACTTCACCACCAAGATTATGAGCGTTGCCGCGAATGTGAATGTGAGTGTTACCGATTTCGGATTCTTCCAAAACCGACATCGCCAGTTCGCGAGGCGTGAGGGCCGCCTGGGCTTTCTTCAGTTCCGCTTCCAACGCCTTCAATTCAGCTTTCAGCGCTGCCTGGCGTGCCTTCTTTTTCTTATCGACGGTGGGCTTTTTCTCGACTCTCTTGGCAATCTTGCTGGAATCATTCGCGCTCACAAATTGCACGGCATCGACGATGACATGGCCGTCAGTACCGACGTTATCGAAGACAACACGGGCTGGTTCATCACGACGAAACGAGAATGTTCCCAGCGAAATAAACAGGTTGTCGATGGGCGGCCGCTTCTGTTGATTCACTCGAACAGTTTTCTGGCCGTCGGCGTTCCATATTGTTACCGGAGTGTTCGACGCACGGTTCGCACCCGGCGAATAGGAAATCCGCACTTCGTATTTTTCGTCGGTCGGTAATTTCGTTGTGAACGTGACCGATCGCTGACCTTTGCCGGTGTTGCCATCGTGAAGATACCCAGCGGCGACAAATCGCGGCGATGACGATGAATCGGACCACTGGCCTTTCGCGACCGCCTTGGTGTTGTCGATCACAATTCCGGGCAACAGATCGAGCGACACCGATTTTTCACCGGCTCCTTGTCGCTTGGCTGCCGGGCCGAGCGAAGTTTTCACAGCAACGATTTGCTGCTGCAGTTTCTTCAATGCCGATTCCTGCTGACGAATCGCTTCTTCAACCTTCGGTTCTGCCGGCAGAGGGACGTCGATCCAATGTGACACGTTCGAGTGTTTCAGAGTCTCCGTGTTTCGCAGGATTCCCGCCAACGCGTAATAGTCGCGAGTTGGGATCGGATCGAACTTGTGATCGTGACAGCGTGCACAGGTTATCGTCTGTGCCAGAAACGCTCGGCTGATCACGTCCAGTTGCTCATCGACGGCGTCCATCCGCAACTCGGCTTTGTCCTGGTTCTCAAAATTATTGTTGCCCATTGACAGCATGCCGGTGGCGATCAATTGACGCCGCCGTTGCTGCCAGGAATCACTCGGCAACAAATCACCCGCCACCTGTTCGATGATGAACCGATTGAACGGCATGTCGTTGTTGAATGCGTCGATGACGTAATCGCGGTAACGCCACGCCTGGCTGAAGACCGTGCCGCGGAGCGTGTTCGATTCGCCATACCGCACCACGTCCAACCAGTGACGCCCCCAGCGTTCGCCAAATCGCGGGGAAGCGAGCAGTCGATCGACCAGTTGGCGATACGCCAGCGGCGACGAGTCGGCCACGAATTCATCGACTTCTTCCGGTGTCGGCGGCAACCCGGTCAGGTCGTAATACAAGCGGCGAATGAGGACTTCCGGCTTCGCGTCGGTCGATGGCTGCAAACTATTCACTTCCAAGCGGGCCAGAACGAACCGATCAATCGAGTTCGTCGGCCATGCAGCATCCTTCACTTTCGGCTCAGCCGATGACCGCAACGGTTGATACGCCCAATGCCGACGGCCCTTTTCCAGATCGATGCCGCCGGCCGTCTTGGAACCAGACAGCTTACGAGGGTCAGGCGCGCCCAACTTGATCCATTTGTCGAAGTCGGCAATCACCTGTTTGGGCAACCGGCCCTTGGGCGGCATTTCAAAATCGTCATAACGCAACGCCGACAGCAGCAAACTGTCGTCCGGTTTTCCAGGTTCGATTGCCGGTCCGCTGTCGCCACCCTTCAACAATCCTTCACGGGAATCGAGAAACAAACCGCCCTTGAGTTTCTTCGTCTTCGCAGCCGCTTGTGAATGGCAGGGGTAGCACTGCCCGACCAGCACTGGGCGAATTCGCTTTTCGAAGAATTCGAGATCCGCCCGATCGTCGGCAAAAACTTTCGCGGAGCCGTGCAGCAACGCGGAAAGTGCGATCGTCAGCAGAAGGAATCTGTGAATCAGCTTCATGGTCGTGGCGAAGCTCCCAAGCAACCTGAGTCGTACCCACACATTGGGGCCATTGTCGTTCAGAGAAAGCGATACATCGAGTCTAGCATTTCGGTAGACCTTTTGCGCCGTCGATTCGGCCCCAAAACCAAGACGGCTGGCTTGTTCTTTCGACGTGAAACGCTAGACCTGTCTGCCATTGGCGTCACCCCGGCTGAAACGAGTTCCGATGGTGGCGGGTGTCACAATGACGGTAAAAGTCCGCGTCACACCAGAGAAAACGCTAATAAAACAGGCACCAGAGTGACCTACCCCCGATTGTTGTACCACCCTCAGTGAGAGAATCTGGGTTTAGGTAACACGTTCTGTTCAACAGGGCGCAGCGTAGCGGAGGCCTGTTGAACAGAACGGGCCGCGAATGCGGC
>Ga0114999_10004158_pt1 | contig 17712 bp, 14 predicted proteins | sample ArcticOcean_MG_C_3_FD_89820 | JGI IMG/M metagenome (GOLD analysis project Ga0114999, IMG submission 89820) | Marine microbial communities from western Arctic Ocean - ArcticOcean_MG_CB8_126 | ecosystem: Environmental > Aquatic > Marine > Oceanic | place: Arctic Ocean: Canada Basin | collected...
TTCAATCGAAGTTGGTTGCTCGGGCCAGAAGGTAAATTCTATATGGGTCTCGGCCTCGGCCTCAAGAGACTTTATAAAACAGGAGGCAGTTGCTCCTATAGCTGTATGAGGTATATCCCAACGTTCCGTATCGTTAATGTCGGCATCGCTCTCTGACCATTAAGGACTTGTTATGGCAAAAACTAGCACAGTTGTCTTAGTAGGCTCGTTTCTGCTATTCAGCGGTTGTCTTTCGGCTAATTTTACACCCACAAGTGGAAGTCTATATGAGCCTAGGCCCTCTGACTGTGATATTGAGGTGTTCAGTTCTGGACCTCCTGACAGAGCTTTCGAAGAAATAGGCATCTTGGAAGGACAGGGTAAAGCCTGGAAAGCGGAATTAAGAGACGTGTTGCCCGCCATGATGGAAGAAGGTTGTCAAGCTGGAGGGGATGCTATCGTTATGACGTCAAGCAACACATTCGCAGAGGGTGAGGCTGGTATAGCTAACCAGAGGATCACCGCTACTCTCATCCGCTGGAAGAACGAATAGGCACTTCCATCAATTAGTCGAGAATCTCCAGCCTAAGCCAAAGGACCATGCGAGTCCTAGTTGTGGCCCTTCTAGCGAGTGCCACAACGGTAAAGTCCCGGATATGATGATCCCGTGTGAGCCCAGTCTAGTGTTGTTCTTAGAGACTATGATCTCAGGTGTAAACAGTAGCTCGCTTCCACGCCTCAATTTTGGATCGGCGGAAGGGACCATGCCTATCTGCTGCTGAAGGCGGGGGTCGGATCCCGAGATATTCCCCCAGCGATTGTATCCAAATGTTATGGATGCTTCTGTGGAAGCGGCTGGTTGGAATGCCACCCATACGGACGTTGCCCGTTCATTACCGAGCTTATAGCCAGTTTCGTTTTTCCCAGTTCGCACTGTCCCGCTTATTCTTGTGCCCAGATTGAGATTTCCCAGTTGCACCGAAGCCGAGGTCTCTGGTTTAATCTCGACCGACCCTGATCCCAGTTGCATGGGATACGGCAAGACCATCTTATTCGGACTACTCGCTGGAGTAACATCGCGAGTATTAATGGTGCCGGTCGGAAGTGTAAGCGAGATGCCATAGGCCAGACTAGTCCTCTGTGAGGTGTTGCGATTGCTTGTCATGCCGATGTTCAGGTCGCCCAGTCCACTTGATTTAGTCGTGAATTGACCGCCTGTAGCCATGTTGTGATCCATCGAGCGTGACGTTACGGGCAGCATGAAGGTGGCCGCCAGATTTCCTGGAAGACCGATCATACCACCCAGCATGTGCATAGAGGTGGTCATACGTACGGGGGTTATTTTATAGTTTCGGAGTACAGACTGGGTCGTCACATGATTTTGTCCGAGATGTTGGTGGGCTTCACCCATTTTCATCATACCGAATCGGTAATTCATCATTATTTGGCCGGGAGCCAAACTGTGAAATCCCATCACGGTGGAAGGGGCTTGCACATGGTGATCCATCCCTGCCATCCCACCTGCCATTCCACTTTCATGGTGCTGCCCTGCTACAGGTTTCAGTATGCCTTCTAGCGTACAAAGAGATACAGCAATTAGCAGGCAACTGGCTTTGTTTAAATACATCGATTCCCACTTTTTTTTAGGTATATGAAATGTTTGTTAGGTACCTATGAAAAACGGGGTGGAGGTGGATCTGGTGGAATCATAGAAAACAAATCGAGCTGATTGTTATTCGTCTGAGTGTTGCCAGCAAATTTCAGAGCGATGGCTCCCACTTCAATCCCTGATTCGGTCAGGATCGAGCATGAGGTCATTGCACACTCCAAACGATTACCAGCCGCGTCACTGTCGTGGTCATGGTCTGCAGGATCATTTTTAGTGTGATCTCCACTATCGTGAGTGTCCATCTGGTGTGCAGTAGTACTATGATCCCCAGAGTCGTCGCTGCAAACACAAACAGTTTTGCACCCGAAGGTGAGAGCCAAAGTTAATAGGATCGAGAGGGCCGTGGTTTTGAGCATGCCAAGAGGGTAACACCTATCATTTTCAGTCTCAAGGTTTAGTGAGGATACCGAAGCTTAGCGTATTGTTATAAAGCACTGGCGAAGTTGTGACTAGTTGGCTTACTTCCTCGCTATGAGAATTACGTTTTCAATCAAGTCAGCGGCCACCGCAGCTGCCATACTCATCCTGCTAACCAGCACCAGGGCTTTTGCTCAAACTCCTGGCTTAGATCTAGGCCGTACTGCACCCGAAGCGGAGGGAATTGTGAACCTACCGAAGCTTAGTGGGCCAATTACATTGGATGGGCTGAGCGATGAGCCAGCATGGCAGGATATCCCAACTCTTCCACTAACCATGTACGAGCCGAGCTTCAGGGGTAAAACTGATCGGACGGTCGAACTTCTCATCGCTTATGATTCGGAGGCGGTGTATATCGCCGGACGCTTTTACCACGAAGATCTAAACCGAATAAGGGGCTTCTCGTTAACTCGCGATAGATGGGGTGGCGATGATGGATTCGGGATTATGCTAGACACGTTCAACGATAATGAGAACGCGGTCAATTTTATCGGATTATCATTAGGAACTCGCATGGACCACTCCCTATCGGCAGGAGGAGTTGCGACTTCAGGACGCACTCAGGGCACAGGCGGAATGAGAAACACAAACTGGAATTCATTTTGGGATTATCAGAGCACAACGACTGAAGACGGATGGTTCGGTGAAATACGCGTCCCCTTCTCTACTCTCCGTTTCGAAGAAGAGGAAGATGGCTCAATCACTATGGGGTTGATGGGCTACGTATCTGAACAAGGTTCATCCTACAGGTGGACCTATCCAGCTATTCCACAGGATTTTCCCTACACTCAGATGACACGGTGGCAGAAGGTTAGACTAGAAGGTGTCAGGGCCCAGAACCCAGTGTATGTTGCTCCTTATGTCCTAACTGGTAGGTCCAAGGCCGCCTATCAAGGTGATACTGGAGGACCATGGTCATCCAGAACAAATACCAGTAGAGAGATCGGCGGTGATCTGAAGTTAACTCCGACCTCCAATTTGACACTGGACCTGTCTGTCAATACAGATTTCGCTGCAGTAGAAGCCGACCAACAGCAGGTTAATCTGACTCGCTTTTCTCTGTTTTTTGAAGAGAAGCGGCCATTCTTCCAAGAGCGATCAGGTGTATTTAACTTCGCCACAGGAGCTGATAGGGGAACCCTTTTCTATTCTCGAAGAGTCGGGCTCAGTGATGGCCAGCCAGTCCCTTTGTTCGGCGGTGCTCGCCTAGTAGGTAGGCTGGGGCTCTGGGACGTTGGGGTGATTAGCATGCAAACTCGTCCTACGGAGAACCTTCTCTCTGAAAACTTTGGAGTGCTCAGATTAAAGCGCCGTATTGTGAACGAAAACTCAACGATCGGAGCTATGGGCACAAGCCGGACAGACAGAAGTGGCAAGTACAATGTGACGTATGGGGCAGACGGATTATTTAATCTCTCTGGAGACGAATACATAACCTTGAAATGGCTTCAAACATTTGAGGAAAATATCGATTCCAAGGGTATTAATGCCGGCCGTTTCGTCTTCGACTGGACACGCCGCCGTCTTGGTGGATTTACCTACCAAAATGCGTTTACATGGTCAGGTCCCGCCTACAATCCCGCCGTGGGATTCGAACCTCGATCTGATTTTATTAGAGCCCAAAGCGACTGGAACTATCAATGGTTCCCAGATTCAGACTCAAACATTCGTAGGACTTGGTTTGGAATGAAATCCAGCCTTTGGAGTCGCAACCCAAACGAAAGTGTTGGCTCAGAAAGAGCACTAGAAACTGCACAGTTAGAGCCATTCCTTCAGATTGAAACAAAGACAGGAGTCACTTTTAAATTGTCTTCGAAAACTCAATTTGAAGACGTGGTGACAGATTTTAAACTGTCCAAAGATGCGGACATTCCAGCAGGATCGTATTGGTTCACGGAAGCCGTGGGAGAATTCAGAGCGAGCCGTGCCTGGATTTTCAAGCCCAATCTTACGGTAAGCTCAGGGCGCTTTTACGATGGTTTAAAAACAAGTATCGGTTCTAGCGTTACCTGGAGCTTAGATAAGCACTTGGAATTAAAGGGAGGTTGGGAATGGAACCATATCAACTTCAAAGAACGAGCTCAGAAATTTCAATCTCACCTACTGAGATTGACTGCGACTGGAGCAGTGAACACTAAACTCTCCATCGATGGGTTCGTCCAGTACAATTCTCTTTCCGAGGCGATGACCACGAATACTCGAATCCGGTACAATTTCAGTGAAGGCAGAGATCTATGGCTCGTCTGGAACGAGAGTCTTAATCTGGAGCGTGAAATACTCGGGGTGCCTATGCTCCCATTACAGCAGGCTCAGACGCTTACAGCCAAATACACCCACACTTTTATTTTTTAGTCATTGCGGCACGTATGTAGGTTCTAGCTGGAGATTGGGATCTGCGTCTTCTCTGGGTATGAATTTGTGAGTGCGAGCATTTTGGTTGTCCGAGAGATATAGATTGCCTTCTGAGTCTACGGCGAAAGAGTGTGACTCAATAAACCTGGAAGGTCCCTCTGTCGGGAGGCTCCATTCATATAGACGGTTTCCCTCGAAATCGAGTTTGATCAATCGGGGCAAACGTTCACCAGGATTAACCTCGGATACCCACAGCGCTTCCTCGGTTACATGAAGGTCGAGGGCGAGGGCGAAGCCTTCCCACAGTGTAACTGGCTCAAATTCGGGGTGGTAGTCTCTGGTGGGATCATGAGATTGCCGGAATACGTGGACTCCTCTCTGGCGATCAGCCACAAAAAGCAAGCCGTTTGGACCCAGGGCAAGACCGTGAACTTCTGCGAATTGTCCTAACCCAGTTCCAGCTTCCCCGAACTCAGACTGATAGTCTCCATTTTCATCGAGGATGATGACTCTTTTATTCTCGAGACCATCTCCTATAAGAGTCCTGCCGTCGGGTAAAAAAGCTACGTCTTGGGGCTTGCCTAAGTGTGTCTGATCATTTGCCGAGACGTCTCTCTCCCCATAAGTCCTGACGAGCTTTTTGCCGTCATTGGAAAAGACAAAAATGCGGTGTCCAGTTTCATCGACGACCCACACATGGCGATCGGGATCGTAGGGGCTGATCCGGATTCGGTGGGGTCCAGGACCATCTAAATCAGCGAACAAATGGTCCCATTGATCCCAGACGTCTGTGACTTCTCCATTCCTGTCTACGGTGAAGATTACGTTCTGCCAGGTACGCAGGTCGGCAGCGAACAAGGCGTTGATTCCGATGGAACCAGCCCATCCCTCGAATTCTTCTGGCATGGGCGTAGGTAGCCTGGTCTCACCCCTCTGTAGGATGAAGATGCGGTCAGCACTCTCGGCGTAAACCCCAGAGTTCCCCCCCCAAGCGAATCCTTCTTCTTGGAACGGCTTGAGCCATCCTTGGAGAGCTCCATAGGCTCCTACGTCGATCGTCGTCATGGCTTCCTCTTCGGTGGTTGTGTCCGTACATCCCTGAAAGCCTATTACAGTTAAGATCAGAAGAGTGAGTAGGCTATTCAAATTATGTTTCATGTTCATCCATTGATTAGAAAAGTTTTTGTAAACAAAGTTAACCGGAGTACATCGATAGTCTGGGAACGGGAACAGGACCAGCTTCTAGGACTTTATCCCACACCCTATGACTAACAGCATTCGCTTCTTCAATAATCTTATCCTCGTTCATGGTGAGAACTTCTCGGTCACGCATCACGAATTTTCCGTCGATCATTACAGATTCGATGTCTTCAGGATGGCCGCTGTGCATCACAGCAGATAGGATGCGGCCCGCAGGGACAAGGTGAGGCTTTTGGGTATTTATAATCAGGAGATCGGCTTTTTTACCGACTTCGAGTGTGCCTAACTGGTCCGATTGTTGAACAGCTCGGGCGCCGCCTTGGGTAGTGTCGGCGAGTATGTCTTCGGGTTGGGGTTGAAGTCCGGGGACTTCATCCCCATCACGATTTCGTCTGATCCGCTCTGTGAGCAGGGCGATCCGCATGACTTCGAATACGTCATTGGTGTTATTGTCTGTACCTAGAGCTATGGGACATCCGGCAGCCCTAAGTGCAGGGATCGGTGGACTTACCCCACGATTGGCGGCCATCCCAGCTTGATGCGAAATGATTGTGTTGGATTTTCCGAGTAAAGCAACTTCCGATTCGTTGACATATCTGGCATGTGCAGCGAATAAACGGGGACCCAAGAAATCATGCTGATCCAGGTAGTGTGTTGGTCGAACTCCGTGGTATTTCATCATAAATTCGAATTCGGCTCGACTTTGGTTCAGATGGATGGTGTACCCGACGTCGTGCTCCTCAGCGAAAGTTCGAATAGCCTGGAGAAGCTCAGGAGATGAAGTTTCAGTAAGTCCAGCAGCGGGGAATACGCTGATTCGACCCTGTTCGGCACCATGCCAAGTGCTGAACAGATCATGGATACGTTGCATCCCTTCATCCCTTAATCTGGAAGAGAATTTGGGGGGTTCGCTCTGGGAAAATGCTTCTGGGGTCATCGGGCCTCGAACATTCTCTGCGTCACGCACCGATTCAGCGAATACACACCGCAATCCAGTCGCAGCTAAGGCCGCCGCGTCTCGGTGAATGTTCCCAGTATTTTCTACAATAGTTGTAGTACCAGTTTTTATTGCCTCCAGCGCGGCAACTTTTACCATCAGTATGTCCTCTTCTCCCTCGAGAAGGCTGTTGGGAGAGATGGCTAAGTTTGCAGTGTTTGGGAATCCGAAATCCTCGTTGAAACCTCGAGCTATTACTGCTCCCATATGCGCGTGACAGTTGATTAGTCCAGGTAAAATAGCTTTCCCTGTGCCGTCATAGATTTCAGCTCTCGGATACATTGCAAGGACCTGCTCTGTGGGTCCTATGGAGACGATTTTAGAGTCTTCTACGGCGAGAGCTATGTTATTTTGTACGTGGTCAGAATTTACTACAGTGGTATGAGTGAATACTACTGTAGCACTCTGTCCATCGGGAATTTTGGATGGCACTGATTCCCCTTGGATTCCAGTAGTTTTCAGGAATATACCAGCAGTGCTAGCACCTATAAGTAGTTGCCTGCGGCTTAGTTCAACTGGCTTGTATTTCGATTGATCAGCCATCGGAATTCTCCCTGGGGTTAGGGTGTTTTTGGTAGGACATAAAAATCATTTCCTACTGCTAAATGGGACGGCATAAATTGGAAGTTTATAGGCCTTAGTAACGTATTTAGTCATTGTTCTTGATTAGAGGTGAATTGATAGATTTATAAATTTCGTTTGCAATAGACTGGACTTCTGCTTCTCCATTTGTAAGTACGATGACTCCCTTGGAATTGATCCGGTTGAGCATCATAATGGTCCTAATTCCAATGTCACTGCCAGTATGGCTATAGAGAAGGTCACCATTACCGTCTCCCTGCAGTCTCCAGGTGTGGAATCCTTGATCGGGAATCACTGGAGACAGGATTTCGATCACGCCAGGGTTGATGACATTATCGCCGCCGATTTCACCTCCACTGAGATAAGTTGATAAAATTCGGGACAGATCAGTGATACTGGTTCGGAGCTGGCCCGCTGGCCAATCTGGATATCCATTGTGTCCATAGGGCACGAATTTATCGGAATCGTCCAATCCATAAGGCATAGCAGGCTCTCTAACGCCAAGATCTCGAAGGAACCATCCAGTTTCTTCAAGCTGAAGGGGTTGGAATAAAACCTCTTGCGAGAGTTGTTCGAATGGAGATCCCGATATCTGTTGCGCCAAAAATCCGAGGAGTGCGTAACAAGTATTGCAATAGCTATAGTGATCGCCAGGTTCGTAGTTGAGGAAATTTTCACTGGAGGAATAATCGGCACCCTCGGGATCTAAATATGATTCAAGATACTTATCTAAGGATATAGTGGGGTCTCCTTCGGCCACATTCCAATACTGCTTGTAGAACCCTTCGTAGTCGTCCGCTATACCCGATCGGTGTCTCAGTAAGTTTCTGAAGGAGATTGGAATCAAAGGGAAGTTGGGGTTCCGGATCGAAAACGGTAGATACTCGTTAATGTCGTCATCTAATTCGAAATGTCCATCTGCGTAAAGTGTCATGAGTATGATAGCAGTAATGGTTTTACTGACAGAAGCGATCATAAAAGGTGTGTGGGGAGTTACCACATCTTGGTTTTCGATATTGGCCCATCCATATGTGCCCATCCACACGACACGCCCAGAGTCAATCGCTACTGCCGCTAGGCCAGGGATTTTCAGTTCTTCCATTCTATCTATGATAGAAGAATCGAGAGTTTGCTCTGAGTCTGAGCAGACTACAGTGGATAAGGTAATAAGGACAACGATCGGGATTATCAGGGTATGTAGTCGGCGCTCGATTGTTTGCATGCGATCCTGTCCCATAAGTCATAGAATTTATGCCATTATTAGCTATAATAGGTTTTGTACAAACGATTAGCTATTTATCTTCGACGATCAGGTCCATTGGGAATGGCTGTATGAATAAAGTGGGGTACGCGTTGCTACTGGGATCGCTGGTTCTAAGTACCCTTGGGTACCTTAGCTGGACGAATGGCTTCATTTCGTTTCTCCCCGCTTTTCTTTTTATTTCTTTTGGTAGGGAATAGTGATTTAAGGCAGAATCTCAATCATGCTGAGTCTAATTTGTAACTGCAAAGAGATGCTCCCCTAAACCCGGAAGAGACGATTCACCTTGATGATTAGACCACGGTTTTGAAGTTGGGACCACCGGTCGAAGATGTCGGTTCCTCGATCTTCTGTATAAACGAGAAATACTTCGCTGCCAGGTGCCCACTCCCAACGGAATCTGAGGTTCCCACTTAAGGTTTTGCTTCGTGAATTGTATTGGACCAAGGTACTCACATAGGCCTTAGGAGTGAGGGTATAGTTCAACCTGGTGATTGCGACATGTTGATCGAACTGACCCTGTGGAAGAGAAAGCCAATTAAAAGATATACTGGGTTCAAGGGAGAATTGAGGAGTGATTTCCATGCGGGCACGACTCATTCCCAGAGAAGTGACATTACCCCCGTAATATTCGCCCCGTCGGATAGAAACATTTCCTGAATATGGACGCTGCGAACCAAAAGTATAATCGAGCCGAAGGTCTGGAAAAGAATAGTCTCCCTGGCTAATGGTGGCCCCTGAAATGTGAACGTTTTCTAATAAATTTTCGTAAGTGTCAGTGTAAGTGACGTTGAATTGATCACTATTTTCCAATTCGACTTTAAATTGTCCGGCACGGTTTTGACTCTCCAGGATTCCAGTCCGTTCGTTTTCGATGTGTCCCAAGTCAAATTGAAGAGAGATCTGACGGACCCAAGCGATAGAGCTAGGGCGAGGGCTGAAGCGGCCCATGGCAGCAGTTCGTCTGAAGTCTTTTCTTCGAACAAATCCCATTTCTGGATTGAAGTCAGAACCTACTACTAAATGGTCAAGACTTCCTCCCCATTTGTCACCGGCATAGTTGATGTTTCCACTATAGCTGCCGTCCATGCCATTCAAGCCCTCAGTAGCTGTTTTAGCATAGTAGGTTGTTAGGCTGAAGTTATCCGAGAATCCGAACGAACCGTCTATGCCCCATCCTTGATTGGAACCTGAGGAAGAAAGGGAGCGAGAGCGGTTTTCAAAAAGCATACCGATGTTGCTTCGCCTGAAGATATCTCTCCTCAAACGCAGTACGGAAAAATTTGTGGACATGGCTCCAGCAGGTTCATGATCACCAGTTTGAATAGTTACTAATCCGATGTCGAAGGAAGCAATTTTTCCAGTGACACGTCCACCGCCTAAAATCGGGATTGGTATTCCGTTCTTTAAGCCGATATTTCGACTATAAAAGAGAGTGGGCACTGCACCTTGATCTCGACCCCGACCCCGACTGCTGCCGCGCATGCCGTTAGAGCCGAAATTAAAAATGCCAGAATTTTCTACAAAAAATTCTCTTTTTTCAGGGAATGAAAGAGAAAATCGAGTCAAGTTTACTTGTTGTTCATCAATCTCGACCTGGGCGAAATCAGTGTTATAGGTAAAATCAGCAGTGAGATTTTCTGTAATACCATACTTGATATCCAACCCTACATCAGCGTAGCTGTCATTGGATATATTTGGATCAGCTGCCAAGTCTGTTTTGATCCCAGAAATAGCATAGGGTTTCACTTCAAAGTTTTTCCCAACAGGGGGAGCTTCGATTCCTTCTAGTGTTGCATACATAGACACACGATTACTTCCCGCAGCACCACCTCTTGCTACAGCCCGCGGAACAGGAGTGAGAAAAATCCATTCGTTATTGCGCATGACTGTTCGTCGCATTTGAATGCCCCAGGTTTGTTCTTTCCCTGGCCTATATCGTAGTGATCTGAAAGGGATAGCTATTTCAGTGGACCATCCGCCATCGAAGAGGGCAGTCTCAATGTTGTGGATTGGGTTCCAATCCTTGTTGACGTTTGTTTCATTAGTGATTTGATAATCTGCGATTCCTCCTAGAGGGTTTACATACACTCCTACCCCATTGCGACGATCATAAAAGGTGTCAAACCAAACACCGAAATGGTCATTGTTTCTCAGTTGGGCCGCGTCCCTTCGCATTTCATTCGCGGTCCAACCATCTGGTCCTGAAGAGTCCCATATTTTAGCAGAAACATAAACATTTTGATCATCGAATCCGATCCATACTTGTGTTAACTCGCTGGGTTCTCCGTTCTCCTCTGGCAGAGTTTGTGTAAGATCGGAGATAGGATGGATTTGTTCGTAGAAAGGCTCATCGATGATCCCATCGATATTAAGTGGCTGGCTGATTCTGTAAGCCTTTAAAACCATTTGTTCTTTTTTGATTGTTTGCGGGGACAGGGAAGGTCTTAATTTTTTTAGTGAGTCTTGGCCTGGCAGTGTATACTCCACATTATCGGTAGCACTGCTAGGAATAGTTGAGGGGAAGGTCGCCTTTTTTAGGCGATCTGAAGAAATTTGTGCTAAAATAGGCTGGCATCCAAGTAGGATGACGGCCAAGACAGAGAGGAAAGCAAGGGTTTTATTGGTCAAGTGCGGCTTAGCCTATTGGTAGGATGTTTTCAGGGCCATTTTTCTATGGTGAGCATAAGCACTATGGATCACAGGAAAGGCTTACTGACTAAAGCTAAAATGAGAGGTCAAGGCGAAACAAGGGCGAGGTTGATATCTCGTCCCCGTTAGAGTTAACCTGTCTGGATATTTATCCTGCCTTAGATAAAAATTAGACAGCAATGGAGGAATAAAATGGAATTTCTAGCGCTAGACCTGACAAGAAACGCCTTACTTTTGGTTCTCGTAGTAGTGCAATGTTTGATCCTGAGAGAGATGCTTGAGAGAAAAGAGAGGAATGAGACAGATGTGTCTCACGATCACAAACATTGCACGAGACAGGACACTCATCACTCCACAGAGGTATGATGGATAAAGGAAGCACGTCCTTCAAGATTTTTGTGGTAGGAGTAGTCCTGGTAATAATATACGCCACTGTAGTGCTCGGAATTATTTTGTCGACATGGTAAACAGGTTTTAGGGACAATTGGAAAAAAAAATGCAAAAATCTATCAATTTTCAATCTAAGTTTGACTTATTCGAAGATCACTGGTCACCCAAGGTCATTGCTGAGATGAATGACTACCAATTCAAGGTTGTTAAAATAAAAGGAGACTTTGTTTGGCACTCACACCAGGATACGGATGAGGTATTCGTAGTCATTGAGGGAGTCATGCAGATTGAATTTGAGGATAGAACAGTGACGTTGCAAAGTGGTGAAATGATGGTTGTAAGAAGAGGTGAGATGCATCGCCCATTCTCAGAGGAAGAGTGTAAAGTGGTGCTCATCGAACCGAGAGGTGTTGTGAATACCGGAGATGAGAGAAGTGACCTGACTGCTCCTATGGATGTCTGGCTATAAAGTCATGGTCGATTTTAGATCGATCTTGTGGGTCTTGCTGTTCTCGCTATTGAATCCTCTACAAAGTGCTGGTCAATCTCTTGAATGGGCAGTGCAGCCCAGTGTAATCTGGGATGAACCCAATCTGCCTTACCAGCAAATCGGCCCTGGCATTTCTTTCTCCTCGATTGTGTCACCCGAAGGGCGATTCGCCTATGGTGTATTCGCCAACTTGGCCAGAACGGATTTTCAAGTGGGTTCAGATTCACTACATCGAAATTTTGCTTCTATGAGCCTGGACTTTAGGATGATGACAGATGGAGACAAGGCAAGATTGGCACTGTCCTTGGGTCTTGGCGTCTCCGTATTCGATGATATCAATGAAACAGATATGAATTTCACTAGTAGTGCGAATGGAGCAGAGATGTTTGTACTGGGCTTAGAAGGACAATTTCCAGTGACTTCTTCTTGGGGGATATCTACTTTCGCTAGAAGCCAGATGAATGGCTGGTTTTGGGGTCTGTTAGATCCAGGTGAATATGGAATCGAACCCTCTTTTCTGTTTGGAGTAGGGGTTTATTTCCGGTAAATCTACCTAATGATTTAGATGGTTCTTGTGAAGATCGGGTAGTTGATTAGAAGCTTAATCTATTTTAGATCACTCCCTTCGTTTTTCAATATGAGATCATGATCTAGGTCTATTTCCATCCCCTCGATCCATAGAGTGGCACGGTTATAGAGCAGTGCTGAGATACCTCCAGTTGTAAATCCTACGATAGCAAATAGGACAGGCATACCGAGAAGGGCTGCAAAAGCAAGTATCGTTCCCAGGTTCAGGGGGATTCCCGCGGCTAGTTCCCAAATAAGTCCCCCTACCGAGTAGATCATCCCAGCGATGAGTCCTAAAATAGCCATGAGAGTAGCCTGAAGTTTTGCACAGAAAAAAATACGAATCTTTTTTAATTTTGCCATTGCTGCTTAACCCTTGGGTAGCACTGGCGCTTAGTTAATTTTAAGCTGGTTCAGGTTAGTAAGAGATTTAATCTAAATGTAGGAGCGTCATTTCAATCATGAAACGGCTTGTTCAGAATGTAGCTTTTTCTAACACTGTAAACTTGGTTAGAAAAGTCTGTATTTGCTCAGTTTTTATCTCGCTAGTCGGTTGTAGCGAGGAGTCTTCATTGACAATCCCCGAAGAACACCTGACGACTCCAATCCCTGATGGATTTCTTGAGATTCCAGAAGAATTGGCTGTGCTTCGACCATTTTTTCATAAGTATATTAGTATCTTTGGGGTTCACACGGTTTCTAGCCTCGACACGCCGGTTGAGAAACATTTACATCTTGCTCATGTCTTGGCACAGTGGCTGGATTCCGACCAAGACGGGACTCCTAATAACCCTGAAGTAGTTAATAAACTAAAATCTGTTAAAGCTTGGAATGGTATCGTAAAGAACGAGCAGGACGTGGATCCCGTTTTACAAGCCATTGGTGATCTTGATACTGATGCAGCACAGGAATTAATGAGAAGTGGGGGGGTGTTGTGGTCCACGGAGATAAACCCTCCATCGGCTACCTTCGACCCGACGATAGAAGAAATTCTACATCTAGTGACTCAGCAAGGATACAGCAGAGTTTATTCAGACCTTAAGGAAGAGGCTGGATCGAAGATTGCTCTCGCTATGGACTTAGCTCGAGGTGGTCATTTTGAACAAAGTAGTCCTGATTCCTGTAGAGATTCAAGTGGGCAATGTGCACAGCCACCCGGAGGCCAGTATCCGGCTGGAGCTTGGTATACCTACCAAGATCAAAGTTGTGATTATTCCTGCATGATCACCGAATATTATTTTTGGGCGCTAACTTCGATGTTAGGAGCGAATCAAGGTGCAGAGCGTTGCGAGCGGATATCTCATGAGTGGCCGCTGTGCACTCGAGAATTGGTAGAGACTAAAGATGTAAATGTATTTCAACTCATGACGAACTCTCAGTACAGCCAACCTACCGTTCTTCCTGATGGTACTTATGGAGGACCAGCTTCGGTTTTTAATAAGCCTTAGTTTTATGGGGGTGACGTTTTCCTGTCCTCAGTGTGATCCTATGTCAGTTGATATGTGCTGTGGCTCCAATTGTCAGACTCCTTCCGGGAGCCTGGAATCCAAAGACTTCTTGATAGTGTTCCGCCAACATATTTTCTCCTTTTATACGTAATGTCAGAGTCGGATGATCGTTACTATTCACCATTATTCTCCAGGTATTTTCAATTGAAAGTAGGTTGTACGCAGGCAGTATGATGCGCGTGGCTGGATAAGTGGAGAAATCTCGATCGGCACGTGCTCCGATATGTGAAAAATGTGCGGAGATATCGGCATGCTTTTTGATCAAGCTAATCCAAGATGAAAATTTCTGATCAGGTCTTCTTAATAGTGACTGCCCTTCCACGAATGTTGCTCCTTCATTTTTTTCGAAACCTGAATCAGTGACTTCTGTCTTCATCGAGGTCCATGAAACTCCAACACTGAAGGGTTGGATATCCATTTTAGCGTCCAATTCGAAACCCCTAGATTCTGCCTTTGCGACATTTAAAAAACTCGGATCTGAAGGATTCGGTCGGCCGGAGATGTACTGAATGACATCTTTGAATCGTTGATTGAAGTATGTGGCGGAGAACCGGAGACTGTTTTCGGAGAAATTCTGTCCTAACCCCAATTCCCAAGACGTTGCCTGTTCGGGCTTAAGGTCTGGATTTCCTTTTGCAAAGCCAGTGGCAAAATTCTCATAGAAGGTAGGCTCCTTTATAGCAGTTCCGGCCGCTGCTTTGAGTAGCGTATTCGTAGTACCTAGAGGTGTCCAGCTTGCACCGACTTGCCAAGATTGATTATTCCCAAATCGTTCGTTGTCTTCGAGGCGCCCACCGAGATTATAAGAAAGGTGGCTATGTGAATTTGTAAGTGCGACAAAATATGCTCGATTTTCTCTGTGGTTTTTGCTTTTACCGTAACCAGTTCCGTATTCACTCATTGATTCCGTGAAGGAACGTTGTGATTCGTGTTCATACTCAAATCCAACTGAAGCTGTAGTGGATCGGATATTCGCGTGCGCTTTGATCTCGCCACTGGCACGACGAAATTGATCCGAACTTGTGTATCCGTAAAACCCGATTGTATCAACCCCATTATCTTGTGCGTCATCTGTCCCTCCGTCTGTTTGGTTCAGTCCTATTAGTGTTTGGAGAGAAAGGTTTGGAGTTATTGCCCGGGTCAAATTGGCATGTGCGTTAATGTTATCACTGAAAGTGAATGCATTATGATCAACGATGGCCCCTGACCTATCGGTCGGAAAATGATATTTTCGGCTTGTAAATCGAAAGCCCATGGCCAGGTCCGTCACGCTGTCTGGTCGTAGTTGGGCATTACCAGACAAAGATCTATTTGAGCTTTGATTATTGAAGGGAAGGATGCCAGCAATTTCATAGTTAGCGATTGACATAGAGTAAGCTGCTCGTTCAGTACCCGCACTAAATTGACCAATCAAGTCCTGCTTCCCAAAAGTTCCTGTGTCATACGACACAGTGGCTGAGGGTGATCCACGTCCTAGTTTCGTTATGACGTGGATCACACCCGCAACTGCATCAGAACCGTACAGTGCACTAGCTGGACCTCGTACGATTTCTACTCGTTCGATGTTGTCGGTAGTCAAAGAGGAAAAATCGAAATTACCCCCAGCTTCATTGACTTGAATTCCGTCCACTAAAACCAACACATAGTCACTTTCTCCTCCCCTCAGGAATACCGAAGTTGTAGCTCCGAATGATCCTCCTCGCACGACGGTAATACCAGCTAATTCTCTCAGAGCTTCGGCAAGGGTTCTTTTGCCGCGGGCTTGGATCTCAGATCCTTCGAGGACCGTTAGGTGATTGGCGATCGCGGTTGTTTCTCGAGGCAAAGGACTTGCAGTGACGATTAGTTCTTCTAAGGGGAAAACTGTTTCTTGGGCAGAGACTTTACTTGCAGATGGAAAAAAACCGAATGAAACCGTTAGTTCCAACATTAAAATGACGGTTGAGATGGTTCCGATCCTACAGTTCGAAAGTGAAAATGTTTGAGTCACAATTATTTAAATCCGTCCTTGTTTGCAAGAAAAAGAACGGAGCCCCTGGAAATAAGATCGGACTCTGTCCCCTCCCCACGGAGGGTAAAGCGTACGTAGGGTGAGCTGCGTCTCCTGACTTGAGGTCGACCGGTTGACCTTCCCAAGGGATTATCCTCAGTGGTTGTTTACAACAGTCGTTCCACTACTTAATAGTGGACCTCTCACAGTGGCGGGGCCGTACCGGATTCACACCGGTTTCCGTAGAACCCACCCTATTATTTTAGTGATGAGCCCATATTACCTAAAAATGTTGACTGCGCAAGATCTCTGTCATGATTACTTAGGAGATTTGTGTTGGAAGGCAGGTCTGTCAGACAGAAACGGTGCTAAACTTCTAGGATCCGGTGCTGTTGGTATCTTTATTATCGATGAATATATAAATTGATCCAACTTTATCATGGAGAACGATATGAAGAAGACACTATTATTATCGACAGTCCTAGTGGCAATGATGTTTTGGCCTTCGGTAGGAATTTCCGCTCAGGATGCAACTATTGCTACTGCTTTAGCGCCTCTTCCAGCCAGAAGCCAAGAAGGGGCGACAGTCATTTCTTGGAACGACGATTATACTTACGAAGTACTGAAGGAAGGGAGTGGTCAGTTGGTTTGTTATGATAGGGCTGGTGAGGATCGACGTGCAGCCTTTGATGTACAGTGCACCAGCCTTGGAAACTTGGACAGGGTAGCACAGAATCGACGGTTTCGGGTAGAGAGCTCGAGCCGGGAAGAAGAGAATGAAATGATTGGAGCAGCTGAGGCCGCTGGTACACGTGAAGAAGCTGTTTTTGGTTCATTGTGGATTGCAATGCGGGGCGAAGATCAAGGCAGCGCTGGCATACATACTACTATAGCCATGCCTTACGCTACGGAAGCTTCTACTGGCTTCGCGGAGAATGGTAGAGGAGGCGGTTCTTTTATTATGGCTGGCGGCACCAGTGCTGCGCACCTCATGGTACCTGGAAGATAGGAATCATTGAAATTTTGACTGGGGTTCGGATTTACGAGCCCCAGTCAAAACTTCAATCGAGAAGGCAGGAAGATTTCGAGTATAACCCACGCATCAGTTAGCAGAGTGGAGCTATCGGAGTGAAGATGTTGGGTTTGAATCTCCGAGATCCACTACGATATTTCTCCATTTTTCTCTCTTGAACACTATGACGCTGAGTACCGCTCTAGAGAGATGCCCAAGGACTATGGCCAGCCAAATATCTGTAGCTTCCAGTGTACCAAGTGTTTGCAATGTAAAACACAGCCCTAGTGGCAGGAAAACTTGGGAAATAATAGAAATATATAGGGGGCTTTTAGTGTCACCAGTGCCCTGTAGGCCACCTGTAAAAGCCAATGCGACCGTAACAAATAATCCAGACACAGCCAGATATCGCAATAATTCTACGCCGAGTTCTAATACGCCAGGCTCTTCGATAGAAAACACTCCTAGCAGTAAGTCGGGAATCAGTAGAAACAGAGAGCCGATTACTACTGCTAACAGAAGTCCGAAACCAGCAGCCACATTGACAGCCTGGGCCGTACGTTCCGGATTCCCAGCCCCCAGATTTTGACCTGAGACTGCGGCCGTCGCACCCATGATCCCGATAGAGGTCCAAGTGATGAAGGAA
>Ga0114999_10004159_pt1 | contig 17709 bp, 13 predicted proteins | sample ArcticOcean_MG_C_3_FD_89820 | JGI IMG/M metagenome (GOLD analysis project Ga0114999, IMG submission 89820) | Marine microbial communities from western Arctic Ocean - ArcticOcean_MG_CB8_126 | ecosystem: Environmental > Aquatic > Marine > Oceanic | place: Arctic Ocean: Canada Basin | collected...
CGTGGCAATCCAGGCAAATAGTCATTGTCCTTTCGGATACCAGTCTCTGCTCAAAATTTTCATTGGTGATGCGAATACCCATTGAAAATTCAATTTATATAAATCAGGTCGGTGATAGCTCTCCTGAGTGAATCCTTGTGATCAGGGATTGTGATTATGCAACAGATTTTCCCCTGGAATGGAAGATGTCGGATTTAATCCTCGGTAGCTTCGTCGTTTCACTCCTCGCAATGACAATAGAGTGACGAAGACGAAGATTTATTGCTATCCCCAGAATGAAGTCTCTGGGGGATAAATATAACTCTCTTCAAAGCGAAGGCCCTGGGGGCGATCTTCGGCTAATAATAAGGGGCCATCTAAATCTACTACCTTAGCATAGGTTCCTAACAAAGTAGCGGGGGCCATAGCCAGTGATGTACCTACCATGCAGCCAACCATAAGATCAAAGCCCCTATCCTGGGCGGCAAAGGCAAGCTTGCGCGCTTCAGTCAGTCCACCGGTCTTATCGAGTTTGATATTAATCCATTCATATAGCCCTTTAAGTTTATCAATATCTTCACTCGTGTGGCATGATTCATCAGCACAAAGAGGAACGGGATGATCTAATTCTGAAAGGATCGCATCCTCTCCGGCGGGTAATGGTTGTTCAATCATTTCAACACCCAAAGAAGCGAGTTCGGAACTTAGCTTCTTCAATAATTCTGGCGTCCAGCTCTCGTTGGCATCGAGAATTATCCTGGAGTCGGGCGCATTATTGCGGACAGAACGGATCCTCTCCACAATCTGTTGATCATTCAGCTTTATTTTTAAAAGCTTTGCCCCCGCTAGCTTCGCTGCTGATTTCCCCATGGCCTCAGGGGTATCCAGACTAATGGTTACCGCGGTGATAACCGCTTTTGGTGGGTTGAGCTCAGCTAATCGCCAAACGGAATTGTTCAATAACTTTGCTTCCAAATCCCACAGCGCACAATCTACCGCATTTCGCGCCGCGCCCGCCGCCATAACCGACTGCAACGCACTGCGGTCCATACCACTTTTAATCGCCGACTCATGGGATTTAATAAGTGCAATCACTTCATCTACAGTTTCATTGTAACGCGGATAGGGAACGGATTCACCTCGACCGACCTTGCCGTTCTCTCGAATTTCTACGACGATGACATTTGCTTCTGTTTTACTCCCCCTGGCTATCGTAAATGCGCTACGTAACGGCCATATCTCGGCCTCAACGGTTATTTCTCTCGAAGCCATTTAATTCGTTAAATTATTAAGGTTTAATATTATCAACGATCGCGGAAACCCCTGTGCGTACAGGATCCACACAGGGTAAGTTGTGTTCATCGGCCACCTCTTTGAGATAGGCATTCGCAGCTTCAGGAGACATCAGTTTTGTGTTTATGGCAATGCCCACCATTTTAGCCTGCGGGTTTGTAAGTTGGGCCGCTTCGACATTGGAATTAAGGCAGGTGGCGATGTCAGGTAATGGCTGATTAGGCAGGCCGCGCATGTGTTGACGGGTGGGTTCGTGACAAAGGACTAGAGCATCCGGTTGAGATCCGTGTATTAGGGCCATGGTCACTCCGGAAAATGACGGATGGAATAAACTTCCCTGTCCCTCGATAAGATCCCAATGATCTTCATCGTTTGCGGGCGCAATTATTTCTGTTGCCCCCGACATAAAGTCAGCGATGACCGCGTCAACGGATATGCCCTCTCCGGCAATAAATATACCCGTCTGTCCGGTTGCCCGGAATGTCGCTTTCCATCCCCGTTCATGCATTTCCCTCTCGAGAGCGAGAGCGGTATACATTTTGCCAATGGAGCAATCAGTCCCGACAGTAATTAATCGTTTACCCGGACGTTTTTCTCCATTGCCAACGGGTAATTCGCGATCGCAATGGCGAACATCAAAAAGTTTGCGGCCGCATTTATCCGCTACCTCCCGGATTTTAGGTAAATTGTTCAGCCGGGTGTGGAGGCCGGCAGCAATATCCAATCCCAATTCTAAAGCGCGTATGAGGGGAGTTTCCCAGTTATCTGAAATGACACCTCCACGATTGGCGACACCAATTACCAGGGTCTTGACGCCTTTATCCACCGCTTCTTCCAGTGTCAGGTCATCCAAGCCCAAGTCGGCTTGACAACCATTGAGACGCATCTGCCCAAGGCACCAATCCGGGCGCCAGTAGGCGACGCCATCCGCCGTCTTCGCTGCTAATTGGTCATGTGCGTCCCCGAGGAACATTAAGTAGGGGTGTTTTATCATGCGTTATCTCTCTGTAAAAAATTCTATTGTTAAATGAGCGAGCTAGATTCTTTTTCCACCGGGGTCAAATTATTTTCACTGAAGCGGTAAGATGAACCGGTTAATCAATCATTCATTTGATATTAAACTTCGCCACATAATGAAATCGAGACCCAGGTTTATAGTTTGCCAAAGCAAACTAATACTTTAAGTAACTTTAATATAATACAGCATTCCAATACTCTTGTATGATAAATATTATCATTTTCGGCTTAGACGTGGTCTCTCAATATTACTGATTGCAGCAGCTAGTGTTTTCGGTCTTAGCTTGCGTATTTCGGGATCAGAGTCGTCGGCTTTACCGGGCCGTAAGGTAGACAATGATTTAATCAAGGCTGTCGTAACCGGGAAAGCTAAGATTGCACGTTACCTACTCGCTATTGATGCTGATCCTAACATAGAAATCTCCGAGGGGTGGACGGTGCTGATGGAGGCTGCTGACAAGGGCAATAAAACATTGTTTGATAGTTTGCTCTCACGCGGGGCAAATCCCAAGGCTCGCAGGTATGATGGTTTCACCACCTTGATGGCCGCGGCCAGGGGCGGCAATGAATATATATATAAAGCGGTATTACTTGCAGCCGGGTATGAAAGTGTAGTCAGTGCCAGCGGTTATTCGCTACTCATGGCAGCAGCCGTTGGTGGCAACGAGAAAATTTTTAATAAAGTCAGACGCAGAGGGATTAATATCAGAGGTATCGATAATGAAGGTTATACGGTGCTGATGGCCGCCGCTGAAGGCGGTAACGAGGAGATATTTAATTTTGTGGTTGGGTTCGATAAAAATGTTCAACGCGTAGACAACTTGAGCAGAAACTTCGCTTATTATGCCGCACTCGGAGGCAACCTGGAAATATTCCAGTCTGTGATAGCAAGCGGAGCCGATATTCAAGCGAGGACTAAGATCGGAAGCACGGTTCTTTTAGCTGCTGTTAAAGGCCGAAACGCCGCGATTGTTGAAATATGTCTCGAAGCAGGGATCGATAGGGATACCGGTAATGATGAAGGTTCAACCCCTCTCATGTTGGGGATGGAGAGTTTTAATTGGTACCTGGCACGCGTTTTATTGGATGCCGGAGCTGAAATCAACGCGCGCGGCAATACAAGTTACACGGTACTTCATGAACAGGCGAAGTTAGATGATTACGAAGGCGTTAAATTTTTACTGAGTGCAGGAGCGGACCCGAATATATACGATGATGAAGGGAGAACCGCACTTATGCTCGCGGCACGCACCGGCAATTATCGTGTCGTCAGTCGTATGTTGAAGTATGGAGCCGACCCCTCGCTTGAGGATCATGCCGGGTTAAAAGCAAAGGATTATGCCGTCTCTGCAGGTAAAAATAAAATCGCGACGATGCTGGAAAATGAAGAAAAATAAAATCGCGTGTAAAGGGATAATTAAGTGATCGATATAATAGAGTTGCGTCGGCTATAACAACGGTTTAGATCGATTCTGATTACTTGGAATGGGGCCGTAGCTCAGTTGGAAGAGCGCCACAATGGCATTGTGGAAGTCGTCGGTTCGATCCCGATCGGCTCCACCAAACTTTGCAATGCAAAGTTTGCCACGCCGTAGCCCGCTACTGCGGGACGAAGGCTGGCATTTCGGGTACGAAGATTACGATGGGTGCCAATCGCAAGATCGAAAACAAAAGCAGGTGGCTTCGCTCATGGCAGGCCAGCTTTTTCCTGAGACCCGAATTCACTCAAGTCGCGCCGCTTTAGTGGACCCTTATCTTTTAGGTTTTATACGCGTGACGATCCTGACTGTTGGAACAAGCTCCACCACCTCTATTTCTAAAGCAGTAAAGAAGTCTCCGCTGAATTCACTCCGGTTCTCATTGGGGCGTTTTTCCTGCTTAATGTTTATTGGGGATGAGGATTGAATTTCTATCTGCATTTTTGACCATGAAAGAAGATAGAAGTTATCTGTTTGGGTAATTTTTACGATTTCATCCGTGCCCAGATTCCAGGTCAAAGCGATAGGGTGTCTTTTCCCCAGCATAAAATTAATATCATCGCTGATTCTCATTTCCAAATCGTTCCAGATGACATCGCGATACCAGTGCTCTAGATCATTATAACAAGCGGTTGGATTGACGCGGACACTGCCACCCCGGGTATCGAGATTCCGCACCGTAATGGACGCGGGCATTTGCAATGGCGTGTCCTTGAGCTGCAAAATATTATAAATAGAAAAATCGCTACCCGAGATTGTCTCAGGGGACGCTTGTTCGTCGGGAATTCCACCAATAATGAGAACCGGTGATCCGTTATAGACGAACGAGACATGACCGCGCGCGTATGAACTGGCGTTTTTAATTTCAGGCGCGCCGAAAATTGAAACGATCGAAGCATCATCTTCAAGACTGTCACTCCAGACAATCCGCATGTTTTTAGTGTCAAAAGCGAAAATTGATGGTGCGGCCATAATGTTGTTCAGCGAGCTCCCCGGGGTGGGTGTGGCTTGTTTCTCATGCGGGCCGATCTGTTTTTCCGGCAATGAGCTGATCTCACGATCTGAATTTACGGACTGACTTTCGGAATCAGACGAAGGTGATCCACAAGAAGAAACTAAGTGGGCATATACGAACAAAATTATAAGGGTAAATATCTTCACGAATATATAGGTAACGTATTAAAATTTACCATGAGTCAAGTATGGATCTCGAGGGTCAATTTTTCCTCTGGGTGAATGTAAAAAAAAGACCGGCCCATCTGCAAGCAGAGGCCGGTCTTTTAAAATCAAATTACAACGAGTTATTAGATCGCTTCGTCGCCAACTTCGTCGGTCCGAATACGAATTGCTTCATCGATCGCGAGGACGAATATCTTACCGTCACCAATTTTACCTGTTTTAGCGGCTTTTTTAATGGTGTCTACAGTCTTCGATACAAGGTCGTCGGGGACGGCGATATCGAGCATAACTTTCGGTAGAAAGTCGACCGTATATTCACTGCCACGATAGATTTCTGTATGGCCTTTCTGACGGCCGAATCCTTTTACTTCGGATACCGTCATGCCTTCAATTCCAACCTCGGAGAGAGCTTCTTTCACCTCTTCAAGTTTGAACGGTTTAATTATACATTTAACGAGTTTCATAGGTGCTTGTTTTTACTTTAGGTAATTGTTAGTCTTTCAATAATTTCTTGGCAAGCTGAACTTTGATATTTTCTTCTGATAATTTATCGCGTTCTCACTTGGAAGTCGCCATACGCTTCCTGGCCATGCTCACCGATGTCGAGGCCTTCAAATTCTTCTTCTTCAGATACCCGAATGCCTAGTGTCACCTTCAATATACCGAAAATGATGAGGGCAAAGGTAAAGGACCAGGCACTTATGGCCAGGGTGCCGATGATCTGCCATCCTACAGAGTATCCGCCGAAGATACCGGCAGCAATCGTGCCCCAGTTGCCGCATATTCCATGAACGGAGATAGCGCCAACGGGATCGTCAATTCTGAGTTTATCAAACATGAGGATGGAAAATACGACTATAACACCAGCAATGAGGCCGATGATAACGGCTTCACCGACTCCAACTGAGTCCGCGCCAGCTGTGATGCCGACGAGCCCAGCGAGAATTCCATTAAGTGCCATAGAAAGGTCAGGTTTCTTTAAAACTGTCCATGCGGTGGCGATTGAGGCAATGCCTCCCGCGGCCGCAGCCATCGTGGTCGTAGTTACGACATAAGAGATAAGGACGGGATCAGCCGAGAGAACTGAACCCCCATTAAATCCAAACCAGCCCAAAAAGAGGAGGAATACACCTATTGTGGCGAGAGGGAAGCTGTGTGCGGGAATGGGCCTTATTCTGCCACCTTCAAGGTATTTACCCTTCCTTGGTCCTAGTAATAGCACACATGCCAGTGCGCCATAACCGCCGAAAGCGTGGACAACTGAAGACCCGGCGAAATCATAAAAGCCGTTGGCATCGAGCCAGCCACCACCCCATTTCCAAGCCCCCGAGATGGGATAGGCGATAGCGACAAAGAGTGTCACAAACAGCATAAAGCTGGGTAGTTTCACGCGTTCTGCGACGTCTCCTGAGACAATAGTCGCACCCGTTGCGGCAAACATCGCCTGGAAGAAAAAGTCAGTCCAGGTGGTCATATCCAATCCGTATCCCAAAGGAGTGATTAATCCAAAATCCTCAAGAGCACGATCGCTGGGAATAAAAAATCCAGCAAAACCGAGTATTCCATTAAAATCTCCGGGATACATGAGATTAAATCCACAGACATAGTAAGTGAGAATACCAATTGAAATGATGAAAACGTTTTTAAAAAGAACGTTTACACAATTTTTTTGCTGGGTGAGACCGGATTCCAAGGCGGAGAAACCAAGGTGCATGATGAAAACGAGCATGCCCGCAATGAGCACCCACAAGTTATCGACCATGAACTTCGTATAGAGGATAGGTTGTTCCTGAAACTCGGCCATCGTAGTATAAGCCGGAGCTTCATCTTCCTGTGCATAGAGTGGATTGATGAAAGGACAAATGGCTAATCCTGTGAGGATTAAAATTAATCCTGATTTTTTTAATTGGGTTATCATAATTGTATAGAATTTATATTTCTGAGATAAATTACCCTTGAGCAATCGCCATGCCAATACTCAATTGGTGTGGCTGGAATTGCCGCACCCCAAGTGGTGCAGAAGTAGATAGGCTAACGATTCCAAGCTGTTCGAGCTCAATTTCGCGTATATATGAAACGTCTATCCATTCATGAATATAGTTGGCGAGAAATAGGATTGATATAAATCTTCGGGATTTCTGTCTAAATTTGACCACCATTTCAGCCAGGGAGGGGAAACTTAACTAAGGGACACAAATAGAATATACAGATTTATAATTTCCTGCGCTGCTAGCTTATTACCGTTGATCTTGTAACTGTGGCTAAGTTATATAAATGATTACAAAAGGAGTGAAGCTATGAAATTGAAGGATAAAACCGCATTAATTACCGGGGCAAGCAAGGGGATAGGCCGCGCCATTGCGTTGGCATGTGCTAAAGCGGGGGCCGATGTAGTCATCACAGGTCGAGCTTTAGAAGAATTGGAATCGCTAGAGGAAGAAATTAATGCTTTGGGTGTCCGCGCATCGCTGGTCGTAGCAGATCTCTTCCAGCGTGATGAGGTGGATAAAATCTGGAGCCATTGCGAGGAGAACGTTGATAGAATAGATATCCTTGTAAATAATGCGGGGATTGGGAGCAGCGCTAATCCCAAACCGGTCATAGACTTAGAGGAAGCGTTCTGGGAGCAAATGCATTTCATCAATTTAACGGTTCCCTTTCTATTATCACAGTGTGTTTTACCCAAGATGATAGAACGGCAATATGGCCGAATAATAAATATAGCATCGATCGCGAGCAAACTTCCCTCCTTGCACGGGGCTTCTTATGCGTCGAGCAAGGCTGGATTACTGGGGCTCACACGAACCCTTGCCCTGGAAATGGTAAAAGAGGGAATTACGGTCAACGCTATTTGTCCGGGACCCGTTCATACCCAGACCCATGATAAGAGAATGGCCTATGACTCAGAGAGGCTGGGCATTTCCGTTAAAGAAATTGAAGCGGCTTCAACTCCCATGGGTAGGCGTCTGCAACCAAATGAAATCGCACCACTCGCTGTTTTTCTCGCCAGTGATGATTCATCAGTAATTACAGGTCAGGCTTATAATGCCGACGGTGGTATCCATATGTCGTAAGGTGACTGAAAATCAGCGATGAATAAACTTTGCATATTTGTTGGATTGACGATCGGCAGTTATCTCGGTTGGTGGGTCGGAGCACACTGGGGCATGGTGATGGCATTTATCGTGAGTTCACTAGGCAGTTTGGCCGGAGTATACGCTGGGTGGAAAATCAACCGAGATTTCTTCAGTTGATGCCTGGGGTGCTGTCGAAAGCCAAAAGTAAAATATTTTTCAGGTATAAAACAATCCATCTCCTTCGACTTTCGACCTTAGACTGATAGTAATGCACACCGTCACAGCATTAGAAATTCCCCTGCGCGAAGCATTAAAAGAAGAACTTATCGATTTCTGGCAGGGTATATTTGAAACGAGCTATGATGGGTTTCGCCCCGTTTTTGACGCCAAAGAAAAAGACTACAATCACGACATTGTCTACTTGGTCCGAAAAGGGGAGAAGCTGGGCGGTTCCTGTCATTTATCGCATTCGAACTTCAATCCGGAATTGGGCGGGTTGGGGGAAGTAGCGACCGCTCCTGAGTTTATGCGCATGGGAATAGCGGGTACGGTATGTGAAGCGGCGCGCGATGAATTTTTCAAGCATGGGGGAAGGGCAATCTTTCTGGGGACCGGCAATCCGGAAGCAGCGCGTGTCTACTATCGTTTGGGTTGGCGGAAGCTTGCTGGAGCTAACATGATGGCCTGCATCGCGAGTGGAGATTCACCCGAGACCTTCCTCGTCGATTACTATCGGAAAAATGAACCCGTCACCCTAGGTCCGGCATCGGCAAATGAGCGCATTTCAATGATCCCCTTGATTGCTACTCCCCATAATTGGCAAATCTTAGATGCTAACGCAGGTATATATTCAACACGTTATGTATTACTGGAATCATGCATGAGTCTCTATCCACGTTACGAGGCTCTCCTTGAAAATAGCCAGGGGACATGGTTTGGCGCTCGAAGCGTCAGCGGGATACTCGTCGGGTTATCGACCGCTCGTTTTTTAAGATCTGGACAGTGCCAGGTGGATGGATTTATCCATCAAAACTTTAATAATGCCTGGGGGAAACTGGTAAAAAAGGCGGTGGATTGGGGCTTTTCCAAGGGAGGATCCACTTGTATGGCCACTTTATCGGTCGAAGATAGAGAGAAAAAAACACTTTTTGAGGATTTGGGATTTAAAGAGGCGGGTAATGGAGAGCCTATTGATATCAACGGACGAGAATTACCCACAATCCTAATGGAAATAAGCGGAAACGCTTGATAAGTAAACAAACGCCCCAAGGGCAAAGGCCGGCTGTCCCTTAAGCGTTAGGTAGCGGTAGAGTTAATATTCAAATCCCGTAATTGCTTTTGCGTTACCGCGCTCGGACTTTCGGTCATCAGGCATTGCCCCTTTTGTGTTTTTGGGAATGCGATCACATCGCGTATGCTTGAAGCACCCGTAATAATGGCAATTAAGCGGTCAAAACCCAGCGCAATACCCCCGTGAGGAGGCGCTCCATAATGAAAGGCTTGCAACATGTAACCAAATTGCTGTTTCACATCTTCAGGTGGGATTTTAAGAAAGTCTTCAAATACTTTCTTTTGCAAATCGGGTTGATGGATACGAATGCTCCCTCCACCAATTTCGGAGCCATTTAAAACAATATCATAATGTTGCCCTCGGACCGAGCGTGGGTCCGATTCCAATTTTGGGATATCCTCAGTCACCGGTGACGTGAATGGATGATGAGTTGAGACATAGCGTTGCTCATCCTGATCGAAGAGCATAAGGGGGAAATCCGTAACCCATAGAAAATTGAACTGATCATCGGGTATAGATAATAATCCTCTCTTACGGAGTAATTGTGCCGAATCCAAACGGATGCGGCCAAGTATTCCACAGGCTTGCTCCCAGTTCGCCGCGGCAAAAAAGATAATATCTCCGTCCTCGACCTCTAGTTTTTCCTTGAGCATGGACTTTTCCTGCTCGGAAAAGAATTTGACGATTGGGGATTTCCACTCCCTCCCTTCAGCTTTTATGAAAGCCAGCCCTTTTGCCCCCATTGATTTAGCTGCCTCTTCCAGACTTTTTAATTCGCCTTGAGTAATATCGGCCAGGCCCTTTGCGTTGAAGGCTTTTACGACCCCATTATTTTTTATGGTGCCAGAAAAGACTTTAAATTCGGAGTCTTTAAAGGTGTCCGAAAAATCTTCGATCTTAAGGTCAAAACGCGTATCAGGTTTGTCGACGCCGTATTGATTCATCGCATCATGATAGGACATGTGCGGAAAAGGTAATTCTAAGTCTACGTCAATGACGTCTTTCCAAATACGTTGTAATAATCCTTCAATCAGTTTATACATATCCTCCCGATCGATGAAGGACATTTCGATATCTATCTGAGTAAATTCTGGTTGGCGGTCAGCCCGTAAATCTTCATCACGAAAACAGCGGGCCATTTGATAGTAACGTTCTACTCCCGCTACCATGAGCATCTGTTTGTATTGTTGAGGTGATTGAACAAGGGCATAAAATTCACCTGGATTCAATCGGCTAGGCACGAGGAACTCTCGCGCTCCTTCGGGAGTGCTTTTAAATAGTTCGGGCGTCTCTATTTCAAGAAATCCATTTTCATCCATGTAATCCCGTGTCGATTTAGATGCCTTATGTCGACTGAGCAATCGATTGTAACTTTGTGGGCGACGAAGATCAAGATAGCGGTAAGTTAATCTCAAGTCCTCATTTACTTTATCCGCTTTTTCATCTTCGAGCGGAAACGGGGGGACATCAGAAATATTGTGAATTATAAGCGATTGCGCGAATACTTCAATTCCCCCTGTTTTGAGATTCTTATTTAATGTTTCCTCAGATCGTGGTTTTACCTCTCCCGCAATCTCGATGACCGACTCAGGTTTTAGCAGTTTCAGGTTTTCGATTGATTCGAATTCAATTGGATCAAATACTATTTGGGTCAGCCCTTCGCGGTCGCGTAAATCGATAAATATTATTCCTCCATGATCGCGCAAGGTTGCGATCCAACCAATGAGCACGACTTCTGTGCCTGCATTGGCTTTGGTGAGCTCACTACAATGATGGGTTCTTTTCATGGTTTTATAATAAAGAGGATGAAAATGGATTAATCGTTAAAAACAGCAATGAAAAATTATTGAGATTTGAGAGTTGGGTAGAAGAGGGTAATAATGCGGATGGGTGTCCGATTGATAGCGGGCTATATTATCCTTAAACCTCTATCCACAAAACAACCAATCCTCTGTCAACCGCTTAATTCCCCACCTGAAAGGGCACGGTAAGGACAGCGGAGTTTCCTACTTCATCATTGGCCTCGAGGAGAAGACTATGCCCCCCGGGTGCTAGATCATCGATAATCAGGGTAAAGTTCTCGTGGGTGGAATCAAATAACCCGTCATTAGACCGGATTGATTTATGCGATTTACCGTCCAGCTGATAAAATACTTCGCTCAAAATACTGTTTTTATCTGCGACACTGAACTGTAGATTGATCTCATCGCTTTGTATTTCATGCTTCTGAATGATGATTTCAGGAGGTGAATTATCGATGAGGAACAGTTCACTTAAACGAAATCCACTTAGTTCCTGGCCGGGTTCGTTGTCAGGTGCATCGCTTGCCACTAACTTTAGATGATAGTTCCCCTCATGATAGCCCTTGGTATTAATCGTTGCCACGGATTCTTCCATTTTTTCAGCCAAAGTGATCCAGGTTTCATCGCCGTCTTTTTTTATAAGAAGGGTGTATTCTAAATTGTCACCGTTAGGGTCTACCGCATTCCAGCCCACTGATAATAGACCTTCTTCACCCAGTTGCTTGAGCTGTTGGCGTGGTTTACGTTCCGCGATCAATTTGCTCGAGTCCCCTTCCTCAAGAAATTTTTTAAGATCATAATTTCTGACCGCCGCAGGTAATTGAATTAACTCCAAACCTATGGGGAGAAGACGAATGGATTCAATAAAAGGGGCGGAATTTCGCGATTGATAAAATAAACGCATGCGTTTGATCTTCTCATTCGATTGTCCCGGTGTCGTTTCCGAGGGGAACACTATTTCGTATTGCAAGTAGCGAGCGTGAGGACTGTTTATCTCCCAATCCCCATTATTTTTTTTCACATCTGCCCAATCATTCCATGTGTCATCGGGGTCTTCAGTATTTCCGCTACGCGTGCGAAAAGTAGAAAAGGGAGTAACACTGTTGTCGGTCACAGGTAAGAGGTTGCCCCATTTTACAATCTGTTTGATATCAATTACTGCTGATGTATAGACGCCGGTTTCTGCTTCTTCCGTCTGCAGCCGGTAAATTTTAGCGGGATTACTGGACACAGCCAAAACAGAATCATGGTGGATTGGATCAGGGAGCAGCACTGTTAATTCACCACCATCGGGCGTCTGTTGCAAAAGTGACCACTCGCTGCGATCTTGTAGAGAATAGAGTCGTCCTTTATCATTTGTGCCAATCAATAAGGATTGATTCTCATCGGGTAATAAACTGTAGATATTAAAATTATAAGATTCCCAAACGGGTTCAACGAACCCTTCGTTATCAATCCTGTAGATTCTGCTCGACCCCCCTTTTACCGCTGGCGATGGTGTATTCGAATGATTGGAATTGCCCTCCTTTCCCGACACTGTAACGGAGTATGTGGGCATCGAGGCATTGTTTTCTTTTTTGAGTGAAGACTCAGCACTCTTATCACCTGCATCACGGTTAAAGGTGGAAAAAAAGAGGGTTCCATCACTTATTGCGATGATACTTTTAATTTCCTGTGCCCCCGAATTGTAGAGTGCATAGGCTTTATTTTTATTTTCGATACGGTAAAGCACACCGTCAGGGCTGCTTCCTGCGAGTAAGTGCCCATCTGAATCCCAGGCCAGTTTGGTGAGATGAGTTTGAGGGCAACTAAACCATAATTCGGCTTCATCTCCCGCTTGAAAACCAGGTGGAATCTTATAAACATTTGCCGGGCTTCCCGTGGCTACATAAATATTACCATCCTCATCAGAGATGAGATCCCATATATACTCTTCTTCGCTATTGAAGTAGATTTCAGGTAACCTACCCGGTGAGATGCGATAGACACGTCCGCGCGGTGAGGTCCCTACATAAAGATTATCTTGAGAATCGATCGCGATTGCGCGCGTCAGGATCTTATCCGGACTGAAATAATTGCTTACCTCGCCTTGGGGACTGACTTTAAGAACGATCCCACTATTCCCGGTGGCCAGGTAGAGATAGCCTTGAGAATCAACTACGGCGTCCCAGATTATGGGCTCGGGTAGCAGAGCGATCTCTTTTATTCCGGGAGCTAATTGTAATGCCCCCTGATTGTTAAGAGATACGTTTTTAAAATCACCTTCTATAAAATCTCTGTATTTTTCATGTGCGATAGACTGCGTGCGCACAGCATAAAGTGAAGTAAAGGCAAAGATACCAGAGAGTAGGGAAGTAAAGAAAATTTTCATCGGATAATTATTCGAGCGTAATGGGGTAAGCGTATTGACCTTGAAACTGGCTTGATAGAGGGATGGCTTTTTCCCAGAGCGTCTTGGCAGTAATTGACTGACGCGCGATATTGTTTGCGGGAGAAGAAAACTGTTCAACTACCGATGGTGGTAGATCATAAAGATTTTCTCCTTCTAACCTTAAGCCCGGTGTGTCTTTTAAGAGTTTTAAATAGATCGCCTCACGACTTCTACCCGCACGTAAATTATCGATGATATCCTGAAAGGATGTCACATACCCATCCAATACATTATCAACGCGTTCAGCCTCTTTTGCGTCGGCAATTAGGACGGTCAACACATCGCCCGAGCGAAGATTAGCGGGAACAGGAATGGAGACAGGATGCAAAGTCGGTTCTTTGTGATAGTGGTAGAGGCTCAGCACCAGATCTATTGTGCTTCCTGCACGGACGCGTCTTGACGCTACTCTTACTTCTTTAAGGTAACTTAGCTCCCAGTGATCACTTATCTCTATCTCCAAGTCGATACCGCTCACTCTAGGGATAGCAAATGCATTGTCATAGAGTTGGCTGATTTTATTTTGAAATTCCATGGTAACATTAAAAGCACCTTTTGGACCCGATGCTATCTCGCGGTATTTAATAGGTGCGAATCCATCAATCGCGATGCTGCCGTCGATAGTGAAGGTCTGAATCTCACCTGCTTCGAGGGTTGAATTTAGTGACTCCATGAGAGCGATACCCGTTAAGATAGGTGAAAGGGTAGGGTGTTCGAAAATATTGCCCGTAAAGTGTCGCTTCGTTCCATTCGCGGTGCGAGTACGGATAGATAAGGGCGTAAGAGGCGGCAGCGGACCTATTTTTCCTGCTATGCTTGTCAATCGATCCTGATAAATTGAACCTAAAAGAGGTCCGGTATTTGAAAGTTTAAAAGACTGGGCAATGGACTGGACAATAGTAATGATCTCCGCGCCAGCCATGGGGAAATTTGCCGAACCATATTTTAGAAAGGGATGGCCAAAGGCCAGGATGGTATCATTTTTTCGATAGGTAACCGTCCCTGTAGCTGAAATATTAAAATCACCGTTCATGAGGACAGCTGATACGGGCGCGCCCGGCTCGAGTTTAAATTTTGAATCCGGTGAAGCACTCCCCATCGGTGCTTGCATAACTTGTAATCCTAAATCTGCTAATTGGGATTTAAATACCTTTAAAGTCTGCTCGGATACACCGGACACAAAAAGAGGTGTCGGCTGTGGCTGCAAAAGTGATTCAACCATTTCACTAGATACATTTTCATTCCCACTCGTGAGTTGCCAATTATTGTGTTCATGTTCAGTTCGCTGATGATTTTCCGACAGGGTTGATCTTTTAATCATTGGTCGGTGATTAGGGGTAGGTGGCTCTATGGGGTAATTATCAATGAGTTCAATCATGTCTTCTATCGGAGTAACGAGAATAATAGCCTGTTCCTTTGGCCAGCTGTACCCATAGGCGTAGGCACCGACCAGTTTTCCGTTAATATAAACCGGACTACCGCTCATCCCTGCAACGGGTCCCGTTAGCATATTTTTGGTGTCAATCGCTTCGCAGATGATAACCGATCTTTTGGGTCCGACAAAATTGTGCGCTACACCCAGCACCTTGAGCTCAAAATCCTCAATCGTTGTTCCAGAGATAACCGTTTTCCACGTACCCTTCATGCCCGGCTTGACCCCGGATAAAGGCATTATCTCTGTATCCGTAGCGCAAAGAGAAACTACCGAGAATAATAGAATATTGATAGAGCAGAGTAGCTTTTGAAAATGCATGAATATAATAGCAAAACGAATTATAAAAAGAGGCTCAAGTTCTTAAGCAGACTAATTGGGACTATAAAGCACCCTTTTCGTTCCCGTGATAAAGGGGATTGTCTTTCCTGTTACTTTCTTCTCTAGAACTATTTGATGATCTAACTATACTATGCGTTTGTCCGCAATCTTATACGGTTTCGATACTATGTTATTCAAATAACCGAAAGTGAAGTACGGTTGATCAGTTGCCTTTGTTTTTGGCTTTACCCTGATTGGCAACTGTCTGCATAGCTTTTTCTACCGCCTCAGGATCGCCGAGATAGTGATGACTAACTGGTTTTAATGATTTATCTAATTCATAGACAAGCGGTATCCCCGTAGGAATATTGAGTTTGACAATTTCTTCATCGGGAACCTGATCGAGGAATTTTACGAGAGCGCGCAATGTATTACCATGCGCGGCAATGATAACCTTTTTGTTTTCTTTAATCACCGGTGCGATACTCTCGTGCCAATAAGGCATAAATCTTTCTACAGTTTCCTTGAGACACTCGCTCAAGGGGAGATCCTGTTCGGATAAGTCCGCATAGCGTGGATCATGGCCGGGGTAATGTTCATCCGATTTATTGAGAGCGGGTGGCGGAATATCATAGCTGCGACGCCAGGTCAAAACCTGGTCCTCTCCAAACTTTTCTGCGGTTTGCGCTTTGTTCAACCCCTGTAACGCACCGTAATGTCTTTCGTTAAGTCGCCATGAGCGTATAACAGGAATCCACATGAGATCCATTTCATCCAAGGTTAACCAGAGCGTTCGGATCGCACGTTTGAGGACCGATGTAAAAGCGAGATCAAAAACATAGCCTTCTTCTTTTAGTAACTGTCCTGCTTTTTTAGCTTCACTCACACCCTGTTCTGACAAATCCACATCGGCCCATCCGCTGAACAGATTCTCCTTATTCCACAGGCTTTCACCATGTCTTAATAATACGAGTTTACTCATTTCGTGTCCTTATTCATCGATTGTTTAAATTTAAATTCACTCTAAATGTAACTCATGATAGTAACGGTTGCATAAATACCGAGCAGTATGAATCCGAATGGTCGACTTAATTTATCCTTGGAAAAAGTGATTCCAAGGCGAAATACAATTAGAATTACGAGCATCGCGGGAAATAGAAATTGAAAGAAATGCGGAGGAGCTGAAAGGCCACCCAGTGTAACCGCAGAGGCAGAGCCGGCGACGAAGAGGATATTGAGGATATCCGCACCAATAATATTTCCCATGGCCAATTCTCCATGACCTTTGGTTACCGCAGTTAAGCAGGTAATCAGTTCCGGGAGTGAAGTTCCAAAAGCTACCAAGGTAGCAGCGATGATACTATCGGGGACATTAAGGCGAACTGCCGTTTCCTCAACCGCGGGAATCAGGATACGCGATGAAATGACAACGATCACGATAGAAAAAAATAAATTGCATAGGGTATAAGCCATTTTCGATGGATCTTCATTTCCCCTTTCATCGTCGACGGCTATTTCCGAAGTGTCTGTTTTTACCCATTTCAACGTCAACCAGATATAAGCAATGAGCAGAACAAGAAAAACAAATCCCATGTACTGTGGTAATCCACCACCTTCGGAAAAGGTTTTATTCAGACTCCCGTAAGGAATGCAGGCAAGGACGAGAAGAATACCCGCACTCAATTGAATCCACCCCTGCCGGTTCACGATTTTTTTATTGAGCGGAAGTGGTGACAAGACAGTAGCTAACCCAAGGATTAATCCGGTATCACATATAATCGATCCCACGGCATTGCCCAAAGCCAGTTCGGGGTTTCCCGAAATAGCCGCGAATACGGAAACGGATGCTTCGGGTAATGTGGTGCCGATACTTACAATCGTAGCACCGATTAATATCTTGGGCACACCCCAACGGAGAGAAAGTGCTACCGCTTCTTCAACCAGCATGTCGGCTCCCCTTGCAAGCGTATAGATGAATATTGCGATAATTGCAAAGAGAAGGGGCAGCGACTGTGCCTCCATCAGTTGTTGAAGCAGGGTTTCCATTAAAATTTGATAAGCAGATTAGATTACTTTAATCTCCGAGGTGCATACAGGGGCCAAGTAAATTAATCAAAAGAAAATTTGATGAGATAATCGAATCTGAGGTAATCATTGATTCTTTTTTTTCAACTTCTCTTGTCTGGACAGTTCGATTATAATTTTTATTATGAGTCATAATGAGCGTAGCCGACGAAATAGATGATACCGCAGCTAATACTATTCAAAGCGTGCGCGAGGAGGGATGGTGCCTGGTGAAAGGAGTGATTCCCGAGGAAGAGTGTGAGAAAATACGACAGGGCATTTATGAAGTGGCAAGGGCAAATCGCAAAGATTATGCCACAGAAGGACTGACTTTTCTCCCTGCTTTTA
>Ga0114999_10004160_pt1 | contig 17708 bp, 18 predicted proteins | sample ArcticOcean_MG_C_3_FD_89820 | JGI IMG/M metagenome (GOLD analysis project Ga0114999, IMG submission 89820) | Marine microbial communities from western Arctic Ocean - ArcticOcean_MG_CB8_126 | ecosystem: Environmental > Aquatic > Marine > Oceanic | place: Arctic Ocean: Canada Basin | collected...
CCGCAATCGACGCCTTCGAACGCGTCCTCAAGATCAATCCGCAGAACCCCGGCGCACTCTATTACGTTGGTCAGGTGCAGGCAGAGTCGGGCCAGATCGACCAGGCCCGCGCGACTTGGCAAAGATTGCTAGAGCGCCTCGATCCCGCCAACCCCTCTTACGCAACCGTAAAACGGGCTCTCGAAAAGCTAAATTCAGCGAATTAGCGACCCTAGACCAGCCCGCTGAAACTCTTAGGAATTGCTTGTTTCTTGGGCGGTTGGGAACCACCCGTTAACCATAATGTTAAGAGTCGTTTGAAGAATCCGCGGAAATCTTAGAGTATTGCAACGTTATGGCAGTCATCCCCGCAGCCCCCCCTCCGCCCGTTGTCGCGCCAGCCGCGACCGTATCGGACCAGAGTGCCGAGCGCCGTAATGCAGAAGTGCAGAGAGAACGGCCGACGGAAGGGTCATTCCAATCGAGCGATCAGCGCAACCAGGATGTTGTTGTGATCGAAAATCCGCAAGGCGAGCAAGCGGCAGCGGCCAACGATGATGCTGATCGGGCACGCGCAAGCAGCCCGGACGGCCAGGGATTGCAGGTCGACATCCGCATCTAATGCATCCGCGACCAACGCGGACCCTGTAGCAAGCGCCTTCGGGCGCTTTTTGTTGCCCGCGCCTGGGATCGTTGCCTGGACCGACGCCATAGGTCGTGCCAGAGTTTGTTAATGGGGCAGCCCGCAAAACCGGCCGGACCAGTCGTCAAACGCATCCCCGATGGCGATAATCAGCCGCGGCTGGTGTGCGACGATTGCGGCTTCGTCAACTACGTCAATCCCAAAGTGGTGGTCGGCGCGGTAGCCGTATGGGAGGATCGCGTCCTGTTATGCCGGCGCGCGATCGAGCCTCGGGTCGGCTAATGGACGATTCCGGCGGGATACCTCGAAGTCAATGAGACCCCCACCGACGGCGCCCTTCGAGAAGCGCGCGAGGAGGCCAACGCCGAACTCGTGATCAACGCGCTTTTGGCGGTGTATTCGGTGCCGCGGATCAGCCAGGTTCAACTCATCTACCGCGCCGGTCTTGCCTCGTCGAAGATTTGGCCGGGCACTGAAAGCCAAGAGGCGCTGCTATTCGACTGGGCCGACATCCCTTGGCATGAGCTGGCCTTTCCCAGCGTTCATTGGGCGCTCAATGCTCATCGAGAAGTTCGCGGCGAAAGCGCCTTTTCGCCACGCACCAATCCGCCTGGCGAAAGCGGTGACCATATGCCCAACACCAAGCGTGCCTGGCACACCGAGACCTCGAGTTAGCGGATCGGATCAATCAGGCCAGAAGCCGGCGCAGAAACCGGCTGGCATCTGCGTAGATACCGGGGCTTTTGCTTTCTCGCGGCCCCGCGGCATTAAGCGTCGATATAGCGTTTTCCTCGATCCATCGACGAGCCCGGCGTGGCTGTGGCGCGGTGTCGAGATCGATGATGCAGAGAGGGCGTCGCTGCCGGGTGGCGAACTCGATGGTTTTGAGTGTGCCACCTTCGGCCTGACCGCGAAGCAAGATGAGAGTGCCGTCGAAATCGCGGACGTTCCACCGCGTCCGCTGGATATAGCGATCGGAATTCGTCTCGATCAGTGGGTAGCGATCATCGATCGGCCCGTCTTCGGCACGGCGGCCTTTCGGACACCAGCTGCCGCACGCATAACCCAGTGCGAGAGCAACATCGAGCGCCGCACGATCGACGCCGCTTTGGCCGCCCGAGACTATTCGCTCAACGATCCCGCGGCCTGCTTTCTCAATCAACTGGGGCGGGCTCGTCGATGCCGGTCAGCGCTGCCGCGAAGGCGCGCGCCTCGAACGGTTGGAGATCATCGATATTCTCACCAACCCCAATCGCGTGGATCGGTAAGCCAAATTTCTCGGCAATGGCAACCAGCACTCCGCCGCGCGCAGTACCGTCGAGTTTTGTCATGATCAAGCCGGTCGTGCCGCATTCCTGCTTGAAGACCTCCACCTGATTGATCGCATTCTGGCCGGTGGTCGCGTCCAAGACGAGGAGTGAATCATGCGGTGCAGACTGATCCAGCTTACGCACAACGTGCACGATCTTGACCAGCTCAGCCATGAGATTAGCTTTGTTTTGTAAGCGGCCCGCGGTATCGATTAACAACACGTCGGCGCGGTCGTTCTTGGCTTTCTTGAGCGCCTCGAAAGCCAGGCTCGCGGCATCGCCGCCAACGCTCCCAGCCACCACCTCAACCCCGACCCGCTCACCCCAAATCTTGAGCTGATCAATCGCCGCAGCGCGAAAAGTATCGGCGGCCGCGAGAACGACCGAGTAACCGGATCGGCGGAATTGCTGCGCCAACTTACCGATTGTTGTCGTCTTCCCGGACCCATTAACGCCGGCGACGAGAATTACGTGCGGTTTGTGCGTTCCCTTGATTGTCAGCGGGCGGGCAAGCGGCTCCAAAATCGGTGTGATGTATTCGGCGAGCGCCGTGCGAACCTCGGCATCGGTAACTGATTTATCGAACCGATCCGCGCGCAATTTTTCGGTGACTGCGACTGCCGTCGCCTGGCCGAGGTCGGCGGCAATCAGGTGATCTTCGAGTTCTTCAAGGGTCGCTTGATCCAACCGAGTGCGGGTCAGGATCGCGCCAATGCCGCCGCTGAGGCTCGTCGTTGAGGGTGACAGACCGGCCTTGAGCTTGGCGAACCAACCCCGTTTGGCCTCCGCAACCTCTGAGTCTGAAGCTGAGCTATCGTCCGACATCGATAAAAGCCTAGCCCACCAACGCGCCGACCAACCCGCGATCCGTGGCGCCGGTTACCAGGGCCGTAACTATTTCACCGGGGCACGCCTCGCCTTCAGGACCGCCCGATGCGTAAGTCAGGCAGGCATAGTCTTCGGTGCGGCCGATACCGGGATTTTCGATCAACACAGAAGTCGTTTGGCCAATTCTAGAACGAAGATGCGCGCCAAGGCGACGATCGCCGGCCGCGCGCAAACGGGCCGCCCGCGCCTTGCGTTCCGATCCAGGCACCTGCGGCATCCGTGCGGCAGGCGTTCCCGGTCGCGCAGAATACGGAAACACATGGAGATAGGTCAGACCACAATCATCAATGTGTTCGAGCGTCGCCGTGAACTCCGCGTCACCCTCGGTGGGAAAGCCGGCGATGAGGTCGGCGCCGAAAACGATGCCCGGGCGAAGCTCGCTCAACCGGCGACAGAGTTGGGCCGCTTGATCGCGCGTATGGCGGCGTTTCATTCTTTTGAGAATAAGGTCGTCGCCAGCCTGGAGGCTGAGGTGAACGTGCGGCATCAGACGTGATTCATCGGCGAAGACCTCAAGCAAGGCATCGTCGACTTCAGCCGGATCGAGCGAAGAAAGACGCAGCCGCGTCAGATCCGGTACGCGATCGAGAATTTGCCGCACCAGGCGCCCGAGTGTTGCGCGGCCCGGCAGATCAGCGCCATAGCTGGTGAGATCGACACCGGTGAGCACGACCTCGCGATAGCCGCCGGCAACGAGCCCATCAATTTGATCAACAATCGTGCCGGCCGGAACGCTGCGGTTGTTGCCGCGGGCAAATGGGATAATGCAGAAGGTGCAGCGATGATCGCAGCCGTTCTGGATTTCGACGAACGCACGCACGCGCGCGTCGAACCCGGAAATCAAATGCGCCGCGCCCTCGCGTGCGGTCATGATGTCGTTGACCTTGAGCGCCGGCGCGTCCGGTGCAAAATTCGTCGGGCTAAGCTTCTCGCGGTTGCCGAGCACACGATCGACCTCGGGCATCGCAGCGAACACGGTCGGTTCGAGCTGTGCCGCGCATCCGGTGACCACGATTTGTGCGCTCGGGCGCTCACGGCGCGCCCGGCGTATGGCTTGACGCGCTTGACGCACCGCCTCAGAGGTCACCGCGCAAGTGTTAATGATGACCGCGTCTGTCAGTTGTGCAGTCCGAGCGGAGTCCCGGATAACTTCGGACTCGAATGCGTTAAGGCGGCAGCCGAACGTGACGATTTCGACATCGTCGGGCCGGTGGCACTGCGAATTGTTTGGCATTGGTTAGGCCGCCACGGCAGCGAGCGCATCGGGATCAAGATCGCCGCGAAAGCTGGTCGCGACGGGTCCCGTCATCACCACGTGGTTATCTTCACGCCAGTCAATCGCCAATCGGCCACCGTTGAGTTCGACACTGACCGATCTGCCACAGAGGTTGCGTCGATGCGCGGCGATGGCTGCCGCACAGGCAGCCGTACCACAGGCCGCAGTGATACCGACCCCGCGCTCCCAAACCCGCAGTCGCAACGTGTCGTTACCGATCACCGCGGCAATGCTGACGTTAATGCGTTCGGGAAACAGGACGTCGCACTCGATCGTCGGGCCCACGCCCTCAAGATCAAATCCTTCGATCGCATCGGCGGCCATAAAGAAGACCACGTGCGGGTTCCCAACATTGACCGCGACCGGATCGTCGAGTCGCTCACCCGTAGGCGCGCGAACCGAGTAGTCGAGGTGGAGCGTGTCCATCTCGCGTGCCACGGGAATCTGCTGCCAGCCGGTCCGCGCGATTCCGATGTCGACGGAGACCAGACCACTGTCAGCATCCCGCGCGCGCAGGACGCCCGCTTGGGTATCGATCGTGAGTTCAGCCGAATGTGCGGCATTGGCATCGGTGTTAATTAACGACGCAACACAACGCGCAGCATTGCCGCAGATCTCGACTTCACCGCCATCGGCGTTGAACGTGCGCATAAAAACGTCGGCCGAATCCGAGGGTTCCAGAACAATCAGCGAGTCACAACCAATCCCCGTGCGACGATGTGCGATGGCCCGCACCTGATCGCCGCTAAGTATCAGCGGCGAGGTCCGCGCGTCGAGCACAACGAAGTCGTTGCCAAGACCGTGCATTTTAAGGAAAGGCGTGGCCGTCATAGGCGCGTTATATGGCGCTGATCGTGCTCGCGTCCACCGGTTTAGCCCGGGCCAGTGATGGCTTGACGATACTGCCTAGTAGACTTAGTGTCCGCGCCACTCAAGAGCACGGGTGTATTCGGCACTCCCGAGGGGGTACGCCAGTCCGCGAATTTCGCGCACTGGCGCTTTTGGCTTTGAACAACAGGCATTCGGCCTTGATAAACAGACCTAGGCGATGTTCGACACATTAAGCGAGCGACTGGGAGAGGTTTTCGATCGTCTGAAGCGCCATGGGGCGCTCAGCGAAGAAGATGTCAACGAGGCGCTGCGCGAAGTGCGCGTTGCTTTGCTCGAGGCCGATGTTGCGCTGCCCGTGGTCAAGCAATTCATCGAGCAGGTTCGCATCAAGGCGGTTGGTGCTGAGGTCCTGAAAAGCGTCTCGCCCGCGCAGATGGTCGTTAAATATGTCAACGACCATTTGATTGAAGCTCTCGGTGCGGAATCGGTCGAAATAAACCTGTCTGGGCCGGCGCCGGTCGCGGTTCTCATGGTTGGTCTACAGGGCTCGGGCAAAACCACCACCACGGCGAAGATCGCCCTTCGCATTTGGGAACGCGAGAAGAAAAAAGTGTTGATGGCGTCGCTCGACGTCCAGCGGCCTGCGGCGCAGGAACAGCTCCGCGTCCTCGGTGAGCAGGCCAATATTCTGACCCTGCCCATCATCGATGGGCAAATGCCGGTCGATATCGCCAATCGCGCGATGCAATCCGCGAAGTTGCAAGGTGTTGACGTGGTGTTGCTCGACACTGCCGGGCGATTGCACGTCGACGAAGCGCTGATGGCCGAAGCAAGCGCCGTTCGTGACGCCGTCAGCCCGGTAGAGATCCTTTTGGTTGCCGACGCGCTCACCGGTCAGGACGCGGTCAAGGTGGCGGAACGCTTCAAAGCGCGCCTCAATGTTTCCGGTATTGTCCTCACGCGCATCGACGGCGATGCCCGCGGCGGTGCTGCTCTTAGCATGCGCGCCGTTACGGGCTGCCCGATCAAGCTGCTCGGAACCGGCGAAAAACTCGATGAAATCGAGGTCTTTCATCCCGAGCGCATCGCGTCGCGCATCCTCGGCATGGGCGATGTGGTCTCGCTGGTCGAGAAAGCGGCCGAAACGATTGATGAAGAAGCTTCAAAGAAACTCGAAGCCAAGATTCGCAAAGGCAATTTCGACCTTGACGATTTGGTAATGCAATTGCGCCAGATGCGCCGGATGGGTGGCATGCAGGGGCTGCTCGGGCTGTTGCCTGGTGTCGGCAAGGTCAAAAAACAACTCGAGGGTTCGCAAATCGACGACAAGATGCTGTCGCGCCAGGAGGCGATCATTCTCTCGATGACGCCGGCCGAGCGACGCAACGTGAAATTGCTGAACGGCTCGCGCAAGCGACGCGTCGCGACCGGCTCAGGCACGTCGGTTCCTGAAATCAATCGCTTGCTAAAGCAATTTAAGCAAATGGCCCATGTGATGAAGAAAATGGGCCGCATGAACCCGAAGACTCTGCAGCGCAGCGGGCTGGCCGGGCTCATGCCCCGTTAGCACAGTTGTGCAACTGATTTTGTTAGAACGCGAAGACAGGAGGTAAACCCAAATATGACACTTCGCATTCGCTTATCGCGCGGTGGCGCCAAGAAACGCCCTTACTACCGCATCGTAGTCGCGGACTCACGCTTCCCGCGTGACGGCCGATTCATTGAGCGTGTTGGCACCTACAACCCGTTATTGGCCAAAGACAATGACCAACGGGTGACCCTCAAACAGGAACGCATCAAATATTGGCTCGGTGTCGGCGCGCGCCCGTCGGACCGGGTTGCGCGTTTCCTCGGCCAGGTCGACATGTTTGAACCGACCAAACACAACAACCCGATTAAGGGTCAACCCAGCAAAAAAACGCTGGAGCGAATAACGGCCAAGGAAGAAGCGGTGAAAGCCGCCGCCTCGGCCGCAAAAGTCGCGGCCGAGGCCCCGCCGCCGCCCGAACCGGCACCCGCTGAGGAAGCAGCCAGCGAAGAAAGCCAAGCGGATGCGCCGGCGGCAGAACCCGAGGCCGCAGCGGAAGCCGCTCCTGAGGCTGCGGCCGAACCTGAGCCCGAGCCCCAAGCGGAGCCCGCTCCGGAATCGAACGATGACGCCACAGCCGAGGACGCAGCAAAGAAGGACGCCTAAGGGACTGGCACTGTGGACGCTGTAACGATCTCACCGATGGTCGACCAAAACGGCCCCAGCGGGCGTCGCGCGACGCCCCCGGGACGGGTGTGTCTGGGCGTGATCACAGCGCCGCACGGCGTCGGCGGCGAAGTACGCATTAAGTGCTTCACCGAACGACCCGAGGCGATTGCCGCTTATGCCCCGCTCGAGGATGAATCGGGCGAGCGCCGGCTTGAGCTTGAGGTAACTGGCCTTGTCAAAGGTGGCGTTAGAGCGCGGATTGCCGGATGCGCAGATCGCGATCAGGCCGAAGCGCTGCGCGGGGTGATGATCTACGTCGCCCGCGAAGCGCTTCCAGAGCCTGAGCCGGACGAGTACTACCATGCCGATCTCGAGGGGTTGTTGGTTGAGTTCGCCGACGGAAGCCCCGTCGGCACGATTACCGCGATTTACAATTTTGGCGGCAGCAGTGACATCCTCGAAATCGCGCGGCCCGACGACCCGCACCAACCTTTGTTGATACCGTTTACCAGCGAAACGGTGCCAACGGTCGACATCGACGGCGGCCGCATCATCATCGACGAAGAGGCAATTCCGACCGAGGGTTCGGCGGACGCGGCGTCGCCAGACGACGAGGTGAGGTCGTGACGGCGCCAGTAGCATGGTCAGCCCGCGTGCTGACCATTCATCCGGAAATGTTTCCCGGCCCCCTCGGGCATGCGCTCGCCGGCAAAGCGCTCGCCGACGGCTTATGGTCGATCGAGACGATTGACATACGGAAATTCGCCACCGACAAGCATCGCACGGTCGACGATACGCCGTTCGGCGGCGGCTATGGCATGGTCATGAAGCCCGATGTATTGGCGCTCGCGATTGAACACACGGTCGCGCAAGTTGCACAGGTCAGCGACGTGCCGCATCCAGTCGTCTATCTGACGCCACGCGGGCGGCCCTTGGATCAGGCACGGGTTCGTCAGTTTGCCAGCGAACCCGGCATTGTCATCGTCTGTGGACGCTATGAAGGCATCGATGAACGAGTCCTCGATGCCCACGACATCGAGGAAGTCAGCGTCGGCGATTTCGTACTCTCTGGCGGTGAACCCGCGGCGATCACCCTAATCGATGCCGTCGTCCGCCTGTTGCCCGGGGTGGTCAACCATCCCGAAGGGCTCGCCGACGAAAGTTTTGAAATTGGCTTGTTGGAATATCCGCAATACACGCGACCGCGGGTGTGGCGTGACCGCGCTGTGCCCGACGTTTTGGTCTCCGGTGACCACGATCGAATCCGCGAATGGCGCCAGTCTGAATCCGAACGCATTACCAAAGCGCGCCGCCGAGACCTTTGGGAACGATACGAACAAACACGAAGAGCGAGGGCCGAACCATGAATAAGATTCAGGAATTAGAGAAAGAACAGGCTGAGACACTTGCGGCCAAGCGTGCGGTTCCCGAATTTGGGCCGGGCGATTCGCTGCGTGTTAGCGTCAAGGTCGTCGAGGGAACGCGCGAGCGGGTCCAGGTGTTCGAAGGCGTCTGCATCGCCCGAAAAAATCGCGGCATCAACTCGTCGTTCACAGTGCGTAAGATCTCATACGGTGAAGGGGTCGAGCGGGTCTTTCCCTTGTACTCACCCAATATTACCGAGATCGACGTGTTCCGGCGCGGCGCCGTTCGCCGGGCCAAGCTCTATTATCTTCGCGGACTTACCGGCAAGCGCGCACGTATTACCGAACGCCCGGATTGGGCCCGTGCAAAAGCCAAAAAAGACGCTGCGACTCAATCCAAGAAAACCGATGCCGGCGTAGCGAGCAAGACTGCTAGCGAGTAGAACCGACGCGTCTGACCGAACCCAGCGAGGAACTCATGACCCAGCCCCGAACGCTGTTCGACAAAATCTGGGATAGCCACGTCGTCAACCAGCAGGACGACGGCACCTGCCTGATCTACATCGACCGTCACCTCGTCCATGAGGTGACGAGTCCGCAGGCATGTGACGGGCTACGCCTCGCCAATCGCGGCGTGCGCCGTCTCGATGCCACACTCGCAGTTGCCGACCACAACGTGCCAACCACTGATCGCTCCAAGGGGATCGAAGAAGAAGAGTCCCGCATCCAGGTCGAGGCGCTCAGCGCAAACTGCAAAGAGTTCGGGATTGAGCTTTTCGATATGAACGATTTCCGCCAGGGAATCGTCCATATTATCGGGCCGGAACAGGGCTTCACGCTGCCGGGGACCACCCTGGTTTGTGGCGACTCGCACACGGCCACCCACGGCGCCTTCGCCTGCTTTGCGATGGGCATCGGGACTTCGGAGGTCGAGCATGTGCTGGCGACGCAAACGCTGTTGCTCAAACGTCCCAAGAATATGCGCATTTCGGTTAACGGCGAGCTCGGCTTTGGCGTCGGCGCGAAGGACCTGATCCTTGCCATTATCGGCAAGATCGGGACCGCCGGCGGCACCGGCCATGTCATCGAATATTCCGGGCAGGCGATCCGCGACCTCAGCATGGAATCGCGAATGACTGTCTGCAACATGACCATCGAAGGCGGCGCGCGCGCCGGATTGATCGCGCCGGATGGGAAGACGTTCGCGTACTTGAAGGGCAAGCCCAAATCGCCCAAGGGCGGATTATGGGAGCAGGCGGTCGCTTATTGGCAGACCCTGGCAACCGACGATGGCGCTTCCTACGACACCGAGATAACGCTCAACGCGAGCGACATCGCCCCGCAGGTGACCTGGGGCACCAGCCCCGAAGATGTCGTGCCGATCACCGCTTCGGTGCCCTATCCCAAAAGCGCACCGAATGCCGGCAAGCGCGAACAGATGGTGCGATCGCTCACTTATATGGATCTTACGCCCGGCACCCCGATGACCGAGGTCAAGATCGATCGCGTATTCATCGGCTCGTGCACCAATGGCCGCATCGAGGATCTCCGCAGCGCGGCCGACGTCGTTCGCGGGCGCAAGGTTGCCGACCATGTTGGGGCCATGATCGTGCCAGGTTCCGGGCTTGTGAAGGCGCAGGCCGAGGAAGAGGGCCTCGACAAAGTATTTCTCGAGGCCGGGTTCGAATGGCGGGAACCCGGATGTTCGATGTGCCTGGGCATGAATCCGGACCAGCTATCGCCGGGCGAGCGTTGCGCGTCGACCTCCAACCGCAATTTCGAAGGGCGTCAAGGTGCCGGTGGCCGCACCCACCTGGTAAGTCCGACTATGGCGGCAGCGGCAGCCGTAACCGGGCGCTTGTCCGATGTCCGCGATTTGGTGGCGTAGAGATTCGGCGGCAGTGATTGGCGGGCCAGGGGCTAGGAGACGACGATGGATAAATTCACCACCTTGAGCGGAGTTGCGGCACCGTTGCCGATGGTCAACATCGATACCGACCAGATCATTCCCAAGCAATTCCTTAAGTCGATCAAGCGCACGGGCTTTGGCAAGGATCTCTTTGCGCCGATGCGCTATGACTCGAACGGCAAGGAAAACCCCGATTTCGTGCTCAATCGCGAGCCCTATCGCGACGCCAAGATCCTCATCGCCGGCGACAATTTCGGCTGCGGTTCAAGCCGCGAGCATGCGCCCTGGGCGCTATCGGATTTTGGCATCCGTTGCGTCATCGCACCTAGTTTCGCCGACATTTTTTTCAACAATTGTTTCAAGAATGGCGTCTTGCCGATCGCACTGGCGAAAGAAATCGTCGACAAGCTGCTCGACGACGCCGCGCGCGGCGCCAATGCGATCGTCGCCATCAATCTCGAAAAGCAAGAGATCACCGGACCCGACGGCGGCACGGTCAGCTTCGACGTCGAGCCCTTCCGCAAGCATTGCCTGTTGAACGGGCTCGATGACATCGACCTGACCATGCAACAGGAAAGCAAAATCTCGTCGTTCGAAACCAGCCAAAAAAGCAGCCAACCCTGGCTCTATGCCGAGAACGCGTAATCGGGACATGCCCCAAACTATCAAGAGCATCGCGTCCATCGCGTTTATACAGACCATCCCGCGGGGGGATTCATGACCATTCCGAATAAGAAGCTGCTGGTTCTAGCCGGCGATGGCATCGGCCCTGAGGTGATGTATCAGGTGCGCCGGTTGATCGACTGGTTCGACAAGCGCCGCTCGGTGAGCTTCGACATCGACGAGGACCTGATTGGTGGCTGCTCCTACGAGGCGCACGGCACCCCGTTGACCGATGAGACCTTGGCCAAATCGAGGGCCGCGGATGCCACGCTGCTCGGCGCGGTGGGCGGACCGAAATGGGAACAGCTCGACTTCAACCTTCAACCCGAGCGTGGTTTGCTGCGCCTGCGTAAGGAACTCGATCTGTTTGCCAACTTGCGCCCGGCGATCGTATTCGACGCGTTGGCCGAGGCATCGAGCCTCAAGACCGAACTGGTCGCCGGCCTCGACATCATGATTTTACGCGAGCTCACGGGCGGGATTTATTTCGGCGAACCGCGCGGTATCGAGACGCTGCCCGACGGTTCACGCCGCGGCATCAACACCCAGGTCTACAGCGATAGCGAGATTCGCCGCATCGCCCATGTCGGCTTTGAACTTGCCGAGAAGCGTCAGAAGCGCCTGTGCTCGGTCGAGAAAGCCAACGTCATGGAGAGCGGTGTTCTGTGGCGCGAGGAAGTCACGAAAATCCACGCCGAGCATTATTCAGGGATTGAGCTTTCGCATATGTATGCCGACAACTGCGCCATGCAATTGGTGCGGGCGCCCAAACAGTTCGATGTGATCCTCACCGACAATCTCTTCGGCGACATATTATCTGATTGCGCCTCGATGCTGACCGGCTCTCTGGGCATGCTGCCCTCGGCATCGTTGGGACCGAGCGACAGCAGTGGGCGCCGCATGGCGCTTTATGAACCGGTCCACGGATCGGCGCCGGATATCGCCGGTCAGGGCATCGCTAATCCGCTGGCCTCGATTTTGAGTTTCGCAATGGCTTTGCGCTATTCGTTCGACAACGGTGAGGACGCGGACCTGATCGAAGGCGCGGTGCGGAACGTATTGAACGGTGGCCTGCGGACCCGCGACGTCATGCAGACCGGCAAGGCTGACGTATCGACCACCGTGATGGGCGATGCGATCCTGCGCGAACTCGATAAGGTCGCCGCCTGATCGCGCTTGATTAGGCCAAATATCAACCTAGATTTCGCGTCAGGCATGAGCGGGAGCGCGCACCTATGACTTACAATATCGCTGTTGTCGGCGCGACCGGCGTGGTCGGGCACGAAATACTCAACATTCTTGTCGAGCGGCAGTTTCCTTTTGACCAGGTCGTTGCCGTCGCATCAGATCGATCGCGCGGCAAGGAAGTCTCCCTGGGCGACAAGACACTCAAGGTCAAAGCGCTCAACGAGTTCGATTTCTCGGGCGTCGATATCGCTTTGTTCTCGGCCGGCAGTGGCATCGCGCGCCAGTATGGCCCCAAAGCCGCGGCAGCCGGGGCTGTCGTAATCGACAACAGCTCGGCGTTCCGCATGGAACCGGATGTCCCGTTGATCGTGCCGGAGGTAAACGGGCACGCGATTTCCGGCTACAGCAAGCGCAACATCATCGCCAATCCGAACTGCTCAACCGCGCAACTCGTCGTCGCCCTTAAGCCGCTCCACGATGCGGCCAAGATCAAGCGGGTCATGGTCGCGACCTATCAGTCGGTATCAGGTGCCGGCAACGAAGCGATGGACGAACTCTTCACCCAGACCCGGGCGGTCTACGTCAACGATCCGATCGTGCCGGAGAAATTCACCAAGCAGATCGCCTTTAATGTGATCCCGCATATCGATGATTTTATGGACGACGGCGCCACCAAAGAAGAGTGGAAGATGGTCGTCGAGACCCGCAAGATCCTCGATGGTGACATCAAGCTGATCGCGACTTGCGTCCGGGTACCAGTTTTCGTGGGCCACTCCGAAGCGGTTCATATCGAACTCGCCAAGCCGTTCTCGCCCGACGAGGCCCGCGATCTGCTGCGCGAATCGCCGGGCGTGCTGGTCATCGATAGTCGCGAGGACGGCGGCTATATGACGCCGCTCGAATCAGTCGGCGAATACACCACTTATGTAAGCCGGATTCGCAAGGATCCGACGGTCAAGAACGGGCTCGCTTTATGGGTGGTGTCGGACAATCTCCGCAAAGGTGCGGCGCTCAACGCGGTGCAGATCGCCGAGTTGTTGATCAGCAAGCATCTAAAGAAAGCCGCCTAGGGGCGATCTCGATCCGCTTCCAGCACCCCGACGCGACCTGCTTTCGTTGACTTGCATCGCGTGAAGGTCTTAAATCCCCCGCACGAACGGGTTGCCGCGTATTTGATGTTGGGGGGACGGCACCGTCGGCAGGCGCATGTCCGCTTGTCCCCCTGATTTGCGAGGGACTAGCGAATGGCAGACGCCAAGAACAGACCACTTTCTCCCCACCTCCAGATCTATCGACCACAATTAACCTCACTGCTATCGGTCGTTCACCGCGGTACCGGAGTCGTGCTTGGCGTGGGGACGTTGTTGTTGGCGTGGTGGTTGATCGCAGCCGCGATGGGGCCGGCAGCGTTTGAAACCGTGCAATGGTTCAACGGCAGCTGGATTGGACGTTTGGTCCTGCTCGGCTTTACGTTCTCGCTGTTCTACCACCTGTGTAACGGCATCCGGCATCTGTTCTGGGATATGGGCGCCGGCTTCGAAATCAAAACCGTGAACCTTACCGGCTGGCTAGTGCTGGTGGCCTCGACTGGCCTCACCGGACTGACCTGGATTCTCGGCTACGCCGTGCGCGGAGGTGTGCTATGAGCATGGAAACCCCCCTCGGCCGCGTCCGCGGCCTGGGTTCGGCCAAAAGCGGCCTCATACACTGGTGGCACCAGCGGCTCACCGCGCTGGCACTGATCCCGCTTATGGTGTGGTTCGCCGTATCGCTGATCGTTATCGCCAGCGGCACCTATCAGGAGGCCGTCGATTGGATAAAAGACCCGATCGTCGCCGGATTAATGATCCTGATGCTGGCTGCCGGCTACTATCACCTTAAACTAGGCATGCAGGTGGTCATTGAGGACTACGTGCATACCGAATGGGTAAAAATTACCTCGCTTGTCGTCATGACGTTCTGGTGCATCGGGTTGGCACTGGCATCGATCATGTCGGTGGTGTGGATCTGGCTGGGAGGCTGAATCAATGACCCAAGCCTACGAAATCATCGATCACACACATGATGTGATCGTCCTCGGCGCCGGCGGTGCCGGGCTTCGCGCGGTCGTTGGATTGGTCGAGTCCGGTCTCAAGGTCGGTTGCATCACCAAAGTGTTTCCAACCCGCAGCCACACGGTTGCAGCGCAAGGTGGAATCTCGGCCGCGCTCGGCAACATGGGCGACGACGACTGGCGTTGGCATATGTACGACACCGTCAAGGGCGCCGACTGGCTCGGTGATCAGGACGCGATCGAATATATGTGCAAGGAAGGCCCGGCCGCGGTCGTCGAACTCGAACACTACGGTGTGCCGTTTTCACGCACCGAAAATGGAACGATCTACCAGCGTGCGTTTGGCGGTATGTCGACCAATTTCGGCGAGGGCATTGCCCAGCGCACGTGCGCGGCGGCCGATCGCACAGGTCACGCAATCCTGCATACGCTTTATCAGCAGAGCCTCAAGCACGAAGCAGAATTCTTCGTCGAATATTTCGCCTTCGGCATGATCATGGAAGACGGCGCCTGCCGCGGGATCATGGCCTGGAATCTCGACGATGGCACGATCCATCGGTTCCGCGCCCATCTCGTGATCCTTGCCAGCGGTGGCTACGGTCGCTCGTTTTTCTCATGCACTTCGGCTCACACCTGTACGGGCGATGGCAATGCGATGGTGCTCGAGGCGGGCCTACCGCTGCAGGATCCCGAATTCGTCCAGTTCCACCCGACCGGAATCTATGGCGCCGGCGTGTTGATCACGGAGGGCGCGCGCGGTGAAGGCGGCATTCTCAGAAATTCCGAGGGCGAACGCTTTATGGAGCGCTACGCGCCGACCGCCAAAGATTTGGCCTCGCGCGATGTCGTCAGCCGCTCGATCACGATTGAGATACGCGAAGGCCGCGGTGTGGGTCCGCAAAAGGATCACGTCCACCTTCACCTTGACCATATCGATCCCGACATCCTCGAAGAGCGTCTGCCCGGCATTTCGGAAAGCGCAATGATTTTCGCCGGCGTCGATGTCACGCGCGAACCGATCCCGATCCTGCCGACCGTCCACTACAACATGGGTGGGGTGCCAACCAACTATCACGGCGAGGTCGTGATCAGGAAGGGCGACGACCCCGACTACGCCGTACCCGGGCTGATGGCGATCGGCGAAGCCGCCTGCGTATCGGTCCACGGCGCCAACCGGCTGGGATCAAACTCGCTGCTTGATCTGGTGGTGTTCGGCCGCGCCGCGGCCATCAGAGCGGCACAGCTGGTCAAGCCGGGCACGCCGCACAAGCCGTTGCCGGCCGATGCCGGCGACGCCGCGCTTGCCAAATTTGATCATTATCGCAACGCCAGCGGGTCGCTGCCAACCGCGACGATCCGCCTCAACATGCAACGCGTGATGCAGGAAAACTGCGCCGTGTTCCGCACTGGCGACGTCCTCGAGGAAGGCATAAAGAAACTCGAAGCGGTAAACGCGACGATGGCCGATATCCAGGTCACCGATCGCTCCATGATCTGGAACTCAGATCTGATGGAGACGCTTGAGCTGCACAATCTGATGATGCAGTCGATCGTAACCATTCATGCCGCGAGCAATCGCAAGGAAAGCCGCGGCGGTCACGCCCGCGAGGACTTCTCCGATCGCGACGATGACGAGTGGATGAAGCACACCCTCACCTACATCAACGACAAGGGCGAGGTAAGGATGGATTATAGGCCGGTGCACACCTACACGCTGACCGATGAAATAGAGTACATCCCGCCCAAGGCTCGGGTTTACTAAGCGAAGCGTTTGGCTTAGCGCAAGTAATTTACGGTTTCGAACCGAGGACTGAATAGATGGCTGAATTTACACTGCCGGCGAATTCGAAGGTCAAAAAGGGACAGACCCACAAGGCGCCCGATGGCGCGAGCAAGGTCAAGAATTTTAAGGTTTATCGCTGGAACCCGGATGACGGTCAAAACCCGCGCGTCGATACCTATGAGGTCGATGTCGGCAATTGCGGACCGATGGTTCTCGATGCCCTCGTCAAAATCAAGAACGAGATGGACCCGACCCTCACCTTCCGGCGCTCGTGTCGGGAAGGCGTGTGCGGCTCGTGTGCCATGAATATCGACGGCACCAATACGCTCGCCTGCACCAAGGCAACCGACGATGTCGGCGGGGACGTGAAGGTGTATCCGCTGCCGCATCTGCCCGTGATCAAGGACCTCATACCGGACCTGACGACATTCTACGCGCAATACGCCTCAATCCAACCCTGGCTGAAAAGCTCAGAGACCCCGCCCGACACCGAGCGCAAGCAATCGCGCGAAGAGCGCGAAAAGGTTGATGGGCTATGGGAATGCATTCTGTGTGCATCCTGTTCGACGAGTTGCCCGAGCTATTGGTGGAATGGCGACCGTTATCTCGGCCCGGCAATTCTCCTGCAGGCCTATCGTTGGCTGGTCGATAGCCGCGACGACGCGACGGGTGAACGGCTCGACGCACTGGAGGATCCGTTCCGACTATTTCGCTGCCACACGATCATGAACTGCACCAACACCTGCCCCAAGAGCCTCAACCCCGGCAAAGCGATTGCCGAAATAAAGAAGATGATGCTCGAACGACAGCTCTAATTTACCGAATTCACCAAACTGAGAACCGCCGGGCTTTGTCCCGGCGGTTTTTCTTTGTGGGCCGCTGATCTATCGCCGGCCGGGCGCAGGGTTGCGCCGCGTTCGACGGCTTCATAGGCTGCCGCCAAGAAAACGCACGGAGGACGATGATGGCGGTACGCGAACTCTCGCATTACATCGGTGGCAAGACGGTCAAGGGAACAAGCGATCGTTTCGGCGATATCTTCAACCCCGCGACCGGGGAAATTTCCGCACACGTCCCGTTTGCTACCAGCGCCGAAGTCGATGCCGCGGTTACTTCTGCTGCAGCCGCGTTCCCCGAATGGTCCGCTGTCACCCCCTTGCAACGCGCGCGCGTGATGTTTCGTTTCCGTGAACTGATCGGCGCGAACATGGACGAACTCGCGGCCCTGCTTACCGCCGAGCACGGCAAGACCATTGCCGATGCCAAAGGATCGATCACCCGGGGTCTCGAAGTCGTCGAGTTCGCCTGCGGCATTCCGCAACATCTCAAAGGCGAATACACCGATAGTGTCGGCACCGAAATCGATAGTTGGTCGATGCGCCAACCGCTCGGCGTGTGCGTCGGCATCACCCCGTTCAATTTCCCAGCGATGGTGCCGATGTGGATGTTTCCCGTCGCCCTCGCCTGTGGCAATACGTTCGTTCTGAAACCATCGGAAAAGGACCCGTCAGTCGGCATTCGCATGGCCAAGCTGCTGAGCCAGGCCGGCCTGCCGGATGGGGTCTTCAACGTGATCAACGGAGACAAGGAAGCGGTCGAAGCGCTGCTCAGCCACCGCGACGTC
>Ga0114999_10004161_pt1 | contig 17700 bp, 14 predicted proteins | sample ArcticOcean_MG_C_3_FD_89820 | JGI IMG/M metagenome (GOLD analysis project Ga0114999, IMG submission 89820) | Marine microbial communities from western Arctic Ocean - ArcticOcean_MG_CB8_126 | ecosystem: Environmental > Aquatic > Marine > Oceanic | place: Arctic Ocean: Canada Basin | collected...
CGCGCTTCTGGGCGTCGCGGGAGAGAGCTTTGCTGGATCACCGATATCCACCACGAAGCCCCTTCCGGAACCTGTTATAGATCCGAACGAGCCCGTCCCGTTCCCGATCCCCGCTCAGCTCGCTCCAATTGAGTCGGTTGAAGTGCAGTTCCTGGAGTCGTTCCCGGTGCAGCACGCGCTTCTCATCGTGGCCGGGACCGAGAACAGCTGCATCGAACCCTTTGGTAGCCAGTCGGTAACAACAGTGGGTGCGGACGGAAAGAACGTCGTCAGCGTCGAAGTCACGAACGTTGTTGGCCCGCCCGGAACGCCGTGTGATGAGTTGTACCGAACCTACGAGAAGAATATCAACCTCGGCTCGGGCTTTGAGAGCGGTTCTGAGTGGGACGTGTAAGTGAACGGGGAGCTCCAGATTTCGTTCACCGCCCAGTAGCCGAGCATTGGGCGGGAGCATTGATAAGGGCGGCGTGCGTTGCGCGCCGTCCTTTGACGCCATACGCTGAACTGCCGTAATTCAGACAGTTAATTCGTTTCTTCTCGCCCATCCAATTGCCACAAGCCAGCAAACCGGACAAGCATGTAATCGTGATCGGCGCAGCCGGTGGCATGGGCCTTTGGGCCGCTCGCCGCTGGTTTGCGGAGTTGGATGACGTCGCACGGGTGACGTTGTGTGATCTGGAACCGCTGGACGATGAAGCACGAAGTGCCATGTCGGATGCTCCAGCATCTGTTGATTTCGTACAGGCGAAGTACGGGCCGGATGGGCTGTCGTTGACCAACTGGTCGAGCCTTCAATCCCGGGAACTCGGCGACCATACCGTCGCAGGCGCCCCAGAACTCGCTCAGATTGATCTTGTGGTTCTAGCTGTACCGCTATCTGCGATCGGCAACGTGATGGACGGACTAAAAGGCCAGCTTGCGTCGAAGGCATGGTTGATCGACATGGCGTCGGTCAAAGTGGCTCCTCTTGCCGAGATGGTTGAGAAGGCCAGCGACGGCGTATCCGTGGTCGGCACGCATCCCTTGTTTGGAATCACGGGTGAGTCCATTAATGGCCGTACTGTTGCACTGGTCCCAGCTCGGACCGATGCCAAAGAACAGAGCGAACAGGCAGAACTGGTTGATTGGCTTGACGCTGGGCTAACCGGGCTCGGCGCGAACACGATGAACGTGTCTGCGGAACGGCACGACCGCTACATGCTCATCGCCCAGACCATGACCCATTTCGCGCTTCTGGCGTTTGGTGACGCGGTCACGCAAACACTTCGGGACGGGGAGTCGCTAGAGGAGCTTCGGCAGTTCGGCACCCCGCCATATCTGGCTATGGGCAATGTCACAGGTCGGGTCCTGACCCAGAACCACCGCCTGTACGCATCCATCCAGCAGGCTGAAGGTGCCGACAAGGTCCGAGAGATATTTGCAGAAGCGGCGTCCAAGCTTGCGAACTCGTTTAATAAGGGCTCGCTTGACGATATAGAAGCCGAGATCGGCGAACTCGCCGACCGGTACGGTGAAGAGGAGCTATCCAACTCGGCGCGCCTCTCAGAGCAGATGTTTCAGACGGGTCCGTTCGTAAAGGACGACGAAGCGGGCAGATCTGGCTCCTGACATGGCGTCGAGTATGAAGCCTCGCATACCTACAGGAACGAGTACCGACGCAAGACAAACGCCGACATTGCATAATTACTCGTCGTCCGACCAGCATCAGGCACACGAATCCGTCCTGGAGACACGAACAACTTGGCTGAATCAGTGAATAACTCAAATGGTGAAGGTTCCGACCCTATGCCCAATGATCGCCTCGCCGCGGCCCGTGACGCCGCGCTCGCCGCGCTGTCTGCCGCAGAGGCGGCCGACGACCTCCAAGAGTGGCGGAACCAGTACATCGGTCGCAGCGGAGAAGTAACACTCCTGCTCCGGAGCGTTGGCTCCCTACCGGCAGAGCAGCGCGCCGGGTTCGGACAGGCTGCCAACCGACTAAAGAACGAGCTCGAAGCTGCGTTCGATCAGCGTGAAGCTGAGATCAAGGCCGATTCAGGACCCATCGGCGCAATCGACGTGTCACTGCCCGGTCGTAAACCGGCGCAGGGACGATTACATCCGATAACGCAGACCATCAGAGAGATCACCGCTGCGTTCGGCGCGATGGGGTTCCAGACCTTCGAGGGGCCAGAGGTCGAACTAGAAACCTACAACTTTGACGCGATGAACATTCCGGCGGACCATCCAGCCCGTGAGATGTTCGATACCTTCTGGCTTGATCGAGTTGACGACGAAGGCAACAACAGCATTTTGCTTCGCACCCACACCTCGCCGATGCAGGCGCGCATCATGGAATCCCATGAGCCACCCATCAGGGTCGTGGTTCCGGGACGCTGCTACCGCTACGAGGCGACAGACGCCAGCCATGAGTGGCACTTCAACCAGGTCGAGGTGATGGCGGTCGACGAAGGCATCACATTTGCAGACCTCAAAGGCACCCTGTATGAGTTCGCTCGACGGGTGTTCGGCCCAGAGCGCAAGGTGCGCTTCCGTTGCGACTTCTTCCCGTTCGTAGAGCCCGGAGTAGACATGGGCGTCGACTGCTTCAATTGCGGCGGCGATCCCGCCTGCCGAATCTGTCGTGGAAGCGGCTGGCTGGAGATCCTGGGCGCAGGAATGGTCCACCCGGAGGTGCTGCGGCGCGCTGGTTACGACCCGGAGCGCTATACCGGATTTGCGGCCGGTATGGGAGTGGAGCGGGTGGCGATGCTCAAGCACGGCATCGACGATATCCGCCACTTTTACGCAAATGACATGCGTTTCCTGAGCCAGTTCTAAATCCCGAACTTTGGTGCCATGCGGTGATTTCACCGCACATCGCCGATGAATATTTGTACAGCGAGTTCCGATGAAAGTTCCAATATCCTGGCTTGAAGAGTACGTACCGGTAACGGTGCCGCTTGCTGACCTTGCGCACCGCCTCACGATGGCGGGCACGGAGGTCGAATCGATAGAGAACACGGCCTCATTCGATGGCGTAATCGTTGGATACGCCGTCGAAGTCGGCCCGCACCCAGACGCCGACCGACTGCGTCTTGTCCAGGTCGACACCGGCGACGAGACGCTTGAGGTGGTGTGCGGCGCGCCCAACGTGGCGACGGGCCAGAAGATTGCATTTGCCCCCATCGGAACGGTGCTAACCGATCCGCACAACGGAGAAGAGCGAAAGCTGAAACGCTCCAAAATCCGCGGCGTGACGTCTAACGGCATGGTTTGCTCTGAACTAGAACTGGGGATGAGCGATCAGCACGAGGGAATCCTTGTGCTGCCGGAAGATGCGCCCATCGGAACGCCGCTTAACGATTATTTGGGCGAAACGGTTTTTGATCTCGAGCTGACACCAAACCGTCCCGACTGCTTGGCCGTTGTGGGCGTCGCACGTGAGGTAGCGGCGTTGACTGGCGAGACGGCCATCCCTCCATCGCTCGACTACCCGGAAGACGGCCCGGACATCGTATCTCTCGCAAAGGTAGAGATCGAAGACCCGGATCTATGCCGCAGATACACGGCCACGTTGATCCAGGGCCTCAAAATCGGCCCCTCACCGGATTGGCTGGTGGACCGCCTGCGGGCGATCGGCGAGCGTCCTATCAACAACGTCGTAGACGTCACTAACTACGTGATGTTTGAGATGGGGCAGCCACTTCATTCGTTCGATTTTGATGAACTCAGCGAAGGTCGCGTCGTTGTGCGGCGCGCACGACCGGGCGAGACCCTGTTGACGCTGGACGGCGAGACGCGAGAACTGACCCCCGACCATCTCGTGATCGCCGACGCCGGTAAACCGATCGGACTCGGCGGCATCATCGGCGGGACCGAGTCCGGGATCACGGAGGGCACGACATCTGTTTTGCTTGAAGCCGCCAACTTTGACGGCTCCAACAATCGCCGATCTGCAAGTAGCTTTGGCATCCGCACGGAGGCGACTCTTCGCTTCGAGAAGGGCCTGAGGCCGGAACTGGCCGAGTACGGCGTGCGTCGCGCCACGAAGCTAATTTTAGAGCTTGCCGGTGGGACCGTAGCGTCCGGGATGATCGATGAATGGCCCGACAGAGGTGGCGCGGTCCAGCCGGTCGATCTGCCGGTCAAAGCCATCGAGCGACTCCTCGGCGTCAGCTACGAGTCCGAGGTCGTTATATCGACCTTTGAGCGGCTTGGAATGAAGGTCGCGTCTAATCACGGCAAATACACCGTTACGCCCCCGTACTGGCGGCCCGACCTCCTCATCCCAGAAGATTTGATCGAAGAACTTGCCCGGATAATCGGATACGAAATGATCCCGACAATGGGCATCACCGGCAGCGTCCCGGCCTGGGAGCCGAATCCTGAACGTGACCTGCGGGAACAGATCAAAGACATCCTGTCCTCTTTCGGCATGCAGGAAACAATCTCCTACTCGCTGACCACGCCGGAGGCCGAGGCACGTGCCCGGCCACCGGAGCACGGTCTTGAGCCACTTCGGGTGATGAACCCACTCTCGGCTGAACAGGCCACGTTGCGGACTACACTCCGCCACAGCATCCTCAGCGTACTTGGAGGCAACGCACGTACATGGCGTGGACCGCTCCGGATGTTCGAATCCGGACGGGTTTACCTTGACCGTGGAGAGGGTGTTGGCCTTCCCAACGAGCTAGAAAAGTTCGTCGGCGTAGTCGCAGGCCCCAGATCTGATCTGGATTGGATGTCTGGCGAGCCAGAGTCGTCAGATTTTTACGACGGCAAAGGCATCGTTGAATCGTTGCTTGCTGAGTTTGGCGTGGTCGCCAGCTTTGTGCCGGTAGAGGAAACGACGTTCGAACCCGGCCGATGCGCACAGATAGTCATCCCTTCCGCAGGACGTGCAGTTATCGGTGTCCTTGGCGAAGTCGCCTCGGATATTCTGTCGGCCTTCGACATAGAGGTGTCGCCGGTGGCAATGTTCGAGTTGGATGTTGAGGCTATTTCAAAGCTCCCGGAACTCCAGTCACTGGGACAGCAGGACTACACGCCGTTCGGCAGATTCCCGGACTCCTCTCGAGACCTGGCCCTGTTGATCGACGACTCCGTACCTGCGGCCGACGTACTGGCACTTGCAGAGCGCAATCGGCTAGTCGTTAACGCCACGGTTTTCGATGTCTACCAGGGCGACGCAATCCCGTCGGGAAAGAAATCTCTGGCCGTCAGAGTCGTTTACCAGGCAGCAGATCGCACCCTTACGGCCGACGAACTCATCAAAGCCGAGAACTCGATACTCCGAGCGCTCGAACACAACTTTGGGGCAGAGTTGAGGACCCAGTAACCCGATATTGGTCCAGACCGGGCCGGACCCTCACGGGCCGTGATGACTGTAAACTGGACCCAACCGCCGGACACACCTTCTGCCGCAAACAACTCTGAATTTCATATGCACCAAGAACACGCCCACGAACGACCCCATCGCCACCACTACGACGCAGAGATGCTGGATGTAGAAGAGGCGCTTGAGAGAATTCTGACCTTTTTTGCACCCCTCCCCGCCGTAGACGTGCCTCTCTTGGAGGCGCTCGGGCAGGTGCTGGCGGAGCCGCTGGTCGCCCCGATCAACATCCCACCGCTTGATAACTCTGCGATGGACGGATACGCCCTGCGCGCCGCAGACCTTGTCGGCGCCGACGGAGATTCGCCGGTGGAACTTCGGGTTATCGGGCACATACCGGCCGGAACCGTGTCAGATCAAACGGTAATACGCGGGACTGCATTGCGCATCATGACCGGCGCCCCGGTGCCCGACGGCGCAGACACCGTGGTCGCATTTGAAGACACCGACGAAGTCGACCGTCGAGATGCCGGTGGTTCGATGGATTCGGTCAAAGTAAAACTCGCCGCAGAAGACGGGGAGAACATCAGGTCTGCGGGCGAGGATGTTTGTATAGGCGAGACGGTCCTTGAAGTGGGAGTCGTTTTACGTGCCTCAGAGCTCGGCGTAGCCGCTTCACTCGGCATGGTCACCGTGCCAGTCATGCGACGGCCTGTAGTCGCTGTGCTGGCCACAGGGGACGAACTACTTGAACCGGGAGAGGCGCATGAGCCCGGCAAGATCTACAACTCCAACAACTACTCTGTTGCCGCATCTATCAGCGCCTTGGGCGGCGTCCCCCGCGTGATCGGCGTCGCCCGTGACACAGAGGCTTCTGTCGAGGAAGCGCTTGTACTGGCTCTCGATGCCGATATGGTCATCACCACGGCTGGCGTATCCAAGGGAGACTACGACTTCGTCAAAGATGTCCTGGCACGACGTGGAGAGATCGCCCTGTGGTCCGTGCGCATGCGTCCGGCCAAACCGCTGGCCTTCGGCGCACTGGACGCCCCTGACGGACGCCGGGTGCCGCATCTTGGACTGCCGGGAAACCCGGTCAGCGCCCTCGTCGCGTTCGAGCAGTTTGCTCGTCCCGCCATACGAGTCATGATGGGCAAAGACCTTGCGCCACGGCCAACGGTCGAGGCAATTCTCGATGATCCCGTAACCAACTTTGATGGACGTCGGGTGTACGCTCGTGTTGTCGTGTATCGGAAGAACGGCGAATATCACGCTAGGACGACGGGTAATCAGAGTTCCGGCGTTCTGACATCAATGGCCCGGGCCAACGGCCTGGCCATCTGTCCCGACGACCGCGCACGACTCAACGCAGGCGAAACGGCCACCGTTCAAATGCTGGACTGGCCGGAAGACGTGTTCTAGCCTGAACACTTGCATAATCGATTTTTGGCCATTCGCCCGATCACCGGACGACGGGCATCAGCAATTCTCTAGTACCAGAAGATCCCGGGAGCACCGATATGAGCGATGAACTGACGGCTCCGGCCGTACTCCACCGTTACGCAATTGACGTAAAGGCGTTTGGCGCGTCCGGGAAGTCTTTTGCATTTACCGTGCGAAATCGACGCTGCTGGCAGTGCCAGCAAGTGCTGGACGAAATGGAAGTCGTGATCGGTGACGCCAAAGAGCACATGAAGGAAATCGCCTCATGCTGCTCGGTCAAGCCCGACTATCTGCTCCCCGGAACCCCGCTGACCGAGGCTGTGTTCCGGCTTTTGCTTGCCAACGGGAACAAACGGATGACCGCTGAAGAGATTCGAGACGGTCTTGGAACTGCTTGGTCCAGCGTCCTCTACATGAAGGACCTGTCCGACGAACTGCTCATCAAGCTGGTTGAGAGCGAAAACTCGTACAGCATTGCTCGGGTTCCTGTTAAGAAATAACGGAACCTGGCCGCTAAAATCTGATCTCGAACCCGGAGATTCCCTTTAAGTTTTGGGGGTTCTGGGAACTATGGGCTTCGGCTCGCGCCATATCGACGTCTAGCCATTCGACAGTCAACGCCGTAACGACCCCTCCGGGAGGGCCGCTCTCGAGTAAGACGAGTAGCTGGTCGAGCGCTATCTGCTTGCCCGAAGCGACAACCTCTACCGAGCCATCTGACAGGTTGCGGACGTGGCCGCTCAGGCCGAGGCGCAGCGACTTGTGCCTGGTCCAGGCGCGAAACCCCACGCCTTGAAGCGTGCCCGTAACGTGCGCCGAAAACATTGGTAACGCATCTGAATAGGGCAAGTCCGGATTTGTTGTAATCAGGCTATGTCAGCCCGGCCGACTCTATTCGTCGTCCTCGACAGGTCGTCTGCGTCGATCGACGCGTGGCGGCTCGGGTGGCGGAACCGGGGCGGAGCTAAGCGTCACGGAGTTTTTGCGACTGCTGGTCTTCTTTTTCTTAGTCTCGCGTTTGGATTTATCGCGTGATTTCGCCATGCGTTGGCCTTCCTGATGAGAAAAGAGGCCACGATCTTATGCCCGTCGGTAGATGCTCGCGGCGCAGTGTGTAGCGAACCCCGAGTTTAGCAGACTCTGGGCTAGTGATCGCCAGAAGCTGAGAACCAGAATTTGGAAGAACGGAAAAGAACGGAACGGCGTTGGCCGCCGGTCGGCTATTGCCTCGGATGGACCCGCGGCTTGTATCGAGAGCCCCTCGATTCAGACTCATACCACTTGAAGAACAAAACCGTCGCTGCGCCGAGCAGGATGAAGCCGCCGGGCACCCACATGATTAACCCGCCGATGGTTTGATCTTCCCATGCTTCGATTCCCCAGTGCATCGGTGTGGCCTCGTAATGCTTGTACAAGGTGCTATCGACCAGCGTCAGGAACGCGCCGAGGGCGGCGCTTGGAGTGAAGGCCAACATGATGTAGAGCAGACGCTGTGGGTACGACAGGTGTGAGCGCACCGGAGCCGGGCCGGCGACAGGCCACCAGAACATCACGCCGACGCCGAAGAACATCAGGTGCTCGAAGTAATGGAGCGGCTCGCTATGGATCGCCGCCTCGTACATAGTCGGCAGATGCCATACGTACATCGTAAGGATGTATATGACGATCGCCGCCTTGGGGAAGGTGAGCTTCCGCATCACTCGACTGACCTTGCCACGCCGTGCGAGCGATCCCGCAACGGTGTAACGGATATCGCTCGGTAGAGACCACAGATAGACCGCTACGGGGCTTGCAGCCAGCAGCAACGGCGCGGCAATGAGCGTCAGCAGCAGGTGCTGGATCATGTGCAGGAAGAACTGGTCTTCCGCCAGAGCGTCAACCGGTCCAACCAACGAGAACGTAAGTGCGGAGAAGCCGAGCAGCGTCAGGGCGATGCGCCCGGCAGATATAGACGATGCGTCAGCGCGGTTCGCCCGGGAGTTCAGCCGGTGCAGACCGAACAGGTATGCGCCGAGTAGGAACGCGAGAACAATCGTAACCGGGGACATGATCGTCCACTCGCCCCAGAACGCGGCAAACGAGTCGAGCGGTTCACGGTTCTCGCCGCTGAGGTGCAGGAGGGGCACGGACAGGTTTCCCCGATCATATCTAGGGAGTTTGTTGGTTCAGAGATCTCGATTCAGGGTCTGTGATCTCTAGACAAGAGGACCGGTCATCATTTCTGGTTTTGTTTGCCGTGCGCCAAAACCAGAACCAAGGAACCAGGACCCAGAACTAGAACCCTAGACCCGCGAACTCCCTTACGGGGCGATCAGCGGAGCCGGGTTCACCTTGTCCTGAATTGAGAGAAAAATCATGAAGATGGCGATAGCTATGACGAACCCGGCCGCAAATATCAGCGACAACAGGCTCTTGTCGAATCTCAGGTGCATGAAGAATGCCACAACAATGATGAACTTGGCGAGCGCCAAGACAAGCATCGTGGGAACGAACAGGACCCCGAAACCATCATCAAGTGTGAAGAACCATACTTCGAGTACGGTCAGGATCGCCAAGATCGCACCGACGATGGTGTAGAAAATCGGCGTCGCAACCTTGTCGCCATAGGTCAGACCATTTAGCCAACCAGCGACAACTGGTCCGGCATCGCCGAAGGGCCCTTCGTTTGGCGGGTCCGGGTGAGCAGCGTCTACGTTTGGAAGCAGGAAGTGGCGGTTGCCACCGTGGTAGAAGATCTTGCTCCAGAGTCTTGATATCGGGTTTGCCATAACTCTGTCCGTTAACCCCCGATTAGCGTTGCGGCGTGTTCGATCGTCTTGACACCTTCACCATCGGAATAGCCGATCAGGTATATAACCGTGAAAATAACGATCCACACGATGTCAACGAAGTGCCAGTAAAGACCCGCCATTTCAAGATCTTCAGCGGAGCGGCTTGTGAGCGCTCCCCTAGAGTGGGCGAAGAACATGCCCAGTAACCAAAGGACGCCGACGAACACGTGAAGGCCGTGGAACCCTGTGAGGATGAAGAACGTGGTGCCGAACAGATTCTGGTGGATAGTCAGGCCTTCGTCTACGAAGGTCATGAACTCGAACACCTGGAAACCAAGGAAACCCAGGCCCAGTACCACAACGGCAAGTAGCCAGAAACGGGCCAATCCCAGCTTGTCTTTCTGGACGTAGTTGAGCGCCAGAACCATCGCCAGACTGCTCATCAAGAGGACGAATGTGCTGACAGAGGTGAGTGGAATATCCAGAATCTCGTTCGGGTACGGCCCGACAAGGCTCTCATTCCTGTACACCAGGTAGGTGGCGATGAATGATCCAAAGAATAGGCAGTCAGACGCCAAGAACACCCACATAAGCAACTTGCGGTTGCTTATGCCGGTATTCGTATCAGCTACGTGACCGTGCTGTTCTTGTGCTACGGCGGCTTGCGCCAATTTCGCTTCCCTTAATCCTTCGTGAGTTCGATCATCCGTGAGTTCGATCATCCGTCGGTATCTCCGGTCAGGGGACAGTTAGTGTCCACCTTCTTCCGAAACCGGTTCAAATGTCCAGCCAATTAGGCCCCATAAACCGATCACGATACCCACGGTGGTAAGCCACGGGAATTGAATGTTTGTTCCGGGTAGTTCAACCAGTATGTCCATGAACCCGGCCACTCCGACAGCAACACCAATCGATGTGATGAAGGGGTAGTAGGACATATCCGGCAGGTGGATACTTCCACCGCCGTGCGTGTCCGGCTCCGCCGCTGCCTCTTCACCGCGCTTGTCATGAAGGAGCTCCGGGTGCTTGGTGTACCAGAAATCGTCCAGTGATTTGACCTGCGGAATGCGGGCGAAGTTGTATGCCGGCGGCGGTGAGGGGATGGACCACTCAAGCGTCCGGGCGTCCCACGGGTCGTCTTCAGATTCCTGTGTACTAGAGATCGTGCGTATCACGTTGATGATGAAAAGCAGCACGCTGAATGCCAGGAGCATCGCACCGGCAGAGGCGATGGCATTGCTCATCTCCCAGCCAAGTCCGTCTGCATATGTAGCGATTCGTCTGGGCATGCCGTTTAGTCCAAGCCAATGCATCGGGCCAAACGTCAGGTTGAAGCCGATAATCATCAACCAGAAGTGCCACTTACCCAACTTCTCACCAAGCCTCTTGCCCGTCATCTTTGGCCACCAGTAGTAGCCACCGGCGAACAGTCCCAGGATGGCTCCACCAAACAGGACGTAATGGAAGTGGGCGACGATGTAGTAGGTGTCTTGCTGCTGTGCGTCTGTCGGCGGTGAAGCGTGGGTAACACCACTCAGGCCGCCGATGATGAACATGGCGATGAACCCGAGCGAGAACAGCATCGATACGTTGAGATTTAACTTGCCGCCCCAGGTCGTGGCGATCCAGTTAAAGATCTTCACTCCCGTTGGAACCGCGATCAACATCGTTGATATGGCGAACGCGGAGTTGGCGGCAGGGCCAAGGCCGACGGTGAACATGTGGTGGCTCCATACGAACCAGCCCATGAATCCGATAACGGCACCAGCGAAAACGACTGCCGGATAACCAAACAGAGGTTTTCTGGAGAACACCGGCAGGGTTTCAGAAACGATACCCATCGCCGGGAGGATCAGGATGTACACCTCGGGGTGGCCGAACAGCCAGAACAGGTGCTGCCACAGAACCGGGTCGCCCCCGGCTGCCGGGTTAAAGAAGTTCGTGTCCCATACACGGTCCAGTGAGAGTTGAATAAGGGCGACGGCGATGATCGGCATCGCAAGCGCCATCAGGACGCTCGTAATCAACGCCATCCAGACGAACACCGGCATCTTCATCAGGCTCATGCCCGGCGCCCGCATGTTCAGGATAGTGACGACGAAGTTGAACGACGCCGCCAGCGACGCAACACCCAGCGTTGTGAGGCCGAGCGCCCAGAAGGTCACCCCGTCGCCCGGGCTGTAGGTGTTTCCGGTCAGGTTGGCATAGCCAAACCAGCCGGCGTCAGGCGCTCCGCCAAGGACGAAGCTCAAGTTCAGGAAGATCGAACCAAACAGGAAGGTCCAGTAGCTGAATGCGTTAAGTCTTGGGAACGCAACGTCACGTGCGCCAATCATCAACGGAATCATCCAGTTGAAGAAAGCAGCTGACATCGGCATCACGACCAGGAACACCATCGTGGTGCCGTGCATCGTGAAGAGCTGGTTGAAGAGCTCGGGCGAGATCAGGTCGCTCTCGGCCTGAGCAAGCTGGGCCCTGATTATCAGGGCTTCGACCCCGCCAATCAGGAAGTACAGGAAAGCTGTGACACCGTACATGGTGCCAATACGCTTGTGGTCAACCGTGCCAATCCAGCTCCACAAGCCTGTGTAGCTGGTCGGGCGTCTGATCAACGTTGGAAAAGCGATCGTGGTCAACTATGGCCTCCGGTGTATGGGGCTTGGGCGGTCCTGCTTTCAAACAGGGTGCCGTGCGCCTGCCGCACCACCAATTTCCTAGAGTGACTTCAGGTAAGCGATAAGGTCGTCGAGTTGTTCCGTAGACAGTGTCGTGCCGAAGCCGGAGGGCATGGCAGGCGGGAAGCCGTCAACGATGACCGCTCCCGGCTCAACAATGGATTGACGGATATAGGCATCGTCACCACGTGACGAAACTCCAGCCAGGCCCGGTCCGACAACAGGGTCCGCACCAGTTGAGTGGCAGCCGGAACAGTTCCCTGCAAAGGTAGCGGCACCGCGTTCAATCGCGGTGCCGCTAGAACCCCCGGCGGGTTCCATTACAGCATCGGCAGCAACCGGCTTCAGTTCTAGCAGGTAGGCCGCAATTTGCCGGACATCATCCGAGGACAGCGAGTTGTTCCGATACGGAACAGCCAGCTCCTTCATTCGGGTGCCTTCCTTGATGTCGTCAGGGTTGGCGATCCATTCAATGAGGTTCTCAGCGTTCAGATCGATCAGGCCGGCACCGAGGGTTTCTCGGGTGCCAAAGTGCGTCAGGTTTGGCGCAGCGATGACGACGGCATCTTCCTGGTTGTCCAAGTAGGCCGAGCGCAATCCGGCGAGCCGGGTGCGTTCATTACGTGCGGCGGGAGCCTGCCAGGTGTTTGTGGAGTGACATGTGCTGCAGTTGGCGGCGAACAATGACTGACCGGCAATCGCATCGCTGCTGACGAGCTCAACGGGTGGCCTTCGCATGGAGTCCAGCCATTCCTGGAACTCTGCGGGTTCTTCAGCCTTGACACGGAAACGCATCTTGGCATGGGCCTCGCCGCAGAACTCTGCGCACTGTCCAAAGAAGAATCCTGCCTCGTCCGCCTTCATGTTTATCTCGCGGACATCTCCAGGAACTATGTCCAGTTTTCCGGCCAGCTTTGGCACCCAGAAACTATGGATGACATCGTCGGAGTGCATCGTGAAGTTGACCCACTGCCCGACAGGAATGTGGATCTCGTTCGACGTTACTACATCCTCACCTGGGTACTCGATCTCCCACCACCACTGGTGAGCTCGGATACTGATGTCCAGCACTGGGCCTTCGTTTGTGGGTGGCTCTTCGTGGTCATAAATAATCTTCACCGTCGGAATGGCGATGGCGATCAAAATAAATACCGGGATGATGGTCCAGATAATTTCCAGCTTGCTGTTGCCGTGTATCTGGGCCGGCAATGAGTCATCAGAACCCCGTCGCCGGAACTTCAGGACTGAGTAGATCAAAGCGCCCTGAACGAGCACGAATACCAGTACCGCTATCCAGAAGATGAATATGAAGAGATTCGCCTGTGTGTCGGCAATGGGACCACTGGTCCCAAAGGTCGACTGGGCGTCCTCTTTGTTACACGCGACCAGTAGGGCCGGAGCAACAGTGAATAGAAACAGGAAGCGCGAGCGCACGGGGCGCAGCAAACGACGCAAGTTCATTGCGGAGAAATGGGTCCTTCGTCAGAGCAGTGAACGGAACCGGAAGAAATAAGGTTCGGCAGCTTGCGGATTGCCATTCGTGCTTTTTTGAACAATCGGCGAAAGGATAGCAGGTGCCATATGACGCTGCAACACAAGAACGTAATCTGAAATACAAAAGTTAGTGAGGTCATTAAGCGTCAGTTCACCCGTCGGGCGATCCGATCGAAACAACCATAGGTGCAGCAGTTAAAAGCTACAGGTGAGACTGGTCACCGGCGTAGCACCCGTGGATAATTTAGTCCTATGACAATCAACGAATCTCCGATACTCGTTATAGCCACACGTAATCCCGGGAAGGTGCGTGAGTTCCGGCAGTTACTTGATGGCCTGCCGTTCAATGTGATGTCGCTAGATGATCTTGGCATCGAGATCGAGGTCGAAGAGACGGGAACGACCTTCGCCGAAAACGCGCAACTCAAGGCAGAGCAATATCACGCCGGAAGTGGAGAGCTAACGCTGGCCGACGACTCGGGCATCGAGGTCGATGCGTTGAACGGTCGGCCCGGGGTTCATTCCGCTCGATATGTTCGACCCGGCCAGACGGATGAAGAAGGTCGAGACCGAATGCTGGAAGAGATGGTAGATGTTCCGGGTTGGGACCGGCAGGCGCGCTATCGCGCTCTGATAGCTATCGTCGGCCGGGCGACCGGGGGTGAGGTTCAGCTTTTTGAGGGAGCATGCGAGGGTGCGATAGCACATGGGCCGATAGGCGATGGAGGTTTCGGCTACGATTCGATCTTCTGGCTGGTCGGCGAGCGGCGCACAATGGCGGAGATGTCCGCGTCGGAGAAGGACGTCATAAGTCATCGTGGAATAGCGACAAGAGAAGCAGTTTCGTATCTGAAAACGCTGGCTTGAGAGAAGCCGTTTCTGGTCTTATGACAGGGACGTGGCCTTGGCTGCGTGTAAGCAGTAAGTAACTAAACAAGTGGAAACTTGAGTTAAGTCGAGCGACCTGCTCGGTAATCTCATCCACTCGTCGTACAATTGGACTTCATGACACTCGATAGAGTCGACGGCCCGCCCGACGTTTTTGGTCGTCATCTGCGCGATCTACGGATTTCGGTCACAGACCGTTGCAACTTCCGCTGCCCGTACTGCATGCCGGCCGAAATTTACGGCGAGCGATACGAGTTCCTGCCAAAGCCAGAGATTCTCACGTTTGAGGAGATCATCAGGCTGGCCCGGTTGTTTACACAGATCGGCGTACGCAAGATAAGGCTAACGGGCGGCGAACCGTTGCTTCGTATGGGCCTACCCGGCCTGATAGAGAATCTCATAGCGCTGGACGGTATCGAAGATATCGCCCTGACGACAAACGGATATCTTCTTGCCGACCAGGCAGAAACGCTCAAAAAAGCGGGCCTGTCCAGAGTGACGGTGAGCTTCGACACCACGGATGAAGACGTCTATAAGTCGATGAACGGCCGCGATTTCGGTACCGAGCGCGTTCTCGCCGGGATCGCAGCGGCTGAAGAGGTTGGGCTGAACCCGATCAAGATCAACGCCGTCGTACAGAAGGGTGTCAACGATCACACGATCGTGGATCTGGCACGTCACTTCAAAGGCACCGGTCACATCGTTAGATTTATTGAGTTCATGGACGTCGGCACGGTAAATTCGTGGGACGCAGACGCCGTAGTAACGGCATCCGAGATCGCCGAAGCGATCAACGCCGAGTTCCCAATCACCCGTTCCGCACCCGGTTACCCGGGAGAGGTAGCGACTCGCTGGTCGTACGACGATGGATCGGGCGAGATCGGAATCATTTCATCTGTCTCTGAACCGTTCTGTGGTGATTGCACCCGTGCCCGGCTAAGCACCGACGGTCAGCTCGTGACATGTCTCTTCGCCGCAGGTGGAAAAGACCTCAAGGGTCCACTGCGGGCTGGCGCCAGTGATGCCGAAATGCTCGAGATGATGACGGGAATCTGGTCGACGAGAAAAGACCGTTATTCGGAATTAAGGGCCTTTCAGGCGGGACAGGATCCGACGATCGTGGACGGTGCGGCGTCAACACGAACAACCGGCGCACCGGTCCCAGAGGGCATCAGGAAGATCCGTCGCAAAAAGGGCAAGATAGAGATGTACCAGATAGGCGGTTGATCCCGGTTATCTGGGTTATCTGGCCCCTTTGCTATTGGCGCTCTTGGCCCAGTCCAGCGCCGACACCGAGTAGACGATTACGTCCTCGGTGGCCGATGCGCCGCGATCTACCCTGTGCATCTTGAAGCCAAGCCTCTCAGCAAGGGCTCGTGCCCGCATATTTCCTGCACCGGTGTGGATTGTTACCCCGTCTAACTCAAAGTGTGGGATGGCGGCGTCGACGGCGGCCCTGCAGGCGCGAATCATCAAGCCTCGGCCTTCCCACTCCCCGCCAATCCAGTAACGAACGTCTGCCGTGATGCCCTTAAATTCGGCGCTTCCGGCGTCCCCTGAGTTCAAAGTGGAGGCCTGCTCTACGTTTACCGCTCCCACGAGTTCGCCAGAGTCGTAGACGAACAGGGGGGATCCCAGATCACTGTCGTGCCGGATTGAAGATCGGATCAGCGCTACCGCGTCGTCCTCGGTCCGCAAGCGTGCAGACCAGCCCGACCACCACTCAAGCCGATCCCGATTCGAATCCAGTAGTGAGTACAACTCCTCCGCGTCATCTCCACGGGGGCGCCGAAGCATCATCTGATTGTCGATCAAGATAGGTGGAGCGCCAAAGGTCAACGGCCGACCGGACGGGTCGACGTATCCCATCTCCTGCGCGCCGCGCCACTCGGACGCCAGCATCGAATACACCGCCATGTCCACGTACCCGTTGGGCAGCTTGACGGCCTGCCTTTCCACGCCTTCGTGGATGAAGCCAAGCCTCTCAGGGATCGCTCGGCTGCGCGTATTGTCCACCGAAGCCCGGATAACGACCCGGTTCATACCCTGCGCGCGCAAAAGCTCGTCGACCATCGCAGCACATGACCGTGTCGTGATACCGCGCCCTTGCTGGCCCTCTGCCAGCCAGTATCCGACTTCGGCGGCGGAATTCTGTTCCTGGATTTCCGCGCCGATCACGCCGACGATCTGTTGGTCGACAACAATAAGGAGGGGCTTCTCCGCCCCCTGTCCATCGATCCGCTCCTGAAGCCAGCCGCGCTCCTGATCTATTGTTTGCACCGCCACCAGGGTGGGCAACCAACGTCCAAGGTGATCTCGATTGGAGTCGATCAACGCGAATAAACCCTCGGCGTCCGTTATACCGGGCGACCTGAGCGTTATTTCGCTATCTACTCGAATCTCAGTCATAAATCAGCCGTTTCGCGTACAAATGGGAGTCCCTGTTGTCGGTCCAAATCGACGAAGGGAAGCAATCGAGTATATCGGCGTTTGCGAGTTTCTTGCCGGAACACGATAAGCTTTCAGCCTTATAAACACGCTTATGCGCCTGTAATACGATCCGAACCGTTATCTGGCGCCACCCGGACTAAATCACTTTGAGTTATCGACTGTTCACAGACGGATCATGCCTTGGAAACCCCGGACCGGGAGGATGGGGCGCTGTACTCCGCCCTGACGGCGAGGACGATCTGGATCTGTCAGGCGGAGACCAGCACACCACCAACAACCGCATGGAAATGACGGCGGTGGTCCGGGGTCTGGACAAGACGCCGCCCGGGTCTGAGGTGCTGGTCACAAGCGATAGCTCGTACGTCATCAACACGATGACCAAGGGCTGGAAGCGAAAGGTGAATCAAGACCTGTGGGCTGAGTTGGACCGGGCCGTTGGTGAGCGACGTGTGACCTGGCAATGGGTAAAGGGACACGCCGGGCACCCGGAAAACGAACGTGCGGACCGACTCGCGGTCGGCGCGGCGGAAGCAATCAGAGACGGACGCCCGGAACCGATCCAGTCGACGTTAGGGATCCCGGAGACTCAAGAGCCAGTTCCCGCTTCTGCTCCTGCGAAGCCCCCGGTATCCAGAACGAAGACCCGCAAAGCGAAGGGCTC
>Ga0114999_10004162_pt1 | contig 17693 bp, 13 predicted proteins | sample ArcticOcean_MG_C_3_FD_89820 | JGI IMG/M metagenome (GOLD analysis project Ga0114999, IMG submission 89820) | Marine microbial communities from western Arctic Ocean - ArcticOcean_MG_CB8_126 | ecosystem: Environmental > Aquatic > Marine > Oceanic | place: Arctic Ocean: Canada Basin | collected...
CCTGCGTGCCCGGGTCGGCGTGTACTCGCAGGCAGCCTGACCCATGTGCTGGGAGCCCCCGCGGCCACCGTACCCGTCGACCCCTCCACCCCTCCACCCCTCCGCCCGCCCTTATGAGGAACTTGTGTCGGACTTTGAGTCTCTGAAAAGGTCGATTGATAACCTCGCGCCGATCATTCGTGAACATGCTGACGCGAGCGAGGCGCAGCGACACCAGCACGCAGCCATCGCGCGGGCGCTGGCGCGCGCGAATCTCTTCCGCGTCGCCGTACCTAAATCGCTCGGTGGACTGGAATGCCATCCCGAGGTGCAGATCAAAGTCATCGAAGAAGTGTCGCGCCTTGATGGCGGCGCCGGCTGGGCGCTGATGATCGGCATTGAGACGATGGGGATTATCGGCCCGTACTTCGATCGGGCGACCATGCTCGAGACCTTCGCCGATCCGGATTTCATCACGGCCGGTGCACTCAACCCGCTCGGTCATGCGACGCGTGTTGACGGTGGTTACCGTATTTCCGGCCAGTGGCCGTTTGCGAGTGGCGTGCACAATGCCACGCATTTCATCGGGCAGAGCATCCTGCATGTGGGTGACGAGCGGGCTCGTGACGATCAGGGCGTGACATTGCTCGAGACGCTCATACCGGCTGGCGAGTTTGAAATTCTCGATACCTGGCATGTATCCGGCCTCAGGGGCTCGGGCAGCCATGACGTTCGCGTTGATGACGTTTTTGTTCCGGATGTGCGGGTTTGCCAGATGGCCCGCCAGACCCTGGACGAGACCGGCACGCTTTTTCGCATTCCGCCCTATAGCCGCCTCGCCTACAACAAGGTGGGGGTTGCAACAGGTATCGCGCGTGCCGCGATCGATCATTTTGTGGACCTCGCGGTCGTCAAGACACCGCGGGGATCGGTCAACAAATTGCGCGAACGGCCGGATGCCCACCGGGCCGTCGCAGAGGCGGAACTGACGCTCGGTTCTGCGCGCAGTTATGCGCTTGAGGTCGTACGTGAAATCTGGGATCAGGTCGAAGCGGGCGAGGTGCCAGACAGGAAGCTGCGAGCACGTCTCCAACTCGCCTGTTCTGGTGCGTGCAACGCGTCGGTCCAGGCGGTCGAGAAGGTCTACGCGGCGGCGGGCGCGTCGGCCAACTTTGTCAGCAATCCACTGGAACGCTGCATGCGTGACGTTCTCGTTGTGCGTCAGCACATCATGGTGTCGCCGCAATGGCTCGACGGTGCAGGCCGCGTGTTACTGGGGCTCGAGTCCGGTACATTTTTGTTTTGAAAGCGGCTGTTCGACGCGATTCTGGTAGGAAGCGGGTCTTGACGTGCCCCGCCTGATGGCACGGTGTTAATTGGGGAGCGAGTTGATGTCCGAGGCGAGCGGCGAAGAAGAACTGACCTACAGGGGTGGCGGTGGCGACACCACCGCTGTCCTCTACCGACCTGCCGACACATCGGTGCCCGTGCCATTTGTGATTGACATCCATGGTGGCGCATGGAATTCCGGCGACCGCTATTCCGGGCAGCGGTATGCCCGCACGTTGATGGCGGCGGGAATCGCTGTGCTCGCCATCGATTTCCGCTGCGGGCCTGATCATCAACATCCTTCAGCGGTTGTCGACATTCGGGCCTCTGTTCGTTTCGCCCGCGAGAATCTGTCGGCGCTCGGCATCGAAACGAGTTGTTTTGGCCTGGTCGGTTCGTCAAGCGGCGGTCATCTGGCGTTGCTCGCCGGGCTGCAGCCCGATCTGCCGGAGCATGGCGGCACACGGGAGGCATCAGCCGCCGTTGATTTTGTGATCGGCCTTTGGCCTGTGAGCAACCCGCTTGCACGCTATCAGTACGTCATGTCGAGGCAGAGCGATGACGTCGCGTATTTCCAACCGGTGCGGCTCGCCCAGAGCCATCGTGCGTACTATCGCGATCAGACCCAGATGCAGCAGGCGAGTATCCAGCGAATTCTGGCGGAAGACGAGTATCAGTACTTGCCGCCGGTGTTAGTGGTGCAGCCTGAGCGGGATCAGAACGTACCGGTATTCATGAGTCAAACACTGGTTGGTGCCTATCAAATGGCGGGCGGCGACGTCACGTACAGGCTGTTTCCAGGCATGCATCACGGCTTCGGTCAGGCTGACATACCCGAAGCGGACGACTGTGCCGACGCGATGGTGAGCTTCATTCAGCGCTTTGGCTGAACGCTTTTCCCAAGCCACACACCCAAGCCGACAGCCGTGGTGGATTAGCGATCTTGTCCCGGACCCGGGTCCTGGGACAAGAACTAGCCAAGCGCTTGATAGTCGACCGGTTGGTTGAGGTCGAGATGCTGATGGCCCGCTGGCAGCGGGTACTTGAGTCCGGTTGCACAGTTGAAGAGCACGACCTCATCGGTGCGGCCGACGCGACCCTCTTTTGCGGCGATCTCGAGTGCAGCGACCGTCGCCGCGCCTTCCGGGCAAAGCAGGATGCCGTCTTCCTTTGCGACTGCGTCGCGGGTTTGCAGCAGGTGTTCGTCGCTGACCGCTGTTGCCCAGCCGTTGCTTTCGCGAACAGCCCGCAGGATCAGGAAGTCACCAATCGCAACCGGCACGCGGATGCCCGCAGCGATCGTGAATGCGTTTTGCCATACGGGCGCATGGTCTGCGCCGTCCTGCCAGGCTTTGACGATGGGCGCGCAGCCCTCGGATTGGACGACGATCATTTTTGGTCGCGCGTCGTCGAGCCAGCCGACCTCGCCGAGTTCTGCAAACGCCTTCCACATGCCGATCAAGCCGGTTCCACCGCCTGTCGGATAGAAGATTGCACTCGGCAAGCGCCAGCCGAGTTGCTCGGCAAGCTCAAGGCCCATGGTCTTCTTGCCTTCGATGCGGTACGGCTCTTTGAGGGTGGACGCATCAAACCAGGCCATCGCTTCCTTGCCCTCTCCGACCACGCGGCCGCAGTCATTGATGAGGCCGTTGGCGAGGAAGGTCTTCGCACCCTGGAAGCTGATTTCGCGCACGTTAACGTCGGGCGTGTCGTCCGGGCAGAAGACATATGACTCGATTCCTGCTGCAGCGCAGTAGGCAGCGAGGGCGGCGCCGGCATTGCCGTTGGTGGGCATGGCGAGGCGTGTCAGGCCGAGTTCGCGTGCCATCGTTACAGCGACGGCAAGGCCCCGCGCCTTGAATGACCCGGTTGGCAGACGGCCCTCGTCCTTGATGAGCACGGAGCCGATGCCGAGGCTGCGTTCCAGGTAGCGACTGGGCAAGAGTGGCGTCATCACCTCGCCGAGACGGACGGCGTTCGCAGGGTCCTGCATTGGCAGGAATTCGGTATAGCGCCAGAATTCCGGGGCGCGGCGGAGTAGGTCGTCCCGGGTTACAGCTTTGCGAATCGCGGCCAGGTCGTATCGCACAAGGAGTGGCTTGCCAGTGCGTGACAGGTTCTGAACCGTGCCGCGGGGATAGTGCTCACCTGTTTCACTGCATTCGAGGTGGGTGACAAAGCTCATCTCTCGTTTGAACTGCCGCCGGCAATGTCAGGTCGTCTCCGGTAGGTCGGGTTGGCAGACTCAAACGCGTTAGCCAACTGCAGTACCGACAACTCATCGCGGTATCGACCGACGATCTGGAGACCGACGGGCAAGCCATCGGGTGTAAAGCCGCAGGGCACGGAGATAGCCGGCAAGCTGGTTGCCGAGATCAGGTAGCAAGACTTCATCCAGTCGATGTAGGTCTGCATCTTTTCGCCGTCAATCTCGGTGACATAGGGGACGGTGATGTCGAACGGCGGCACCTGTGACACGGGCCCTATGATGAAATCGTAGTCCTGCATGAATGTGCCGACAGACTGAAACAGCGTAGAACGAAGCTGTTCGGCGCGGTGAACATCGGCGCCTGACAGATTGAGGCCCTGTTCGACGTTCCAGATGATCGTGTCCTTGAAGAGCGATCGATGCTGTTCAATCAGGTCCCTGAAGCCATTGGCAAAGACCCAGGCGCGCAGGGTTTTGAAAATCTCGTCTGCAGCGCTGAGATCCGGACACGCCGGTTCCACGATGCAGCCCATTGCTTCGAAGTGGGAAACCGATGACGCGATGACATCGCGTACGGCCTTATCGACGGGCAAGCCACCGAAGTCGGGCGCATAGGCGATTTTTAGACCACGCGTCTCGGTGTCGAGTGGCAACAGAAACTGACTGCCCGGTTCGTTGATGCTGGTCGGAAATCTGGAATCCGGCCCGGCGATGGCGCTTAACATCAGCGCCACATCCGATACGGTCCGTGCCATCGGGCCCTGGACGGACAGGGGCAGCGTCATTGCGCCCGGCGTATCGGGCACGCGTCCGGGCGAGGGGCGAAAGCCGACGACGTTGCAGAAGTTGGCGGGATTGCGCAGGGACCCGCCCATGTCGCTGCCATCAGCGATGGGAATCATGCCGCTTGCGAGCGCAACGGCCGCGCCGCCACTGCTGCCGCCGCAGGTGCGATCCGTGTTGTAGGGGTTGCGCGTGGCGCCGAAGACCTCGTTAAAGGTCTGCGAGCCAGCACCGAATTCCGGCACGTTGGTCTTGCCGAGGGTCACAACGCCTGCTGCTTTCAAGCGCCGGACGATCATCGCGTCTTCGTCCGGGATGTGATCTTTAAAGACCCGGGACCCCCGGGTCGTGCGAATGCCTTTGGTGGCGACGAGGTCCTTGTGCGCAATCGGCAAACCGGCAAGGACGCCGGGATCTTCCCCAGCGGCCAGCAACTTGTCGATGTCTCTGGCTCGTGCAAGTGCGAGGTCTGGCACCAGCGTGACGATTGCGTTGACGGTTCCGTTGACGCGCTCGATTTGCGCGAGGTGCGCGTTTAGCACCTCTTCAGCAGATATCTCGCGGCGGCGAATCCGATAGGCGATTTCGCTAGCTGAAGCAAAGCAGATGTCATTCATAGTGTGAGTGTAACCCACCTCCTGTCGTTCGTTCGGTGACTTGAAAGGGACTCCCTGCGCCTTGCGCCGTCCATGACGCCCCTATCCGGGTTGCTGAAAAGTGCATCCCGGACTTTTTCCGGTGCTATTGCCCCTGCGATGTTTGCAGGTCAACAAACTCCCGATAGGCGCCGCCCTCGATGCCCATGAGTTCGTCGTGGGATCCAACCTCGATCACCCGGCCATCGCGCAGAAAGACAATCTTGTCAGCCGTGCGGATGGTGCTGAGACGGTGGGCGATGACGATGAGGATGCGTTCGGCACGGGACGCATCCAGGGAGGCGACAAGCGCCGCTTCAGTCTCCGGGTCGAGGGCGGCGGTTGGCTCGTCGAGAATTAGAATCGGCGCTTTACTGACGAGACCGCGGGCGATGGCGAGTCGCTGCTTTTGACCCACCGACAAGGTGTTGCCCGACCGCCCAAGACGGCTGTCGTAGCCGAATTCAAGATCCCGGATGAAACCATCCGCGCGTGCAGCGCGGGCCGCGCCTTCGATCTCGTCCCGGGTCGCGCCGGCGAGACCCATCGCGATGTTGTTGGCCGCTGTGTCGTCAAAGACTGCTGGTTCCTGAGAAACGAATGAGACGCGCGAGCGAAGCGCGGCGAGGTCGAGGTCGGCGATGTCATCGTCATCGAATGTCACGGTGCCGCTCGCCGGTTCCACAAAACCGGCGATCATATGCGCCAGAGGCGTTTTGCCAGCACCGGTCGCGCCGACAATCGCGACCATTTCGCCTGTTTGGGCCGTGACTGAGACGTCTGCCAGTGCCTCCGTGCCGTCGTCGTATGCGAACCCGGCGTTCGCTACCGCCAGCCGCCCGGTTCGCCCGCTGGGCGTGCGCGAGCCCTGGCGGTCCGCATCCACCGGCGTGTCGAGAATCGAGAACACGCGCTCATGCCGGCAAGGTTGTTCTGCAGGTTGAACCACAGGGCACCGAGGGCCGCGGCACTGCCTGCGATTTGCAGGAAGTAGGTATGAGGACGGCATAGTCGCCCGCGGACATGCGGTTGTCGACGAGTGCCTCGACGACTTCGAAGAACACATAGAACGTTAGACCGAGCACCACGAAATACTGCATGGCGCCGATCACGAGCAGCAAGGTTGTGTAAAAGCGGAAGCGCTCGAACGAGTTTGAGCTGTCAGCGGCAAACTGGTCGCGCTGTTTGTCGTTCGCGCCAAGACTCTGCACGGCGACGATGTTGCTCATGCCTTCTTCGGTTGTCGCTGTGGTCTCCGCGCCAGCGCGCCGGCTCGCGAGCGAGCGTCTGCGGGTCATGCTGGTCCCGAATAAGGTAACCAATAGCATGAGGGGTGTTGCCATCCACGCGACGAGGACGAGGGAAGGCACGTCGCCAAAGCTGTATGCCATGGTCCAGATTGCAGCGCCAATGACAAACAGATTGACGAAGGGGGTGACCAGGAGGTCATAGCAGACCTTGGACACGGTGGGTGTGTCGTACATCACGCGATAGACCGCATCGCCGATGCTGGCGTCGCTAAATCGAAGCATCGGCAGATTCATCATGCGTTGATACACAGCCGAGCGCAGGCCGTGGTTGATGCGATGGGTGATTCTGAGTTGATAGCGGTACTCAAAGAGCCCCAGCAGGCCCGAGACCTGGCTGGACGACATGTTTGCTTCGTTTTCACTTTGGGTCGCGGTGTCGAGACCCTGGGCAAGGCCGTCGCCGGCCTGATCCCGGGAACCGCCGGTGCCGAATGCGCCGATAGCAATGATGCCGATGATCCCGACCGCGATCACCACCCACAGAATCTCAAGTGGCGTCAGGCCGTCGAGCATCGCGACGAACGGCATGACAAACGGCGGATACGGCGTCGGTGACTCGTTGATCGGCATGCCCATGACAACGTGGTCGACGAGTATCTTCATCGGCCAGGGTAGAAAGAGTACAAAGAAGAGACCGACAAAACTCAGAAAGAGTTTAAGGCGATCTGGGCTCGGAAGGGCAGCACGAGCAGGAGTGAGCGTTTGACGATGGCGAGCGTCTCGCGTGTCGTCAACTTGATGTCGTTGTCAGCGGTCGCCATGGGTCATCCATGTCGACGCGTGCAGATCGGGCAGTCGGCAGATCATGGGTCGATGCCGGGATCGGTTCTGACTTCGGCCGCGACGAAGTTGCGGTATGCGGCGCTTGTCGCCATGAGATCGTCGTGATCGCCACACGCCGCGATCTTGCCATCAGTCAGGTAGATGACCTGGTTGGCGTGGCGAATAGTCGACAGCCGATGCGTAATCAGAAAAATGCAGGGTCCCTCGCCGCAGTCCTTGAGGTTTGCCCCAGTCCTTGAGGTTTGAAAGGACAGTGAGTTCTGTACGGGCATCCAGCGCTGAGGTCGGCTCGTCCAGAATCAGAATGGGCGTATCGCGCACAATCGCACGTGCCAGCACGAGGCGCTGGCGCTGCCCGGTCGAAAGGCGACTGGCGCGCTCGCCGAAAGGCGTGTCATAGCCGTCGGGGAGTTCGCCCACGAACTCATCCGCGCAGGCGACCCGTGCGGCGGCAATGACGTCCGCCAGGTTCGCGTTCGGAGCAGCATAGCGGATGTTCTCGCAGACCGTGTCTGAGAAGAGAATGTTCTCTTGCATTGCGATTGAAATGCACGCGCGCAGGGACGCGATCGTCAGATCGCGGATGTCGGTGCCATCGATGGCGATCCGACCTTCATCCACGTCCGCCAGTCTGAGGAGCAAAGACATCAGAGTCGACTTGCCGTTGCCGGTACCCGTCGGGCCGATGATCGCAGTGATGGTGCCGGCAGTGGCGCGCGCGCTGATCCCATTCAGAACCGGCTTGCCAGCAATGTAGCTGAAGCTGACATCGTCGAAGGTGACCGCTTCGGCGAGTGGGGCCAATACGCTCGCGCCGTGGCGGTCCCTTATGTCGGGTTCAAGATCCATGATCTCGAACACACGTCCGAGCCCAACGGCCATGTCTTGGGCCCGGCCCCAGAGATTGATCAGGCCGCGAAGTGACCCGGTCGCATCTCTCCAGCGGCTGCCCGCGGCGCCGAAGGTACCGAAATTCCAGACTGCAAACCCGAACGCGAGCAGCAGGTCACGTGCAAACACTGACGTCTCCTGATGTGACCACCATGCGGCGTAGGATTGCAGCACGATAGTGGCAATGCCAATGATGGCGAAGGACAGAATACCGAGCAGATTGAGGGCGACCCTCGACCGGAATGCGGCACCGAGCGCGCGGAGTGGTCGGCGTTCGAACTCATCGGTGCGGTCGGCCTCACTCGCCGTCGCCTTGACCACCCGGATGCCCTGGACGCTTTCCTGAATCCAGGATGTCAACGCTGAGTTGCTCTCGCGGGTCGTGCGGAACATCAGGCGCAGTCGTGGCGAGACGTATCGACCGAGGAGGATGAGCGGTAGGGATGTCACGCCTAAAATGAGGGCGTGTTGAGGTGAGAATGCCATCACGATGACGATGCCGCCCAGATACCGTCCGAGGAACATGATGGGTTCCAGGAAGACAGGTCGAATGATCGCCGTGACCATCGCACTATCCTGATGCAAGCGGTAGATCGCATCTCCCGTCTCGGCCCGGGCGTGGTATGCGAGAAACTGTGCCTGCAGTCGATCGATCAACTGCACACGCATTCGCTGGTTGATGCTCTGGAAGATCCAGATGCTGTAGTAGTAGAGCGAGAAGCCGGCAGTGACGCCGATCAGCGTGAGGACGATGGCGGTGTTCACGGTCGGCCAGGCGAGGGCCCGACGTGCGTCGTCGCTCAGTTTGTCAACGTTGACGTAGACCGATGGATCAAAGTCGTAGAGCGCTGCCACCGCGGAACCAAGCGGATCGGCTGACATGATGCCGGTCGTTGCGAGTGCAACCAAAAGCCCACCAAGCCCGACACCAATGACGCCGATGATGCCCGAGATCGCAACGAAAGCGATCAGATGTTTCAGGGACGGCCGAATGAAAGGCCAGGTTCGCCAGAAGATCTTGAATACGCCGCCAAGGGAGAGGTCGTCCCGCCCAGGATCAATGTTTGCCGCGTCGACTGGTGACGCGTCCTCGTGGGCGGGGGATGCGACGGCGTTCTCGCTCAATGTCGCGTCTTTTTTTTTATTCTTGGGTTGCTGGCGACCTTAACGCGGGGCCCGCGCGGTCTGCAATCGGCGTGGGATGCCCGCATCTATGCCGACGTGAAGTGGGCTCAGGCGTAGAATCGTGTCTTTTCCGGGTGCGCTTGCATGATGAGAACGATTGACCATGACGGATCGACTGGGGGGGTAATGAAAGTCGCCGCGCGGGCTGTGCTCGTAGTGTTTGGCCTCGCCTTGCTGCTACTCGGTTCGCAGATGGTCGCATCAGAGGCGGGCGAGGTCGTCGTCCTCACCACAATGGATGAGCAGCAAACGGTAGCGACTCGTGTTTGGGTGGTCGAGGTTGACGGCACCCGGTATCTGCGGTCGGGCAGCGATAGTGCCGCGTGGTACCAACGGCTGGTCAAGGCGCCACAGGTCAAGGTTGAGCGCGAGGGCGTGAACGAGGCTTACACGGCAGTGCCGTTGGTCGCCGCGCGCGATCAGGTCAACCAGTTGATGCGCGAAAAATATGGCTGGGCGGACCGCTACATTGCACTGCTGTTCGGACGGGACGATGCCGTCCCGATTCGACTGGACGCACCTGCTGTCTCCCCAGGGTAGGGGAGGGCTGGGTAGGGTAGGGCGGGATAGGGTAGGACAGGTCGTCTCGTCCGAGCGGCGTGTCAGGCCCGCAGATTGCGGTTGAACATCCCAAACATGACTTCCCAGTGGCGTTCGGACGCTGATTTCACAAAAACCGCGCCGCGCTGGGGGAACACGAACCCATGGTGGGTGCCGGGATACTATTCAATGCGGTAATTGATGCCGGATTGCTGGAGCGCAAGGTCGAGCTCGTTGATCATCGCCGGCGGCGCCCACTGATCGTTCTCGGCGCAGCCGAAATACATCTCGCCGCGTATTTTGCCGGCATCAAGGTGGGGTGACGTATCTTCATCGACGCAGAGGCGCACGCCGTGAATCGACAGCGATGCGCGCACACGCTCGATGTGGGCAGCGGCAGCAAAGGCAAAGGGTCCGCTCATGCAATAGCCGGTACAGCCGACCGGGCCATCGCCAGCGGCGGGATCATCCGCCGCAACGCTCAGTATCTGCCTGCAATCATCGACCACCATCATGTTGGTCAGCGCATTCATGTGGCCGAACATGGCTTCTCGGCCCGCTGACGTGCCGTCCACAACGAAGTCCCGCGCTGTGCGGTAGTAAAGGTTAGGCAACATGACGTAATAGCCCGCAGTGGCAATGCGTCGAGCTATGTCGTGCAGTTCCTCGCGCTTGCCCGGCGCGTCCCTGCGGAAGAGCACGACCGGATGGGGCCCTTCTTCTGCCGGATGGCACGATGAACGTGTTCATCGTGCCATCCACTGTGGTGATGTCGGTCTCTCGTTCCTGCATGGCGTTGTCCTCGCTGGTCGCAGGGTCGCCTGGACCCGTGCCGCTTCTGGTGCACAGCTTGTGGTACAGAAGCCTCTGGTGCAGAGGCTTGTGTTACAAAAAGGGGGACGGCTCCACAGGTGGTGGGGTCAGTCGGCGTTGCCGGGTTCGGGATGCAATTGATCTAAGGGTACTGAAAGGCCTGCGTCGGTCACAACCCGGGCGTGAAAGCGGCGCAAGCGGCGCGGTTCCGGCACTCCGCACGCATGGGCGATGACGCCAACTTCATAGCTCATGTTCTGCGCGTAGTTCTTGATCCGTTCGGTCTTGTCAGTGACATCGAGGCCTTTTTGCAGATCCCTGTCGTGCGTCGTGATCCCTGTCGGGCAAGTGTTCTTGTTGCACTGCAGCGCTTGGATGCAACCGAGCGCGAACATGAAGCCACGAGCGGAGACCACGTAGTCAGCACCCAGGCAGATTGCCCAGGCGACCGCCGCCGGATCGACCAGTTTGCCCGACGCGACGATGCGAATCCTGCGTTTGAGATCGTATTCGATGAGCTTGTTGGACAGCAGCGGCAGGCTTTCACGAAGCGGCATACCCATGTAGTCAATCAGGCTCTGGGGTGCGGCACCCGTGCCACCATCGGCTGAATCGAGGGTGATGAAATCGGGCGCCGACTCGATGCCGCGGTCCTGAATCGACTGACAGAACGCGTCCAGGAAACCATATGAGCCGATGACTAACTTGAAGCCGGTCGGTTTGCCGGTGACACTGCGAATGCGCTCAACCATGTCGAGCAGTTCATCGACGCTGTCGATGTCGGGGTGCCGATTGGGACTGATCGAGTCCTCACCCTCGGGAATCCCTCGAATGTTCGCAATCTCGGCGGTGACCTTGTTGCCGGGTAGCATGCCACCCTTGCCGGGCTTCGCCCCCTGACTCAATTTGATCTCGAACATGCGCACCGTTGCGTTTGCGGCAAGTTCGCGGAGCTTGTCATCACTGAGGTCGCCGTTGTCGTCCCTCACGCCATATTTGGCCGTGCCGATCTGCACGACAAGGTCGGCGCCCCCCTCGAGGTGCCATGGAGACACGCCGCCTTCGCCGGTGTTCATCCAGCACCCGGCGGCCCTGGCACCACGGGACAGCGCGAGCACAGCGGGCTTCGAAATCGCACCGTAGCTCATGCCGGAGATATTGAAGATCGACGCCGTCTTATAGGCATGCTCGCAATAAGGTCCAATGATCAGTTCTTCGGGCGGCGATGAATCCGCCGCGAGTGTTGGAAACGGGCAGTTGACGAAGATCACAGCGCCCTGTCCGTTCAGATTGCGGGTTGAGCCGAACGGAACGGTGGAGTCGATGTTCTTTGCCGACCGGTAGATCCAACTGCGCTCGGCCCGGTTGAATGGCATTTCCTCGCGATCCTGAGCGAAGAAGTACTGACGAAAAAATTCGCCCATGTTCTCGAACAGGTACCGAAATCGCCCGATGACCGGGTAGTTGCGGCGGATGGCGTGCGCGGTCTGGTTGACGTCGATGATGTAAAGGACGCCAACGGTGACGAGCATCGCCACGACGCCAATCACCAGAAGGGCGATCAGGGACTCTGTGGCGATCGTGATCAGTTGCGTCATGCGAGGCTCTCCTTTCACTGCGGCGGCAATGCTGAGTCACTGCCAGGCTCAGGGCGCCCAGCATAGGCCAAAAGAAGGGTCGTGGCGCGCGCGACGCATTTGCCGAGAAGCCTGACCGCTTGGGACGTTCTCGCAATAAAATAAAGGCTGCGATAAGTGGCCATCACAAGCGCTGAAACAGAATCGTCGGAATAAAAAATTGGAATAGAGGTCGGAATAAGTGCTCGGGATAAGTGCTCGGAAAAGGGTCGCGCCAGCGCAGGGGTTCGTGGCCTTGCGCCGGAAGAGCGCACACGCAGAAGGCCGAAAAAGCGGCGCAAGCGGGCGTAAAATCCGCCTCCTGTTACACAAGGTCGAAAACGCAGTGATTGCGCGTGCTGATTGTGGATCAGTACCGTCTTCGCTAGCATGTTCGCCTTTTTACGGTTATGCCGAAGGGGCAGGAGAAAGCATGTCAGAGCGCGTCGAAGCGTCGGGTTTACAGGTCGCCAAAGTGCTCTACGACCTGATTGCTAACGAGGTTGCGCCGGGCACCGGTGTGGCGCCCGATCACTTTTGGGCCGAGATGGCGGCGATCCTTGCGGATCTCGTGCCGCGCAACCGCGAATTGCTCGAGCGACGTGAGACGTTGCAACAGGCAATCGATGACTGGCACCGGGAGCGCGCCGGGCAGCAGATCGATGCGGCCGAGTACACGGCGTTCCTGCGCGAGATCGGCTATCTCGAAGATGAAGGGGACGAATTCCACATTACGACCGAGAATGTGGATGACGAGATCGCTCTCATGGCCGGTCCGCAGCTAGTCGTTCCGGTCATGAATGCTCGCTATGCGCTTAACGCAGCGAACGCCCGTTGGGGAAGTTTCTACGACGCGCTGTATGGCACTGATGTGATCCCGGAGACTCCCGGTGCAGAGAAGGGCAGCAGCTATAACGCAGCGCGTGGCGATCATGTGATCGAATACGCCGCCAATTTCCTCAATCAGAATGTGCCGCTCGCGTCAGGCACGCATCAGGACGTCCTTGCCTACGCGGTGCAGGATGGCGCGCTCAGGGTCACGCTCGAGGGTGGCGCTGGGACCACGCTCGCCAATCCCGAACAGTTCAAGGGCTATCTTGGCGGCGCGCTCGCGCCCTCCGGCGTCCTGATCGGCCACAACGGCCTGCACCTTGAAATCCAGATCGACAAGACCGACTCGGTGGGCAAGGACCACAAGGCTGGGGTCAAGGACATCCTGATGGAGTCCGCGGTGACCACCATCCAGGACTGTGAGGACTCGGTATCGGCGGTTGATGCCGAAGACAAGTGTGTTGTGTATGCCAATTGGCTCGGCCTGATGCGCGGTGATCTTGCTGAGGAATTCCAGAAAGGTGGCGCAACCGTACGCCGCACGTTGAATCCGGACCGGGAGTACCTCGGGGCCGATGACGAATCGCTGACACTACACGGTCGGAGCCTGTTGCTGGTTCGCAATGTGGGTCACCTGATGACCATCGATGCGGTCCTGCTGCCGGATGGGAGCGAGATCCCGGAAGGCATCCTCGATGCGATGGTGACTTCCCTCGCCGCTGTGCACGATCTGAAGCACACGGGGCCGCTGAGTAACAGCCGCACCGGCAGCGTGTACATCGTGAAACCGAAGATGCATGGCCCCGACGAGGTGGCCTTTACGGTCGATCTATTCGCACGGGTTGAGCGGGCGCTCTCGCTGCCAGCCAACACGCTAAAAATCGGCATCATGGATGAAGAGCGTCGGACGACGCTCAACCTGAAGAAGTGCATTCGTGCTGCACAGGAGCGGGTCATCTTCATCAATACGGGATTTCTTGACCGCACCGGGGATGAGATTCACACGAGCATGGAGGCGGGCGCTTTCATCAAAAAGACCGTGATGAAACAGCAGCCGTGGATCATCGCGTACGAGGATTGGAACGTTGACGTCGGGCTTGAAACCGGGCTCAAGGGGCGGGCGCAAATCGGCAAGGGCATGTGGCCCATGCCGGACGAGATGGCTGACATGATGGCGCAGAAGGGCGGGCACCCGAACGCCGGGGCGAATACTGCATGGGTGCCATCCCCGACAGCGGCAACGCTGCATGCCATGCACTATCACGAGGTCCACGTGGCTACACGGCAGGAAGAGCTCAAGTCTCGCGGGCGTGCGAGTCTGTCTGACATCCTTACTATTCCGCTCCTGCATGGCACCAATATGTCGTCGAGCGAAGTGCAACAGGAACTCGACAACAACGCGCAGGGCATCCTTGGCTATGTCGTGCGCTGGATTGATCAGGGCGTCGGGTGTTCTAAAGTTCCAGACATCAATGATGTCGGTTTGATGGAAGACCGTGCCACGTGCCGAATTTCGAGCCAGCACATCGCGAACTGGCTGCATCACGGCGTCTGTTCTGAAGAGCAGGTCGTTGAGACGATGCGACGGATGGCGGCAGTCGTCGACAAACAAAACGCAGATGATGCGGACTACCGCAATATGGCTCCGGATTTTGACGATAGCGTTGCATTTCAGGCGGCCTGTGACCTGGTGCTCAAGGGCCGACACCAGCCGAGTGGGTACACGGAACCGATACTCCACGCCCGTCGCAAGGAAGCCAAACTGAAATATGCCGACTGACGCTTCAGCAGCATCTCACGGTGCCGGATTACCGCGCTGTCGCGCAGGGGACTCCGCAGCATATTGCTTTAGTTCCATGAAAGGTTGCTGAAAGAGTGCCCTCATACGCGTACTCAGGATCGCGGGCTCAGGTCTCAGACCAGCGCCCGCTCGCAATGCATTTCAGTAAACGGTCAGGCTCTCGCCGCAGCACACGAAGCTTAAGAGAGCTGAGCCCCTTCTTTCATAAGGGGTCTCATGAGTGATCAGACGCCGAGTATTCTCATCATTGAGGACGAGGCGCTGGTTGCCCGGGAGATCAAAAGTCGACTCATTTCACTCGGTTACCGGGTTGCTGGCATTGCGAGCGGCATGGCCGGCGTTGCCCTCGCGCGTGAAACTCAACCTGATCTCTTGCTCGCCGACATCCATCTTAAAGATGGCGATGATGGCATAGAGGTGGCGCGACTGATTCGGTTGGAGCGCCAGGTCCCGGTTGTCTTTCTAACCGCATACTCCGACGACGAGACCGTGGGCAGGGCCAAACAACTCGGTCCCTTTGGCTACATCATCAAACCCGTCGAGAACCGCGAACTCGAGATTGTGCTCGAGATTGCACTCTACAAGTTCAGCCTGGAGCGTGAGCTTGCAGAGACCCGCGCGTTGCTGCAGACCGCGCTGACCGCTATTGGCAATGCGCTTGTCTTTGTCGACCAGAACGACTGCATCCACAATCTGAACGGCGATGCTGAGGCGCTGCTCGATTGCGACCGCGAACGGATAATAGGTCGCCCGTGGCGGGAGGTGATCGGGCTTGAAGAGGCGTCCTCGGCCTGGGTTGTCATTCGTGAGGCGGTCGATCAAGGCGTCGTGACCAAGCTCGCGCCCTTCCTCATCCACGCCGAATCGGGTAAGCAGAGTCTGGTTGAAGGCGTGCTCGGACCGGTTGAGGGGCAAGGCGGGGTGCTCATCCTGCGCGAGGTCTCATCAATCAACGACCTGCTGGTATTGCCGACCGGCAAGCAGGGTGAGTCCACATTCGTTGAATTGCTGATCGCATCCGACGCGCAGCCGAAGTCGCTCAACCTCGAGGCGCTGCTTCATGAACTCACCGCCTTTCTCGATCAACATTTGCGGGCGACGGACCTTGTTGCCCGCTACGTTGGCGAGATGATCTCGGTGCGTTTGCCGTTCGCCAGCGAAGGCGAAGGCATGCGCATCGCGCAGGAGATCCTGTACACCCTCGCGGAGATGCGTTTCGGCGGTGAGACGGTTCCATTTAGCATCGGGCTCGCTGCGGGGGCCCACGCTGATCACCAGCCGATCGAGCTATTTGCTCGGGCGTGGCGCGCGCTTGCCCTCGCGGTCGCCTCCGGGGGCAACCGGGTGACCGCCTTCAACGACCGCCTGAATCGACGCGCCGCACTCGGGAGCCGTGAAGAGGGGCGCGATTACCAGAACCTGCTGCTGCTGTGGAACGTGATGGGCCTCGGGGGTGCGGCGGCAGACGACGAGTCGATGCTGCGTTTTGCGGTTGAACACCTGCAGCGCTCCTTTCGACTCGAGGTGGCGGCGTTTATCGGCCGCGACAGTCAGAGCCTGATGGTCACGGAGGGGCTTTACGCAGATGGTGACGAGTACCCGAGGCGCGCACTGCAACTGGGTGACCTGTTTTTACCTGAAGCGCATTTTCGTGCCGCCAAGCGGATGTTTGGGGAGGACCGGGCGGAGTATGAAGTGCTGGACAATGGCGCCGTCTTCCCGATGTCTCGCGAGGTTTTATTTTATCTGCGCGCAGGGGAACCCCTACGCGAGTAGGATTACAGGTTTGTCAGCAACCTGATCGATTACCTCGCCGCGACGATGAGCAACCGCAAGGTGACGGCCGCGCGAACGACAGCGCACCCGACCCACGGTATCAGCCCCTTGTCTTTCAATCGCGGCAGATGGAGAGGGTGCTGCAGGACGCGACCCTCGTTGCCGAGACTGACGCGACCGTGCTGATTACCGGTGAGTCCGGCACCGGCAAGGGGCTCATTGCAAGAACCATCCACGACGAAAGCAGCCGCAAGGATGCACCCTTCATCGTCGTCGACTGCAGTGCGGTTGTACCCGGCCTGATCGAGAGTGAACTTTTCGGCCATGTCAGAGGTGCTTTTACCGGGGCGGACAGTGACTTCACCGGGCGTCTGCGAGAGGCGAGTGGCGGCTCGGTGCTACTCGATGAGGTTGGTGAGTTGTCGCTTGAGATGCAGATGAAGCTGCTGCGATTTGTTGAGGAACATCAGGTAGTCGCCGTGGGTGACAGCAAGCATCATCAGGTAGACACGCGCATCATCGCGGCGACCAATCGGGACATTCGGCAAATGTCGGCGTCCTGCGAATTCCGCGAAGACCTTTTCTATCGGCTCAACGTGTTCTCCATTCACCTGCCACCCTTGCGTGATCGCACAGACGACATCCTGCCTCTTGCCGAACATTATCTAGCCCAGAGTTGTCGCCAGTTGGGGCGTCAGGTGGCGGGTTTTACGCCGGACGCGGAAGCGGCGCTGCTCGCGCACAAGTGGCCGGGGAACATTCGGGAACTGCTGAACCTCATGACCCGCAGCGTCATCCTCTGCAAAGACAACCGCATCAACACCATTCACCTCGGGCTCTTTGCAGGTGACGAGCAGGTGCCGGCAGAAGACGTCGAAGTTGCGCTTGCCGAAGCGCTCGAGAGGACCATCACCGATTGTGTGAGCGCCGGCACTCTGGTGCCGCTGGGGACGTGGCTGGAAGAAGACATCATCAAGGCCTGCATCGACGATGCCGCCGGCGTGATGCTTCGCGCTGCGAGCACCCTCGGAATCCCCGGGACCACCCTGCGACGCAAGTGGCGCAAGATCGCGGACGCAGAGGCGCATCCGCGGCCGGATCACTGGTCAGCACTGATGCGCCTGATTCCCCGGCTCATTGAAGGGGCGGACGGGGAGGGCATTGGTGCGATCGATGTCGCCGAGCGGGTTCTGCTCGCACAGTTGCAGAAGG
>Ga0114999_10004167_pt1 | contig 17684 bp, 19 predicted proteins | sample ArcticOcean_MG_C_3_FD_89820 | JGI IMG/M metagenome (GOLD analysis project Ga0114999, IMG submission 89820) | Marine microbial communities from western Arctic Ocean - ArcticOcean_MG_CB8_126 | ecosystem: Environmental > Aquatic > Marine > Oceanic | place: Arctic Ocean: Canada Basin | collected...
AGACCGTCATCCAAACCTGGCTGAAACAGTACAATCACATCCGCCCGCATCAGGCTCTGAACATGCGTCCACCGGTGCCTGAGACTCTATCAGGAAGTGGTACATAGAACGGGGGCTTTACACTCTAACCACCCCTGACAGGCATCAACAAACTTTGCTCCAAACAGTTTCTTACCTGAGGAAGTCATTCCCAGAACTTTGGCGTGCTCCTCCTGCCCCAACTTGTAAGCAATCTCTAGGTTGTCTGTTCTAAGAGATCTACGTACCTGTCGCTTTTCCTCAGGAATCCACATCTTGAAATACCATGACTTACTCGTTGGTATTTTGTGTATCTGAGCACTCCCATCCAGACTGATATTGATTTCATCGTGGAAGTACTTTGGTTTGCCTAGTGTTCTGTTTCTTGGTGTTGGCATGATTGTGATTGCCTCCATACTTTCCATTCTTCGTTAGTCCTCTTCATCCCAATCATCTTCATTCACGACATAAATCGTGTAATCCAACTCCCTGACATCGACTTCCTTGGAAATCCCATTCCTGAGGACATCTTCCTCATTCCACCACTCATCTTGCTTGATGATATCGAACTCTCCATCTGTCTCATTGACTCCCAAATCAACTGACGGAGGGTAGAACTCTCTAAACCCCTCATCCTTTGCCTCTAATCCACCATCGTCATCATCGTCATCATCTTCTGGGCATTCCCACATCACCCAACCTTCTAACTCCTCTAACTCTTCCTTAATCTCCAAATTCCTATCAATCATCATCATATCTCTCCCTTGTTTGACGATAGACTAATAGTACCTGATTAGTTGGCATCAACCTTGTGACAGAACGAAATCCCTAGTTATGACACTAGTACTGTTCCGTAGTCACAACTTCATTACTACCCATCGTGGTGTTATTACTTAACACTTGGGTATCATTATTCTCTATCATTCTTGGAATTAGAACTGACTTCTTGGTGAAGTCTGTAATTCTTCAATGTTTCCAAGAATTGATATTATCTTTTTGAAGTGTTTTGGAAGTCAACGGGGACGACTAACTCATTGATATTAAACAACTATATCAACTGGGTATCATTCCCACTCGATCGTCCCCGGCGGCTTCGACGTAACATCGTAAACCACACGGTTAATGCCGCGCACTTCGTTGACGATGCGGTTGGAGACGGCACCGAGAAACGCCATGTCGAAGGGATAGAAATCAGCCGTCATGCCGTCGGTCGAGGTCACGGCGCGGAGCGCACAGACAAATTCATAAGTACGGTAATCGCCCATCACGCCCACCGTACGCACCGGTAAGAGGACGGCAAAAGCCTGCCAAATCTCGTCATAGAGTCCGTGGTTGAGGATTTCCTCAAGATAAATGCGATCGGCTTGGCGCAGGATATCTGCTTTGTCTCGACTCACGGGGCCGGGAATGCGGATGGCGAGGCCGGGTCCGGGAAAGGGGTGGCGCCCGACCAGGCTTTCCGGCAGGCCAAGCTCGCGGCCAAGCGCGCGCACCTCATCCTTGAACAATTCACGCAACGGCTCGACCAGCGTCATGTTCATGCGCTCCGGCAAGCCGCCGACATTGTGGTGCGATTTGATGGTCACGCTGGGCCCACCGGTAACCGAGACAGATTCAATCACATCCGGATAGAGCGTACCCTGCGCCAGGAACTCGGCGCCGCCGAGTTTTTCCGCTTCTTCTTCGAACACTTCGATAAACAGGCCACCGATGATCTTGCGCTTTTCTTCCGGGTCTTCGATTCCTGCGAGCTTGTCGAGAAACAGATCGCTGGCGTCGCGGTGGCTGAGCGGAATGTTGTAATGCTCGCGGAATATCTCCACCACCTGCCCGGCCTCGTCGGCGCGCAGCAGACCATGATCGACGAAGATGCAATGCAGCTGATCGCCGATCGCCTCATGAATGAGTACCGCGGCGACCGAGGAATCGACGCCGCCAGAGAGCCCGCACACCACGCGCTTGTCGCCGACTTGATCGCGGATGGCTTGCACCGCCTGGGCGCGGAACGCTGCCATCGTCCAATCGCCGGCGCACCCGGCGACATGATGAGCAAAATTAGCGAGGAGCTGCCCGCCATGCGGCGTATGCACCACTTCGGGATGGAACATGACGCCGTAATAGCGCTTGGTATCGTTAGCGATGACAGCGAACGGCGCGCCCTCGGAAGTAGCGGCGACGCGAAAGCCTGGCGGGATGTCCGTCACCCGATCGCCATGGCTCATCCACACCTGTTCGCGCTGCCCGGTGTTCCACACGCCATCGAACAGCGCACAATCCTCCGTCACATCAAGCATGGCGCGGCCGAATTCGCGGTGGTCCGAACTTTCCACCGCACCGCCGAGCTGGGCGCAGAGCGTTAGCTGGCCGTAACAGATACCAAGGAGCGGCACGCCGAGGTCAAATACCGCCTGCGGCGCGCGCGGCGTGCCGGCATCCGTAACCGAAGACGGGCCGCCGGAAAGAATAATGCCGTTCGGTGCGAACGCGCGCACCGCGTCGTCGCCTTTATCGAACGGCATGATCTCGCAATAGACATTAGCTTCGCGCAAGCGCCGCGCGATCAATTGCGTCACCTGGGAGCCAAAATCGAGAATTAGAATGCGGTCGGTCATCAGCCCGGCATGCCGTCTGAAAATTGGAAATTCGACAAATCTGCCAAGTCCGCCATGTCGGCTCCGCTCCGCATTCGTGAGCGAGCGGAGCCTCGTCATGGCGTCTTACCGACCATGTGGCGGCTACGACAGGTTCAAGCCCAGCCCGTCCAGCCTTCTATCCTTGTCGCGGTGACAGGGCAAGTACGGCGCTACCAGTTTTCGGAATCGAGATCCAAGAGGACCTGCTTGTCAGCACTAGCCTCGTAGCGCTCGATCGCCTTGCGCAATTTGACCGTCTCTTTGCACTGGTTGCCGCACAAATCCTTGAGTTTCGCGAGCTGTGCTTGGGCCATCTCGGCATCACCAACCAACAGATAGGTTTCGCCAAGATATTCGTTTGCGCCGCGATGATCGGGCTCGAGGTCAAGCGCTTTGGCATAGGCGTCGAACGCGGGGTCTGCTTCGCCCATGCGGCGGTAAGAGTAGCCCATCAAATTATAGGCCTCGGCATTCTTGGCGTCGTCGGCCACTGCTTTCTTGAAATAGGCGACCGCCTCCTGCCAATCCCCGTTGCGGAAGGATTGTTGACCGCGATCGAAATCACGGGTCTTGTTGGCAGAATCGCCCGAATCACCGTCGTTGCTGCTCGCCGCTTGGACGTCCGCGCCCGGCAGCAGGGCTGGTACGGCAGCCATCAGTGCAACCACCAAGCTTGCCGCCAAAATCTTTCTGAATTTGATCATGTCCTATTCTCCTGTCCCTACCGGTTTGCGTGTCGCAATCGTTTGCGTCGTGCCAATTATACACCAACGCGGACTATTGGATGTAGCAGCCTAACATTTGGTGAGTTTTGTCGCTGGGACCATGTAGGTAACGAAATAAAACAAAAATTTGAGGCGCCTAAGCGAAATATTACCCTGATTGCGGATAGTTAGGCGGCTCGCGGGTGATCGTTACGTCATGCACATGGCTTTCGCGGAGACCGGCTGAGGAAACCCGCAAGAAGCGGCAATTGCTACGCATTTCGGCGATTGAGCGGTTGCCCGTATAGCCCATCGCGGCGCGCAAACCACCGACGAGCTGATGTACGACACCGCCGACCGGCCCCTTGAACGGCACCCGTCCTTCAACTCCTTCAGGCACGAGTTTGAGTTGATCTGAGATTTCCTGCTGGAAGTATCGGTCGGCAGAGCCGCGCGCCATCGCGCCGAGAGAGCCCATGCCGCGATAGGATTTATAGGAGCGCCCCTGATAGAGAAAGACCTCTCCCGGACTCTCTTCGGTGCCAGCGAACAGCGAGCCAATCATGGCACAACTGGCGCCCGCGCCGATCGCCTTGGCGAGATCGCCGGAGAATTTGATGCCGCCGTCGGCGACAATCGGAATATCCTGCGCGCGCGCCGCCTCGACGCAATCGACCAAAGCGGTCAGCTGCGGCACGCCAACGCCAGCGACCATGCGCGTGGTGCAGATCGAACCCGGCCCGATACCGACCTTGACCGCATCCACACCGGCATCGATCAGCGCCTTGGCGCCGTCCGCCGTGGCCACGTTGCCGCCCAGCACCTGGGCTTGGTTGCTTAGTTTTTTGATCGCCGCAACGGCGCCGAGCACGCCCTCGCTGTGGCCATGCGCGGTATCGACGACGATCACATCCACGCCGACCTCCAACAAAGCCTCGGCACGGCGCAGGCCATCTTCGCCCACGCCGGTCGCAGCGGCAACACGCAAGCGTCCCTTTTCATCCTTGGTGGCGTTGGGAAAATCGTCGGAGCGCTGAATATCGCGCACCGTGATCATGCCGACGCAGCGGTAGGCTTCGTCCACCACCAGGAGTTTTTCGATGCGGTGGCGGTGCAACAGCCGCTTGGCCTCTTCCGGATCAACACCCTCGCGCACAGTGACCAAATTGTCCTTGGTCATCAACTCGTGAATAGGCTGTTTGGTATCGCTGGCAAAACGCACGTCGCGGTTGGTGAGAATGCCGACCAGGCGGCCATTGCCTTCCTCGACCACGGGAATGCCCGAAATACCATGCCGTTCCTTTAATGCCAGAGCGTCGGCCAGGGGCCGCTCGGGCGAGATGGTCAACGGGTTGACCACCATGCCGGCCTCGAACTTTTTGACCCGGCGCACTTCATCGGCCTGGGCGGCGATATCCATATTTTTGTGCACCACGCCGATACCGCCGGCCTGGGCGATGGCGATGGCGAGACGGCTTTCCGTCACCGTATCCATGGCGGCGGAGAGAATCGGAATACCGAGCTCGATGGTGGCTGTCAGGCGGGTGCGGAGGTCAGCTTGTCCAGGCAGGACCTTCGACGCGGCGGGTTCAATCGAAACGTCATCGAAAGTCAGCGCTTCCCGGATTTGCATGCTTTCTCCCAGCTAGAAATTGGAGCGCAATATACACCAAACTGCCGTGCCGCCAAGTTCGATCGGGCAGACGCTCACGGGGCGCCGCGGAATCCCTGCGCCACGACATAAACTTCCGCCGAATCGGCGCGGCTGGCCGGCGGCTTGGCGTGGCGTACCTTGGCAAAGCCGCGTTTCAAACGGTCCAGCAACTGGCGTTCCGTACCGCCTTTGAGCACCTTGGCGACGAAGGCGCCGTCAGGAGCCAGGATTACTTCGGCGATATCAAGCGCCGCGCCGCACAGAGCCATAACCCGGATATGGTCAGTGCCGGTGTGACCTGTCGAGGGCGCGGCCATATCACTCAGCAATAGATCGGCCTGCCCCCCCAACGCCGTCCGCATGGCGGGCAGCGATTCCATATCGAGGGCATCCAATTGCAATGCCGTCACCCCGGCCAGGGGTTGCAATTCAGTAATATCAACTGCGGCCACGACAGCGTTGGGCGCGAGACGCTTCAGCGCGACCTGGGACCAACCGCCCGGCGCCGCACCCAGATCCAGCATCCGGCGGACGCCTTTGAACAGCTCAAACTGAGCATCCAGTTCGATCAGTTTGAACGCCGCGCGCGAGCGGTATCCGGCATCCTTTGCGGCCTGCACATAGGGGTCGTTGAGGTGACGCTGCAGCCAGCGCGTCGACGAGGGCTTGCGCCCGCGCGCCGTCTTGACCCGCACTGCAGCACCGCGGCGCGAACCGGAAGACACACGCCGGCTCATACCGGCAAGTCGTCGGCGCGCATCATACCGAGCAATATGCCTTCGCGCAGGCCGCGATCGGCAACACGCACAACTTTCGCCGGACAAGCGCGCAGAATTGCCTCCAAAATGGCGCATCCTGCAATCACCACGTCGCCGCGGCCGACGCCGATGCAAGGCTTGGCCGCGCGCGCTTGAAAATCCATCGCCAACAGGCGGTCAATTTGACAGCGAATATCCTCAAAGGTCAGGCGAAAGCCATCCACCTGGGCGCGATCGTAACGCGGTAGGCCGAGGTGAAGACCGGCAAGTGTTGTGACCGTGCCTGAGGTACCCAGAACCTGGAGCGATCCGTCAGCTAGTGGATCGCCAATACCGAGGCCGGCGACAAACGGCGCGACCAACGTTTCCGCTTCGGCCACCATGACGTCATAGGTTTGGGCCGCTACGTCGTCGCCGCCATGGCGCTCGGCCAAGCTGACCACGCCGCAGGGCAGCGACGCCCAGGCGATCAGATCTGGTGGTATGCCCTCGACCAGCCGGACCCAGATCAATCCCGTACTACAGCCGCCGATATCGAATATTAGCGCATGCGATGCCGTCGCCTCCAACAGCGGCGAGCAGCTGTCGAGTGCCAGAGACACTTCTTCGCGGCCGTCTATAATTTCCAAATTCAGCCCGGCTTCGGCCAACGCGCGAGCGAGGAAAGCGTCGCAATTGCCGGCCAGGCGGCAGGCCGCGGTGGCCACGCCGCGAAAGCGCGTAACCCCGCGTCGACGCAGTATTCCGGCACAGACATCGAGCGCCGCCAAGGTGCGCGCCATCGCCGCGTCCGACAGGCGGCCGGTCTCGGCCACGCCCTCACCGAGGCGGACGATGCGTGAAAACGCGTCGATCACGCAAAAGCCCGACGGCTCCGGTTTTGCCACCAATAGGCGGCAATTGCTGCTGCCAAGATCGAGCGCGGCGTATACCGCGTTGCCGGCCGGTAGCTCAGGGTGCGGCGCGATGTCGAGCGTCAAATCGCCCTCCCTTGTATATGTGCCGGCGGCATGCCGCCGGGCCACCCCCACCGAAAATATTTCGGTCAGAGTTCATAAAAGTATTACACCGCGCGTGGTTATATTGGCAATACGCGCGGTCATCGGTTGACAATGCTTGGCGAGAGCTTAATTTTGGTGCCACGCTCGAGCTTGTTGGGGGATCGTATAATGGTAGTACAACGGACTCTGACTCCGTCAGTCGAGGTTCGAATCCTCGTCCCCCAGCCATTTCAACTATCTCAAATCATTAGGTTTTCCAGGCATTGATGCAGCCCCGTGCGGGGCTATACTTGAGCCCACCAGCGGGCTAGATTTCGCTGCGGAAATCCTCGTACTTGCCGCCGGCAGAGCGTGGAATATCCTCGTGAAAGCTAAATTCCAACTCGAACGGATGGCCAAGTTGAGATTGGATCAACTGCCGTAGATTGCGCGTTTCGCTGGCGCTCAAGCCGCCCGGCACCACCAGCTTCACTTCGAGCAGCTCGCGGCTTTTTTGAATGACCTGATATTGCCGAATGTCCGCCACCTCGCGGAAATTCGGGCCGCCAAAATCCGGCCGGATGCGCGAGCCATCTGCGAGAGTCAGCATGCCGCGCACCCGTCCCATAATATTTTTTAGAACCGGCAGCCCGCGCCCGCACGGACAGGGTTCGCCGAGTTCCGCGAAATCGCCGATGTCATAGCGAATCAGCGGCATGGCAAAATTGTGCAAATCGCTGATGACCACACGGCCGGCTTCTCCAGGCGGGCAGAGCTTGCCCTCCGCATCGAGAATTTGGACGATCAAATTTTCCGATTGCACATGGTAATGCGTGTGATCCGGGCATTGCAGGGCGATGTAACCCGTTTCCTGGCAGGTATACATGTCGTCAACGCCAAAGCCCCACACCTCTTGGCAAAGCGCACGCACGCGGGGCTGCAGCACTTCGGAAACGGTTTGCACCTGGCAGAGCGTGGGCAAACGAATCTGCTGTTCGCGGCAAGAAATCAACAGCGCCTCCAGATTGGACGGATAGGTGACGAGATAGGCTACCTTCTGGCGCGCCAGCCATTCCACTTGCTGGCTCGACCGGCGTGGAGATGTCGAGCACCGCGCAGGCGCCGGTTGCCATAAACGGCTGGATCGATTTCAGCCAATAATCCAGCACCAAGCCATCGGGATATTGCGCCAATCTGTTTTCGTCGAATCGGATAACCGCCACCTTGGCGTTCAAATCGACGCGCCGCCAAAGAAAGTCACGCATGGTGATAACGTTCCAGAATACCGATGTCATTGCATTGGATATCACGGTCACCGGTTTGCCACTGGAGCCAGATGTGTTCACTTTCCGTGTCGCGCCATGCGCCTTCGGATAGCCTGTGCTGATCAGCGCCCGCCCGTCGCCATCCTGAATATCCTCGCGCCGCAACAACGGAACGCGCCGCCATATGTCGTCGTCCAGCGGCTCTCCGCTCTGCCACCCGATGTCGTTGAGACTCTCACGGTAGTACGGCACGCTGTCGCGGGCATGGCGCAGCAGTTCTGCGGCTTGGCGGTATTGCTGTGCATGCAGCTTCTCCGGCGTCCACCACTGGCTTTGTTCCAACTGGAACAAGAGCGACAGGATGATATTGCCGTTGCTCGCGGGGATCGCCGGACAGCCAAGGCCGGCCATGGTGGAGATCGGCGTCGGAATTTCGCCGGCGAAGGGCCAGTCTCTCAAGACAACACGCCGGGCTCAGCCCCTTACGACCGGCATCACCTCGGTGGCAAAGCGCTCCATCGCCTCGAGCGATTGCGACAGCGACGGCCGCATGAAATTGAAAACCATGCTCTTGACCCCGATTTCAGCCATCTGCGCGACATCCTCAGCCGTTTGTTCCGAGCTGCCAAGCAGGATATGGCGGCTACCGTCATCCACCGTAACCGGGTCGTCCTCGCGGTACCAAACCGCCCAAAAGGACACTTCGATCGAATCCGGGTCGCGCCCCGCCTGTTCCGTCATGTCACGCAATTTCTTGGCCCGCACGGCAAAGCGCGGCACAGTATTGAGCGGGTGTTTGGGGCTAATGCCGACCGGATACCATCCGTCGCCCAGACGCGCGGTGCGACGAAGCGCCGCCATGCTATCGCCGCCGATCCAAATCGGCGGATGCGGTTTTTGCACCGGCTGGGGACGGAAATAGATATCCGAAATATTGACGTATTCGCCGCTGTAACTGGGCTCTTCGCTGGTCCACATGGCGCGAAAAGCCTCGATATATTCGTCCGTCACTTTACCCCGCGCCGCAAACGGCGGCGCCGAAACAACCTTGAATTCTTCTTCCATCCAGCCAGCGCCACAGCCGGCAATCACCCGCCCGCCCGACATCACATCGATGGTGGCAAATATCTTTGCTGTGAGAACAGGCTCGCGGTAGGGCAGCACCAGAACCGACGTCAGCAGCCGGGCCTTTTTCGTCATCATGGCGAGCGATGCCATCAGAGCCAGCGGCTCCAGCGCCGCACCGCTGGCAAAAGAATCCGTCTCGCCGGTTGGCGTATACGGATACACTGGGCGGAATTTGCGCGGGATAATAATATGATCGGCAATGGCGAAAATCGTAAAGCCCAACGCTTCACCGCGTTCAACAAATTGTTTGATAGCTTCGGGCCTGGCCAGCGGCCCGGCAGTGGGAATGTTGAAACCGAATTCCATGATCTCTATCTCCTCCGCGTTCTTGGCGCGCCTTGGTTTATAAACGAGTATGGCTACTTCACCACAGGAATCGGCACAGGAATCGACACAGGAATCGGCGCATGAAACGCTTGGCGTTTATCGGCGAATGCATGATCGAGCTGAGAGACGCGGATGGTGCCGGCGGCACGGGTGGCGGTAGCGCCATGCATCGCACCTTCGGCGGCGACACGCTCAATAGCGCCGTCTACGCCGCGCGCTGCCTCAAGGGCGCGGATGCGACGGTCGAATATGTCACCATCCTGGGCGACGATCCGTTCAGCACCGAGATGCTCGCGGCATGGCGCGCCGAGGGCGTCGGCACCGAGCTGGTGACGCGCCGAGCGGGCGCGCTACCCGGGCTCTACGCCATCCGCACCGATTCCTCGGGCGAACGCAGCTTCCATTATTGGCGCAGCGAATCGCCGGCGCGTGATCTCCTGACCGACGCCGGCGCGCCGACGCTCGTGGCGTCATTAGTGGATTTCGATCTGCTCTATATCAGCGGCATTACCCTGGCGATCATGGGCGCGGCAGGCCGCGGCCGATTGTTCGAGACGCTGGCGCAAGCGCGCGCTTGCGGCGGGACAATCGCCTTTGACAGCAACTACCGCCCCCGTCTGTGGCCGGATGAAGACACCGCACGGCGCGAGATAACACGCGGCGCGGCTGCGGCAACCCTCATTCTCTCCAGTTTCGACGATGAGCGCGCATTGTTCGGCGATAATACGCCTGAGGAAAGCGCGCGGCGCTTACACGCTCTCGGTGCGTCGGAAATTGTGATGAAAAATGGCGCCGGAACATGTCTGGTTTCGCTGAGGGGCGATGCCAAGGACGGTAACGAAAGCGGCGAATTGCGCATCACGCCACCCACCGTCGAGCGCCCCGCCGATACAACAGCGGCGGGCGATTCTTTCAACGCCGCTTATCTGGCCGCTCGTCTCATGGGCGCCGAGGCGGCAACAGCAGCGGCCAGCGGCGCGGCGCTCGCGGCACAGGTGATCCAGCACCCGGGCGCCATCGTGAACGCGCCTTAGAGACCAATCAGGTGGCTCAGTAATTGAAGCCTGTCAATTCTTCGCTGAGCCGCCACAGCCGTTCGCGTTCTACTTTGTCATGCGCTTCGGCGGAGTTTTTGGCGATTTCGGATTTGGCGAAATACTTGCCGTTCACGCCGGCGACCGATTCCGCCGTGGCGAGGTGCACGCTGGTGCGCGCGCCTTTCGCCTCACTGATGGCAACAAGCTGCTGGACCACCATTATCAACAATTTGAGCCAGCCGCCATTATTGTGCGCGAACTTGCTGGCGACGAAGCCGGGGTGCAGACAATTGGCGGTCACCGAACCGCCGTCGAGCATTTCCGCAAGACGATAGGTGAAGTGAATATTCGCGAGCTTCGACCCGTGATAGGCGCTCCAACCGGAAAAGCGCTTTGCGCCTTGCGGATCATCGAGATCGATCTGCCGCCCACGATGGGCGATCGAGGACACATTGACGATGCGCCCCGCGGGCGCGGACTTCAACTTGTCGAGCAATAGTCCGGTCAAGAGAAAATAGCCCAAATGATTGAGCGCGAACGTCATCTCAATGCCGTCTGTGCTCAATTGCCGACGCTGAAACCAGGCGCCGACATTGTTGACCAGCACATCGAGATGCGACAAACGATCGTTTAAGCGGCTGGCCAGAGCGCGGATGTCGCTCTGCGAAGACAAATCGGCCACTTCGAAAGTGACCTGTTCGTTGCCGCTATCGCGCTTGATCTCGGCGACGACACGCTCGGCCTTGGCGCGGTCGCGGCCAACCAGGATCACCTCGCCGCCGGTTCGTGCCAATTCTATTGCCGTGACCAGGCCGATACCGCCGGTCGCTCCGCTTACGAGAAAAGTTTTATGGGTCATTCCGTCATCATTTCTATGAATTCGTTGTTTATAATGCCTTGTACATTATCTTAGGCCCCCGGCACTTACCGAGCAGATTACATCTGTAACGTAACACGGCCCAAAATTGCGGAAAGCATCGATGGCGAATCAGCCTCTCACCCAAGGCACAGCTATTGTTCTGGTCGCCGATGACAACGCTTCTCTGCGCTCAAAAATCATCGATTTCCTGACCCTAGAAGGCATCCGATCGGTGGAAGCCAGCGACGGTAGAATGGCGCTCAGCGAAGCCTTGCGCGTGCAGCCTTCCGTTGTTCTCCTGGATATCAAGATGCCGGCGTTGGACGGCCTCACCGCAGCCAAGCTGATGGTCGAACTGCCGTGGCGGCCCAAAGTTATTCTGATGTCCGGATTCGACGACAGCGTTCGCCTCGCCAACAAAGCCGATCTTTCCGTCTTTGCCGTGCTCGAAAAACTGGTGCCACTCAAATTGCTCGCCCGCTTCGTCTGGGAGGCGCTTGGCGGCCGGGCCGGCAAGCGCGGATCCTAAGCCACCGCTAGACGCGGCGCGATCCCCTCTGAACCGGCAAATTCATTGAGAAAATATGAAATTCCGGTTACCCAAGAGCGATGACCGCGACCATGAAAATTCTCGTCACCGGCGCGCTCGGTCAGATCGGCTCCGAATTGGTTCCTGCGCTGAAACGCCGCTACGGCGCGGATCGTGTGATCGCTTCTGACGTTCGTAATTCCGCGCCAGGCGATATCGACACGGCGCTCGCCGTACTCGCCGCTTTCGCCGAACAGCAAACGAGAATGAGTAAATCCGCATGAATGACATCGTCCGCGACAAGGCCGCCATCGTCGGCATCGGGCGCAGCCAATTCGGCCGCTTCCTGCCCGATAGCCAGCTCAAACTCGGCGCCACCGCGTTCAAGGGCGCGCTTGCCGATAGCGGTCTCGAGCGCAGCGATATCGACGGCCTGTCGCTCCATATGGGCTGGCCGCTCGGCCTCGACTACGACCAGATCGCCGAGGCTTACGGCCTCGACGTGCGCTACGTCACCCAGATGTGGACGCATGGCAGATTTATCGCCTACACCCTGCAACATGCCGCCCTGGCGGTGATTTCGGGCATGGCCGATGTGGTCGCCTGCGTCACCGCAATCAGCTTCACCCGCGAGCGCGAAATCCTGGGCGGCCCGGGCGATATGGAAGGCATGCGCGAGGGCGGCGGTACGCACGGCGAAAACCCGCCCTACGGCCTGACCGCACCGGCCGCCGGCGCGGCGCTGGCCTACCAGCGCTATATGGCGCTTTACGGCGCGACCAGCGAACAGCTCGCGGCGGTGCCGATCGCCTTCCGCAAACACGCCCAGCTTAATCCGCACGCCTACACCTACGGCAAGGGCGAGCTCACACTTGATGATCATCAAAGCCAGCGCATGATCGTCGATCCCCTGCGCCTGTTTGATTGCAGCCTGATATCCGATGGCGCCGTGGTAATCCTGGTCACCAGCGCCGAGCGCGCCCGCGATCTCAAACAGAAGCCGATCTATATCTCCGCCATGCAGGGCCTGAGGAGCGGGCGCGATGAATTCATCTTCGCGCCGCGCGGCATGGGCCTCAATCAGCAATCGAACACGCGTAGTGGCGCCGACGAACGCGACCTCACCGTCTACCGCAACGCCGGCATCGAGCGCGACGATATCGACGGCCTCTATACCTATGACGCGTTTTCGCCGCTGCCGTTGTTCGTGCTTGAACGCTTCGGCTTTTGCGCCCCTGGCGAAGCCGCCGGCTGGGCCCAAAACGGGCGCATTGAGCTTGGCGGCGAGTTGCCGATGAACACCTCCGGCGGCCTCCTCTGCGAGGGCCATATCGGCGGCTGGAATTCGGTCTATGAGATTGCCAGCCAATTGCGCGGCGTCTGCGGCGAGCGCCAGATTAAAAACGCCAAGCATCTGCAATGGGGCACCGCCTGGGGCGATTCCCTTATTTTTAGGCGTTAGCACCGGAATGCTCTTTGCATTCCGGTGTGCGCGCCAAAGCCAAGACCGCGGACGCGGACGCGGACGCCCGGCGATTGAGGGTTAAGATAAAAAAGGAAATCATATGGACATCAGCCAAAAACCCCTGCCCCGGATGACGCCTGACACCGAGCCTTTCTGGCAAGGCTGCCGCCGTTATGAACTCCTGCTCGCCGAATGCAACGCCTGCACTAAAGTGCATCTGCCGCCCGGCCCGGTCTGCCCGTTTTGCTTTTCCGATGACCTCGGCTGGCGCCAGGCCTCGGGCCGCGGCAGTGTCAGCGCCTGGACGGTTGTGCATAAGGAATGGTTCGCCGCCTTCAAGGACGACCTCCCTTACAACGCCGCGCAAATCGAACTCGAAGAAGGCCCCCGCCTCGCCGCCAACTTGATCGGCGTGGACAACGACAAAATCACCGTCGGCATGGCGGTCGAAGTCACGTTCGACGACGTGACCGATGACGTGACTTTGCCGCGCTTTCGGCCTTTGTCCTGATTCACCCCCGGTAGTACGGCTCCGGCAAGCCGGGCACTTCTACTTCCACCGCGAACAGCGCGCCGGCTAGCGGCTCCGCCTTCCGTTGTATTTTGGTCAAGCGGAAGAAGGCGCTGGTGATATAGAGGGTTTTGAGATCGGGGCCGCCGAGCGCGCAGGAGGTGACGCGCGAGACCGGTAACAGGATCTCGCCCACCACGCGGCCGTTCGGCGCGTGACGCAGCACCCGCCCGCCATCGAACCGTGCACTCCAGAGATGGCCTTCGGCATCCACGGTGGCGCCGTCGGGGATGCCGGGGACGGCGGCGGTTTTCGCGAACACGCGCCGTTTCGAGAGGGCGCCCGTTTCGAGCTCTAGATCATAGGCGTAAACTTTTTTGAGCAAGCTGTCGGCGCAATAAAGTGTGCGTCCATCGGGCGAAAAGGCGACCCCGTTCGAGAGCGTAATGCCGTCCGCCGCCGCATGGCTTCGATGGTTTGTGTCGAGACGATAGAGATGGCCTGACGGTCGCTTCAACATCTTATCCATGGTGCCGGCCCAGAAACGGCCCTGGCGGTCGGCGCGGCCATCGTTGAGCATCGTGCCCTCTTTGTCCGCGCGCGGATCGTGCAACAACTCATAGGCGCCGCTTTCAGGATCGTAGAGCGCAAATCCCTTGCGCCCGGCGATCACCAACCCGCCGCTTTCGCGCAGCGCGAAGGAATGCACCTTGTCCGGCGGCTTCCAGCTATCGACCTTGCCGCTCGCCGCATCCAGGCGGTGGATCGCCGGGCGGAACACGTCAGTCCACCACAGACATGCCGTCTCCGCGTCCCACACCGGGACTTCGCCGAGCACGTCTTCGGTGTTCGCCGCCACGCTCACGCCGTCACCAATATCATTCATCCACATTTCCCCTTTTCAGCACTGTACCATAGCTGCGATTGCGGCATAATCGCGACCTCGCATTTGGGGAGACAAAATGAACAAGCGCTGGAAGATACGGCCCGAGGGCTCGAACTGGGGCGATTTTGGCCCCAACGATCAATTGGGCCGCATCAATCTGTTGACCGAGGACCGCGTTCTTGAGGCGGTGAAAGAAGTCCGCACCGGGCGCAATTTCTGCCTCAGCATGCCGCTCGACCTGCCGGGTGGCAATGCGATCAATCCAAGCCGCCTGCCGCCAGAGTTGAAACCGGTCATCCGCGAGGGCGAAATCGCTTTCGACGGCCCGGCGCGGCGCGACAATCCCCTGCAGACCGATCTCCTGTGCGACGACGCAATGTTGATCCACAGTCAATACTCGACTTAATGGGACAGCCTCGCTCACATCGGCGCGCTATTCGACGCCGATGGCGACGGCACGCCCGAGCATGTCTATTACAACGGCTTCAAAGTGGTCTCGGACGACACCGGCGAGGGGCTGTATGGCAAGGTCGGCGCGGTCAATCTCGGCATTCAGCACATGGCCGAATCCTGCCTCCAAGGGCGCGGCGTGATGATTGATCTGCGCAGCCATTGCGGCGATGAGCGGCGCACCGTCGGCTATGACGAGCTTATGGCGATCATGAACAAAGACGATGTCGAGGTGAGCGCAGGCGATCTGGTCTGTCTCCATACCGGGTTTGCCTACCGCATCGTTGCCGCAGCGGCCACACCCAATCCCGAACCTGTCGGCGCCGTCTGCACGGTGTTGGATGGCGGCGACAAGAAACTTCTCAATTGGATCAGTGAGAGCGGCCTCGCCGCCCTCATTTCCGACAATGTCGCGGTTGAGCAATCCTCCTCGGTGGCCCGCGAAATGACTGAACGCGGCCCGGTCCTGCCACTGCACGAGCATTGCTTGTTCAAAATCGGCGTGCCCCTGGGCGAGCTTTGGCACCTGAGCGAACTCGCCGGCTGGCTGCGCGAGAATGGGCGTTCACGCTTCTTCCTCACGGCGCCGCCGTTGCGCATGCCGGGTGCGGTCGGCTCGCCGGCAACGCCGGTCGCCACAGTATGAGCGCCGCCCTGATGGAGATGCCAACGGCGAAGACGGGGATGGCGCTGATCGATGAAATGACCGCGCGCCATCCCGAGCGCGAAGCGCTGGTTGGCGGCGGCGAGCGTTATAGCTGGGCCGAGTTTCGCGACCGCACGCGGGCTTTGGCCAAGGGTCTCCACGCCGCCGGCGTCAGGCGGGGCGACAAGGTTTCTATTCTGATGGGCAACCGCCCCGAATGGTTGTTCGCCGATTTCGCCATCATGGCTTTGGGCGGCGTGATGGTGGCGGCCAATACCTGGGCGACAGCGCGTGAACTGGCCTATCAACTGAGCCATTCGGAATGCCGCCTGCTGCTGATGTCGTCGGGCTTTCTGAAGCGCGATTACACCGCTCTGATCGAGGAGGCACGTGCCGATACCTATGACTTGAGCGGCCTGGAGCGGATTTTCTGTCTCAGCGACGGCGCGCCGCCGGACGGCATGGAAGCATTCGAGGAATTATGGCGTATCGGCACCGATGTGCCGGACAGCGAGATCGACGCCGCCCAGGCGGCGGTTGAAGGCACGGATGTGGCCTGTCTCCTGTACACCTCGGGCTCCACCGCGCTGCCAAAAGGCGTGCTGCTGCAGCATTACGCTTTGATCGAAAATATGTGGGGCATCGGCGAACGCCTGCGTCTCGTGCCGGATGACCGCCTCTGGCTGGCGGTCTCGCTATTTTGGGGCTTGGGCTGCGAGAACGCGCTGTTTGCCGTCTGGACGCACGGCGCCTGCATCGTGTTGCAAGAGCATTTTGATGCCGGCGAGGCGTTGCGTTTGATCGAGGCCGAACGGTGCACAATATTTTATGGCACGCCCAACATGACTATGGCGCTGGAAGAGCATCCCGACTGTGCCGGGCGCGATCTCTCGTCGCTCCGCACCGGCGCCACCCTCGGCTCGCCCGAACAAATCCGCCGCCTCGCCGATCTCGGCGTGCCTGAGATTTGCCAGGTTTACGGCCTGACCGAGTCCTACGGAAATTGTACGGCCAACGACGCCCATGACAGCCTGACGCTGCGCACCGAAACGATCGGCAGGCCTCTTCCCGGCAACGATATCGTCATCGCCGATATGGAAACGGGCCACCTGTTGCCGCAAGGCGATACCGGCGAAATCCGGCTCAAGGGCTATGTCACGCCGGGCTATTACAAAGACCCGGAAAAAACCGCCGAGGCGTTCGACCCGGAGGGTTATTTCCGCACCGGCGATCTCGGTTTTTTCGATGCCGGCGGTTATCTCTATTTCCGCGGCCGCACCAAGGAGATGATCAAGACCGGCGGCATCAACGTCTCACCCGCCGAAATCGAAGAAGTGCTGATCGGCCACGCGGCGGTAGAACTCGCCTATGTCATCGGCCTCAAGGACGCCCGGCGCGACGAGATCGTCGCCGCGGTGATCGTCGCGCGCGAAGCGGTCGAAGCCGAAACCCTGCTCGCCCTCTGCCGGGAAACCCTCGCCGTTTATAAAGTACCGCGCCAGGTGAAATTCGTGACCGCCCCTGAATTGCCGCTGACGAGCACCGGGAAATTGCAGAAGAATCGGTTGAAGGATCTGTTCGACTGACCGGATCAAAGCCCTCTCCCAGCGGGAGAGGGCTGGGGAGAGGGAGATTCAAAGCGCGCGGCGCGCGCTAAGTCCGCCCCTCCAACCCAAACCCTTCCTCCCCGCCGGGGTGGAAGGGCCTTTTACTGTTTGACGTCAGCGCCTATGGAACAAACTAGTTGGATTTCATAAGGGAGGGTTTCTGGCTCATCGTAGTGACCGAAGGGAACGAAGATGAGACAGAAATCGCAGACACGCCAGACCGGTGC
>Ga0114999_10004169_pt1 | contig 17684 bp, 18 predicted proteins | sample ArcticOcean_MG_C_3_FD_89820 | JGI IMG/M metagenome (GOLD analysis project Ga0114999, IMG submission 89820) | Marine microbial communities from western Arctic Ocean - ArcticOcean_MG_CB8_126 | ecosystem: Environmental > Aquatic > Marine > Oceanic | place: Arctic Ocean: Canada Basin | collected...
CACTTAAATCTTTTAGCTCATCTTTATTTAAATCAAAAAAATTAGAAATATGTCTATGGGGTATAATTAGGCTATGATATTTAGTGACAGGAAAACTATCTCTGACCACATAAACAAATTTAGCTGAATATATAATATTTTGTTTTTTTTTATTACAAAAAAGACATGCTTCAGTCAAGTTTGACATTAAGCACTTCTATAAAGTTTGGTCATTACAAATTCTTTATGACCTAATGCTTCTGCACAAGTTAATCTACCGTTAGCTACTTTTATTGTTGTTTTAATCAATTCATCTCCAGCTTGAGACATATTTATTTCTCTTGTAAGTATTTTCGAAACATCACAATCAATATGTTCACCCATACCTTTAACAGTCAATGGATTTGCTGTTAGCTTAATAACTGGCTCAATAGGATTTCCTACAATATTACCTTGGCCTGTTGGAAATAAATGAATATTGAAACCAGCTGCCGCTTGAAGTGTTACACATTCTGCCGCTGCAGATGAAGTGTCCATAAAATACAAACCTTTTCCTTTAGTTGGTTCTTCTGCTGGTTCTAACACATCTATAAACTTGCATGATCCAATTTTTTGAAAGTTTCCAAATGCTTTTTCTTCAATTGTGGTAAGACCTCCCGCTATATTTCCTGCGGTTGGTTGACTCTCTGAAAGATCGTCGGTTGCTTCTTTAAGTATAAAATCATTATATGAATTCCATGTTTTCATAAATTTTTCAGAAGCCTCTGGTGTAGCGCCTCTCTTAGCGCAAACAGTTTCGGCCCCAGTTAGTTCTGAAGTTTCTCCAAAACACAAATGAACTCCTAATGGCTCTAGTTTGTCCATTAAATTTCCAACTGTTGGGTTTGCGGCTAATCCAGAAGTTGTGTCAGATTCTCCACACTTAACTGATATCCATAAATCGCTTAAAGGGCATTCTTCTCTTTGTTTTTCAGATGCCCACATTACAAATTCTTGCGCTTTCTTTGAAGCTTTCATAACAGTACTAATGTCACCAGTCCGCTCAATATGAAAACCCTCAACAGGCTTACCAGTTTTTGCAATTCCGTCTACTATTTTTTTTGTCCACTTTGGTTCAATACCAATAACTATTACTGCTGCAACATTTGGATTGCTCCCAGTTCCTATCATTGTTCTAAAGTGTAATTTTAAATCAGCACCAAACTGAAGTCTTCCATAAGAATGTGGTAATGCAATTGTGCCTTTAATATTGTTTGCAACTGCTTCAGCACATGCATTCGAAATATCGTCTACTGGCAGGATAATTACATGATTTCTAGTACCAGTTCTGCCATTTTCTCTTTTATAACCTAAAAAACTCTTTGGGATTTCCATATTTTTACCACTTCTTAGTTTTAACATTGTGAACATGAACGTGATCACCTTTTTTTATTGGTTTAACAACTTTACCAATATCGTGACCGTATTTAAGTATTGTATCGCCTTCTTTAAGATCTTGTAGAGCTATTTTATGACCCAGAGGAATCTCATTAATTGATATTATTATAATTGTTTTATCATTTTCCATGATCCAACCATTACACTCTTGATTTTTCATTGTTTTCTCAATAACGACCACTGCTACGTTGTCTTTTTCGTCATGAATTATCAAATCTGTTTGAGACATTTTTTCTTACTGGATATAAACCTAAATTTGATATAATTAAAGTAAGTTTTTTGACATTGGTGAAAAAAACGCCAAAATGAAGAAAAAATTATTTAAAAAGAGATTCTATGACAAAAATGACAACAGAAGAAGCTTTTGTAAAAGTTTTACAAATGCATGGAATAGAACATGCTTTTGGAATTATTGGTTCAGCATTTATGCCTATTTCAGATATATTTCCAAAAGCAGGTATTACCTTTTGGGATGTTGCTCACGAAACTAACGGTGGTTTAATTGCAGATGGATACACAAGATCTACTGGAAAAATGTCAATGGTTATCGCGCAAAATGGACCAGGTATTACAGGTCTGGTAACACCAATTAAAACAGCTTATTGGAACCATACTCCATTACTTTTAGTAACACCTCAAGCAGCAAACAAAACAATTGGTCAAGGTGGATTTCAAGAAGTAGAACAAATGAATTTATTTAAAGACATGGTTTGCTATCAAGAAGAAGTGAGGGATCCATCAAGAATGGCAGAAGTTTTAAATCGCGTAATTGAAAAAGCTATTAGAGGTTCAGCTCCAGCGCAAATTAATGTTCCAAGAGATTATTGGACCCAAGTTATTGATATAGATTTACCTCCTATTGTTAGATTGGAAAGACAAGCGGGTGGTGTAGAGGCTATTAATAAAGCTGCAAAATTATTATCAGACGCTAAGTTTCCAGTTATTTTATCAGGGGCGGGAGTTGTTGTTGGAGGTGCAATAGAAGAATGTAAAAAACTTGCAGAAAAATTAGACTCACCCGTTTGCTCTGGATATCAACACAACGATAGTTTTCCTGGAAAACATCCTTTAGCAGTTGGACCGCTAGGCTATAATGGATCTAAAGCAGCTATGGAACTAATATCTAAAGCTGATGTAGTTTTGGCTCTTGGAACAAGATTAAATCCTTTCTCAACTCTACCAGGGTATGGAATTGATTATTGGCCAAAAAGTGCAAGCATCATTCAAGTTGACATGAACCCAGACAGAATTGGACTTACGAAAAAAGTTTCAGTGGGCATATGTGGAGATGCAAAATTAGTTGCTCAACAACTGTTAACTAAATTATCTTCTAAAGCTGGAGACACTGACAGACAAAAACGAAAAGATTTAATTCACCAAATAAAATCTGCTTGGAAACAAAAATTATCAAGTTTAGATCATGAAGATGATGATAAAGGTACAGTTTGGAATAAAGAAGCTAGAGAAAGAGATAAAGATAGAATGTCACCACGACAATCATGGAGAGCAATCCAAGATGCTATGCCTAATGATGTAATTATATCGAGTGATATAGGAAATAATTGTGCTATTGGAAACGCATACCCAACTTTTGAAAAAGGAAGAAAGTATTTAGCTCCAGGTTTATTTGGTCCATGTGGTTATGGCTTTCCATCTATCTTAGGTGCTAAGATTGGATGCCCAAATACTCCTGTGATTGGTTTTGCTGGTGATGGAGCATTTGGGATTAGTATGAATGAGATGAGTTCGTGTGCAAGAAAAGAATGGCCAGCTATTACAATGGTAATTTTTAGAAATTATCAATGGGGAGCAGAAAAAAGAAATTCAATTTTATGGTTTGATGATAATTTTGTTGGCACTGAATTAGATCCTGAGTTAAGTTATGCAAAAGTAGCTAACGCCTGCGGTTTAAAAGGAATAGTAGTTAAAACTATGGAGGAAACTACAAAAGCTATTAAACAATCGTGTGAGGATCAAAAAAAGGGTATCACGACATTTATAGAAATTATATTAAATCAAGAGTTAGGTGAACCTTTTAGAAGAGACGCAATGAAAAAGCCTGTTCAAGTTGCTGGAATTGACCCAAAAGATATGCGATCTCAAAAAGTTTAATATTCTGTTTGCTTTTTGGAATATTTTTAAAAAAAACCTTAAAATCCCTCACATAATTACTTTTTTAAGTCTATATATGACTTTTAATTACTTTAATATTTTTATAGGCTTTGGGTATAAATAAGGAGGGAATTAATGGTTAAATCAAAAAAAAAATTAGGTGGTGGAGCAAATAAAAAATTACCACTTAAACAATCGATACCACTAGGAATACAACATGTCCTTGCTATGTTTGCAGGCAACATTACTGTTCCAATAATAGTTGCGGGTGTTTTTGGATCAACACCAGCAGAAAAAATTTTTTTAATTCAAATGGCTTTGTTCGTTGCTGGGGTTGCAACAATTATACAAACTGTTGGTTATGGAAAAGTTGGCTCAAGGCTTCCAATTATTCAAGGAACAAGTTTTGCTTTTATTCCTATAATGTTGCCTTTTAAGGCATTAGGGTTAGGAGCAATCTTTACTGCAGCATTTATAGGAGGAATTTTTCAAATGTGGATTGGGAAAATTTTAAAACCAATTAGACATATGTTTCCACCATTAGTAACCGGGATCGTTGTGCTAATGATTGGATTCAGTCTTCTTAAAGTTGGATTTATGTATGCTGGTGGAGGCGGATGGCTAATGAGTAATAAACCTGAAATCTTTGGAAATGCAAGTCACCTATTCATAGCTTTCACAGTTTTAATCGTTGCGCTAATAGCGCACCAAAAAGGTAAAGGGATGGTTTCATCTGCATCTATTCTAATTGGAATGGTTGCTGGATATGGAGTCGCTATGTTATTGGGGATGGTTAATTATGGAAAAATTGCAGACGCTGGTTGGTTTGCTTTACCTATGCCTCTTCAGTACGGAATAGATTTTGTTCCAGGAGCTATCATACTAATGTTGTTTATGTCAATTGTAACTACAATTGAAACTATTGGAGATATAAGTGCAACTACAATGGGGGGGGCTAATAGAGAAGCAACAGATAAAGAATTGTCTGGAGGTATAATGGCTGACGGAGCTGGTACAGTTTTTGGAGCTTTGTTTAATGCTATGCCCAACACTTCTTATTCTCAAAACGCAGGTCTTGTAGCTTTTACTGGAGTGATTAGTAGGCACGTTGGTACAATTGCTGGTGTTATTTTAATTTTATTAGGTTTGTTTCCAAAACTTGGTGGAGTTATTGCAGCAATGCCAGAATCTGTAATTGGTGGAGCAGCTATTATTATGTTTGGTTTAATTGTTGCCGCAGGTATTAAATTAATTTCTCAAGCAGATATGAGTCAGAGAAATCTTTTAATATTAGCTTTGTCACTATCTTTTGGTATTGGATTGTCTCTTTTACCTGAAGTTGTGGCACACGTACCTGACTTTGGAATTAAATTTAAATTATTGCTAACAACTGGATTAATTCCAGCTGGATTTTTGGCATTTATACTAAACGCAACACTTCCAAAAAATAATAAATAAAATAATAAATAAAATTATAAAGATCTCGGTGATAATTTCACCGGGATCTTTTTTTATCTATCGTTAATAAAGATTCTATTAAAAAACATTTTATTTTATATAGAGTGAGATATTAGACTATTTTTTTGATCTATTTTTTCTGTGATCAAAAAATGTTGAAATACATAGGATTATAATCATAAAATAACTATTAAAGATCAAAAAAATATGTAATATTTTCTAACAATCTATTAAAAACTAATAAGAGGGAGAATTATGAGTAAAATTAAAAGTAGAGATAGGCGTTTATATAACAAAGACCTAGCTCCTACTGACCCAAAGAATAAAACATGGGGTTGGTTTGAAATCTTTAACGTATGGGCAAATGATGTTCAAAGTTTATTTGGATATACTTTGGCAGCTTCTTTGTTCTTGACGTATGGATTAAATGGTTGGGCAGTGTTCCTAGCTATCATACTAGCTGGATTTTTTATAATGTGGTTAGTAAATCTTTCAGGAAAGCCAAGTGTTAAGTTAGGAATTCCTTACCCTGTATTTGCACGAGCTAGCATGGGAGTCATTGGTGCTAACTTTCCAGCAATGGTAAGAGGTATAGTCGCAATGTTCTGGTATGGAGCACAAACATATTTTGCATCAACAGCTGTTGCACTTTTGTTAACAAGCTTGACAGGATCAGATGGTGGCAACAGTGTCTTTCTAGGAATGAATGAGATTGATTGGATTTCATTTATATTTGTAGCGGGTTTTCAAGTTTATTTATTCTGGCAAGGAATTGATCTTATCAGAAAATTTTTAAACTTCGCAGGACCGGCTGTATATGCGGTAATGATTATTTTAATGTTAGTAATCTGGGCTAAAGCTGGCGGAAGTCTTCTTTCTGAGGTTGGTAATATTTTTTCAGGAGTTGGTAATTATAGCGGTGGATCTTTTGCAGCTTTCTTAGCAATTTTTGGAACTATGGTTGCGTACTTCGCAGCTGTAGTAATTAATTTTGGTGACTTTTCAAGATTTGTAAAAAATGAAAAAGAAATGAGAAAAGGAAACCTTTGGGGTTTACCTGGAAACATTTTCTTATTCTCTTTTATAACTTTGATGGTTACAGCTGGAACAGTTTCAGTTTTTGGAGAGGCTATAACTAGTCCTACAGAAATGGTTGCTCGTGTTGGTAACTTGGGACTTACGGTTATTGCAGCATTCGCATTCTTTGCAGCTACAATTGGAATTAATATGGTGGCAAATTTTATTCCACCCGCTTATGACCTTGCAAACTTGATGCCTAGTAAAATTAATTTTCGCACTGGAGGTTTAATTACGGCGATAGCAGGTTTTATAATTGGAGCTTTATGGGTTTCATTTATAAGTAAAGTTGGAATGTTTCCATTTGTAAATACGCTTGGAGCTATCCTTGCACCAGTTTACGGAATAATGATTGTTGATTATTACGTAATTAAAAAAGAAAGAATTGATATCAATCAATTGTTTTCTTCTAAAAAAGGCGGCAAGTATTACTACAACGATGGTTGGAATCAAAAAGCGTTCGTTGCTTGGGCTGTAGCTGGAGTATTTTCAGTTCTAACAGTTTGGCATCCTTCGCTATCTAGTTTAGGTGGATATGCATGGATTATTGGAGCAGCATTGGGAACAGTTCTGCACCTTATTCTTTCAGGCAAAAAATCTAGAAGATAATATTTAAATTAAGACGTAAACCCGCTGTATTTTTAATATGGCGGGTTTTCTTATTATTTGGCGTCATTAACATTTCAGCATATATTATTTGAGTATTTGATTGAGAAAAATGGAAAATAAAGAAATTAAAATACTCCTAGCTGCACCAAGAGGGTTTTGCGCTGGAGTTGTAAGAGCTATAGATATAGTAGAAAAAGCCCTAAAGAAATATGGATCACCAGTTTATGTAAGACATGAAATAGTACACAACAAATATGTTGTAGGTGACTTAAAAAAAAAAGGTGCTATTTTTGTTGAAGAGCTAAGCGAAATAAAAGATCTTTCAAGACCTGTAATTTTTTCTGCCCATGGCGTTCCTAAAAATGTTCCACAAGAAGCTAAAAGCAAAAAAATTTTTTATGTAGACGCCACATGTCCCTTAGTTACAAAAGTCCACAAAGAAGCTGAAAGGCATCATAAAGATGGTTATAAAATAATTCTTATTGGTCATAAGGATCACCCTGAAGTCATTGGAACAATGGGACAAGTACCAAAAGAAAAAATAATTTTAGTTGAAACTATCAATGACGCAAAGAAGTTAGAAATTGATGAACCAGTTGCTTATGTCACTCAAACAACTTTATCCGTTGATGACACTAAAGACATAATTGAAATTCTTAAAAAAAAATTTAAAAATCTTAAAGGACCGATAAAAGATGATATCTGTTACGCCACTACTAATAGACAGGAAGCTGTTAAACAAATAGCTCCAGAGTGCGATATATTTTTTGTAATTGGTAGTGACAATTCTTCTAATTCAAAAAGATTAGTAGAGGTAGCCAAAAAAGCTGGTTGCAAAAATTCTCAATTAATTAATTTTGAGAAAGATTTTCCTATAAAAGAAATAATTAAATGTAAAAAAATTGGATTAACATCAGGAGCATCTGCTCCCGAAAAGCTAGTGCAAGATTTTATTTTAGAAATTAAAAAACATCTTAATGTTTCAATTGAAGAATTTAAAAATGCTAATGAAAATGTGACTTTTAAATTACCATCCTCATTAAAATAAATTTTATTCAACAAACGGTTTTAAATTAGGTTCTAGATAATTTGGTCCTTTCATAACTTTACCTTTTTCATTGTAGATTGGCTTACCATCTTTCCCTAATTTGCTCATATTTGCTCTTTGCACTTCTTTAAAACATTTATCCAGATCAATTCCATAAGCATAACCAGCCCCATAGGCTACATACAAAATATCAGTTAACGCATCAGCAATTTCTTTTAGGTTTTTTGTATCCATAGCTTCTTTCAATTCATTTAATTCTTCTTGAATCAGTTCAAATCTAAGCTGCATAGTTTTTTCATCTGGAAATTGAGGTTTAGTTTCAACTATCTGTCCAAAAGTTTTCATAAAAGTTTTAACATCTTCGAAATTAGTCATAAATTTATTTCCTTTTTATATTGCTGTCCAACCACCATCAATAAGAATTGAAGTTCCTGTTATCATTGAAGAAGCATCAGAAGCTAAAAAAGCAACAGTTGTTGCTACGTCACTTGCTTGAGCAAATCTACCTAATGGAATTTTTTTTAGAATTGTTTTTTTAAATTTTTTATCTTTTAAAAATTTTTTTGTCATTGGCGTTATTATAAATGTAGGGCATACCGTATTAACCCTAATATTGCTTTTTGCCAAATCAATAGCCATTCCTTTAGTCAATCCTTCTAAACCTGCTTTTGTCATATTATAAACGCTTCTTATTGGTCCTCCAACATGAGCCATTTGAGATGACATGTTGATAATGGAACCACCTATTTTCTTTCTATTTTTAGCTTCTAACATTTTTAAAGTACATAATTGAGCTATATTAAATGTTGCTATTGTATTTAATTTTACTATGTATTCCATATTTTTCTTTTGAACTTTCGTAAAATGCTCAGGAATATTAGTTCCAGCATTATTAACCAAAATATCAATTTTTTTTTGTTTATTTATAAAGTTTTTTATTTGTGTATAATTAGTGACATCACAAGCATAAGAAATGCATTTAGATTTAAATTTTTTAATTATTTTAGAAACTTTATCTAGATCTTTTTGAGTTCTACTAATTATAATTAAATCAGCTCCAGCTTCAGCTAAAGCAACAGAACAAGCTAAGCCAATGCCTTTTCCAGCTCCAGTAACTAAAGCTGTTTTATTTTTTAAATCAATTTTTTTTAGATACATTTTTATAAAAATACTGTTAAGTCACTATAAATTAATTCTATAGAAACCACCACTATCGCTAGTAAGCCCAACCAGCCAATCCATTTATATTTTTTAATCCATTTCGATATGGTGTTAGCGACTGTTGCCATAAGAATAATAGATAAAATTAATCCAAAGACTAGCAAAATATAATGGTTTTTAGCAGCTCCAGCAACTCCTAGCACATTATCTAAGCTCATAGTCACGTCTGCAATAATAAGAGTCAAAATAGCTTTGAGGTAACTTGATTTATTAGTCTTAATTTTTTTTTCATCTGTAACTTCATGTCTAATTACATCTTTGTATAGTTTATAAGCAATATACAGCAATAATAACCCGCCTATAAATTTAAGACCATTGATCTGTAGCAAGTATGCAGTAATTAAAGTAAATATAATTCTTAAAATTATTGCAGCACCAATGCCCCAAAATATGATTTTTTTTCTTAATTTATTATTAAATTGAGAAGCAACCATTCCAATAACAATTGCATTATCTCCTGCCAAAACTAGATCTATAAAAATTATTTGAAAAAAAATTATTATTTGCTCGTTCATAATTTGTTATTTTCTATTATCTTTACCGTGATACGTATGCATATCAGACCCACAAATGCTTGAGGCTGATACTTTAACAATACTTTCGCCATTTACAACTTTAGGATTTTTTTCTTCTCTATAAATTAATTCTTGCGTTCCTATATATAAAAGGACTTGCATGGTTAGTCAGAATGACCATATTTTTTCAATCTTATGTCACCAGTTCTTGCATGGGCTTCCATTCCTTCAGCTCTTGATAAACGTGCGGCAGTAGCTCCTACAATTTTGTTAGCTTCTTTGCTCATTCTTTGAAAAGTTAACGTTTTAATAAACTTACCAACAAACAGACCTCCTGTATATCTACCCCCACCTTTAGTTGGCAAAATATGGTTTGTGCCTGAACATTTGTCTCCGTAAGCTACTGTTGTTTCTTCACCTAAAAATAAAGATCCATAATTTCTTAATCTTTTTAACCACCAGTCTAAATTTTCAGCATGAACTTCTAAATGCTCAGATGCATACTGATCACTTACTTTAGCCATTTCTTCATTTGAATCACAGAGTATTATTTCACCATAATCTCTCCACGCTGCTTCAGCACTCGTTCTAGGAAGCTCAGGGAGTTTTTTAATTAATTCAGGAATTCTTTTAATAACATAATCAGCAATAGACTTATCTGTTGTAAATAACCAACCAGGAGAGTTATAGCCATGCTCTGCTTGACCAACTATGTCAACTGCAACTATTTCTTTATCAGCTGTTTTATCAGCAATGATTGCAATTTCAGTTGGGCCCGCAAATTGATCTATTCCAACTTTTCCATATACAATTCTTTTAGCTTCAGCAACATATTGGTTACCTGCTCCAACTAAAAAATCAACTGGAGGATTATCAAAACACCCGTAGGTCATTGAAGCAATTGCAGCTACACCACCCAGGTTTAAAATAACATCAGCTCCACAAAGGTTAGCAGCATAAATAATCCCAGCGTTTGCTCCATTCTCATCTTTTGGTGGGCTTGCACAAATAATAGTTTTAACTCCAGCAACTTTAGCTGGTGTGATTGCCATTACAGCAGAAGAAATATGAGCATAACGTCCACCAGGAATATAACAACCTGCTGTATCAACCGGTATAAGTCTTTGTCCAGCAAATAAACCATCAGATAATTCAACTTCAAAATTGTTATTCATGCTTTTAAGTTGATGTTCAGCAAATTTTTTTACTCTTTCGTGAGCAAACTTCACATCATCTTTTGTTTTTTGATCAACTTTTTTTATAGCTTGCTCAATTTTTTCTTTAGAAACAATTATTTCACCTTCATACTTGTCAATTTTTTTTGTAACCTCTTTGATAGCATCTTCTTTTCTTTGTTCAATATCATTAAGAATACTTTGAACTATTTCTCTAGTTTTGTTGTCATCGGTGGAAGGAGTTTTAATTGCTTTTTTTAAATATTTAATTGTCATATTTTTTTCTATTTACCATTATCAAACTAAGTTTTAAATACAATTGTGCAAGTTTGCCACATTAGATAGTTACATTTATTGGAACTTATTGCTACAGCAATAAAGATTTTGAAAAAACATTAAATATTCTAGCAAAAAAGAAAACAGGAAGTTTAGATTGTATTGAATATAGAAAATTAAACAAAGTAGCTCTAGCTTTCAAAAAAATTCATGATGGAACTAGCCCAGAACCTAAAATAATTTTATTAGTTTAAAGAAACAATAGCAGCTGCAATAGACGCTAATCTAGCTTCTGCTTCGTCTGAACGACTAGTTATTACTACTGGGGATTTTCCCCCCAAAACAACACCAGCAGCACAAGCTCCCATAAAATAAATCATCATTTTGACTAAAGCATTTCCTGTTTCAACATTAGGAACTAGTAGTATGTCAGCATTACCCGACACATCATTTTTAATTTTTTTTATTGCTGCTGATTTTTTAGAAACTGAATTATCAAAAGCTAAAGGACCAAAAACATCAGCATTTATATTTTCATCTTTAGCTTTTTTAGTAATAAGGTTAGCTTCAATAGAGCTTGGAACACTTTCAATTATTTCTTCAGTAGCTGACAAAATAGCAACTTTAGGTCTTTTTATTCCAATTTTATTTGCAAAATCTACAGCATTTCTAAGAATATGCATTTTTACTTCTAGCTTGGGTAATACATTCACAACACCATCAGTAATTATAAAAGGTTTATCGTTTTCATCTAAAGTCATATGCCAAACATGACTTAGTCTCTTTTTGCCAATTAAATTTAAATCTCTTTTTAAGATAGCCTTCATTAGCACATCTGTATGTATGTGACCTTTTACTATAATTTTAACTTTATCTTCACTTGCAAGTCTTGCTGCTATAGGAGCGGTATCATTTTCATTTCTTTCATCAATTATTTTATACCTAGAAATGTCCCATTTTAATTTATCAGCATATTTATTAATTTCATCTTTATTCCCAATAAATGTGGGAATAATTAAATTATGTTGCACAGCTTTATGAACCGATTCCATTGGGAATATTTCTCCAGCATTTACAATAGCTGCTTCCACTGTTCCAGCTTTCTTGGCAACATTGATCAAATTATTAGGACAGATAATTTTTTTATTTGATAACATGGTATTATTTTATCCTTTCTAATATACCCTTTTTAAAGTTTGTTAAAGAAGCTTTACTGTAATATTTATTTATATTAATCTTTAAACTAAAAAAAATGATCACATCAAACTTTAAATCTATAGCTAATAAACTGAAATTTGAAGGCAGAGCATTTATTAATGGACAATACGTTGATGCTATTGATGGTAAAAAATTTGAAAGTATAAATCCAGCCACAGGCCAAGTTCTTTGTGCCGTAGCTAAATGTAATTATAAAGATGTCAATTTAGCCGTAAAAGTTTCGAGAAAGGCTTTTGAAAGCGGTGTTTGGTCTAAAGCGTCACCAGAATATCGAAAGGATATTTTACTCAAATTTGCTGAGCTCTTAAGAAAACATGGTGTTGAAAATTCAGTAATTGAATGTGTTGACACAGGAAAACTAATTAATGATTGCATAAATGAAGTTGCCAACGATACTCCAATGCATTTTCAATGGTATGCTGAGTTAATTGATAAAACTTTTGGTAAAGTATCACCAACAGATCCATCAATAACAAGTTTAATTATTAAAGAACCAATTGGAGTAGTTGCTGGTGTAGTGCCATGGAATTTCCCATTGATGATGGCTGTTTGGAAAGCAGCTCCAGCTCTAGCAGCTGGATGTTCAGTGATAATTAAACCTGCGGAAGATACTCCGCTATCAGCAATTAGAATAGCTCAAATTGGAAAAGAAGCAGGGATTCCCGATGGTGTATTTAATGTCGTGCCTGGTTTCGGTGATGTTGGCGAAGCCCTAGGAAGACATATAGATGTTGATGCAGTTTCATTTACAGGATCAACAGAAGTTGGTGGTTTATTTATGAAATATTCTGGAGAAAGTAATTTAAAAACTATCGGTCTTGAAATGGGAGGGAAAAGCCCATTCCTAGTTTTAGAAGACGCTAAAATAAATGATATACTAATAGATAATGCTATTAATTCAGCTTTTTGGAATGGTGGGCAGAATTGTTCAGCTAATATGCGCCAGATCATCCACAGCAAAGTAAAAGATGAATTTTTAGATAAAGTTTTAAAGAGAGTAAAAAATATAAAAGTCGGAGATCCGTTAGACACAAACACAAATATGGGGTCGATGATATCTAAAGGACATTTAGCTAAGGTTGATGGATATATTCAAAAAGGTATTGATGAAGGAGCTTCTATTTTACACGGGGGTGTTTCAGAAAATAACCAAAAAGGTTTTTTTGCTAAACCAACACTATTTGATAACGTAAAGGAAAATATGACAATTGCTCAAGATGAAATTTTTGGTCCTGTTCTTGGTATTCTTACTGTTCAAAGTACAGAAGAAGCTTTAAAAATAGCTAAAAATTCTAAGTATGGTTTGCATGGAAGTGTGTTTACTCAAGACATTAATAAAGCATTTTATATAGCGAAAAATTTACCCTGTGGAACAATATCAGTTAATACTTTTTCAGAAGGTGACATTAAAACTCCTTTTGGAGGATATAAGCAATCTGGATCATTAAGTAGAGATCAAGGAACGGAAGCACTGAATCAATATCTCCAGACCAAAACAATTTGGATCAGCCACTCTTAAAAAATGGTTAAACCATTTAAAGTAAATATTTCAAATAAAGTCATTAAAGAAATTAAAAATAAGGTTAAAAAATATCCTTGGCACGAAATGCCAAAGGATGGTGGTTGGAAATATGGAACAAATCTAAATTATATGAAAAAAATTTCTAATTATTGGGTAAAAAAATTTGATTGGAAAAAACAAGAAGATAAAATAAATAAGTTTTCTAATTTTATCACAAAAGTAGATAAAATAAATATTCATTTTATTCATGAAAAAGGTAGCGGAGATAAACCTATGCCTTTACTTATAATGCATGGTTGGCCTGGATCAATTTTTGAGTTTTTGCACATAATTGAAAAGCTTGCTCATCCAGAAAGATTTGGAGGTAAAGAAGAAGATTCTTTTGATGTAATAGTACCATCTTTACCTGGTTTTGGTTTTTCAGATCCACCCACAAGACCAATAGGTCCTAGAAAAATGGCAAACATCTTTAATTCTTTAATGACAAAAAATCTAGGATATAAAAATTATTTAGCTCAAGGAGGAGATTGGGGAGCATCTATTTCAAATTGGCTTGGTTATGATCATTCAAAAACATGTAAAGGTCTCCATTTAAATTGCTTAACTATGAGGCATCCAAGCGGGCCACAAACGCAAGAAGAAAAGGATTGGCAAACAAAGTTTGATAAAGATCAAATCATGCAAGATGGATACAGAACACAACAAGCTACAAAACCGCAAACTCTAAGTTATGGAATGATGGATAGCCCGATAGGTGTTGCTGCTTGGATACTAGAAAAATTTTATTTTTGGTCAGATTTAAAAAAAGATGATATTGAAAGCGTTTATTCAAAAGAAACGTTACTAGCAAATATTATGGTTTATTTAGTCACAAGAACCTTTAACACTGCTTCTTGGATTTACTATGGAAGACGTGAAGAAGGAGGTCGTTTTTTTCCAAAAAATTTTAAAAAAATTAATGTACCGACAGCAATAGCAATGTTTCCAGCTGAAATGTCTTCTTGGCCACCTAAATCATATCTTGATCGTATATTTGACATAACACGATCTACAAAAATGCTAAAAGGAGGTCATTTTGCAGCTTTAGAGCAACCAGATTTATTGGTCAACGATATAAAGGAATTTGCAAGAACTTTACGATAGTAAAAAAAATATTATAAATTTTTGTACTTTATCATTGCAGCATTCGCTAATATTAAATTTGGATCTAAAAAAATTTTTGATAATCTAACCTTTTTAAAGGATTTAAATGCAAAAATTGCTATAGGTAGCTCAGTGCATCCAAGTATTATTTTTTTGCATTTCATTTTAATTAAATAGTCAATTGCAGGTTTTATGGATTTTTCTGCATCTTTTATTTTTCCCATTTTCACATATTTAATTGCTTTATTAACACTTTTTATTTGCAAATTTTTTTTTGCAGTTATTAAGTCAAAGTTTTTATCAAAAAACTTGCTGTATACACTTGTTTTTAAAGTTCCTTCAGTAGCAAGAATTCCTATTTTTGAATTTTTTTTACAAGTTTTTTTAGCATGGAGGTATACCTCTTTTGGCATACTAATTATTGGAATTTTAATTTTTTTTTGTAAGTCGTTATACCAGTAATGTGCTGTGTTACATGGTATGACAATAAATTTACAATTGCTTTTTTCTAATAAAAAACAACCTGCACTTAAACTTTTTAAAACTTTTTTATATTTGTTTAAATTTTCCGGTCTGCCTGGAATATTTGATTTATTGTATAAAATAAAAAGAGGATAATTTTGATCAATTTTACCTCTATTTAGTACCGCCAGCTTATTGCAGAAATCAAGACCAGCCTGAGTTCCCATTCCCCCTAAAATTCCAATCATAGTAATTTAATTTTTTCTAACATACTAAGTTATTTATTTATGTTATTAAGTAAAATATGCAAGATATATATATTGGGGACCATGGAAAAGGTGTTCCGCTAGTACTAGTACATGGGTTTTTAGGTTCGTCAAAAATGTGGGTGCCTCAAGTTGATTTTTTTAAAAATTATTTTAGAGTAATAACACCAGATCTTCCTGGTTTCGGAAAAAGTAATAAAGTTAAATCATATGATAACATTAAATCTATGGCTCATTTATTATTAGATTCACTTGCAAAAAGAAAAATTAATAAATTTAACTTACTAGGCCACTCGATGGGAGGCATGATTGTCCAGGAAATGGCTAAAATTCATGGAGATAAAATTTTAAAATTAATTTGCTATAGCACTGGCCCGAGTGGAGAAATGCCTGGAAGATTTGAAACAGTCAATCAATCTAGAGAAAATCTTAAAAAAAAGGGTTTAAAAATTATGGCAAAAAATATTGCCAAAACCTGGTTTATAAAAGGTGAGAAAGCTAAATATTTTAAAACTTGCATTGAAGCAGGAAAAAAATGCTCACCCAAAACTGTTGATAATGCTCTTATTGCATTTCAAAAATGGGGTGGTATTGACACATTGAAAAAAATCAAAAATGAGACATTAATTTTATGGGGTAATAAAGATAAATCTTACAATTTGGATCAAATTAAGGCTTTAAAAAATAATATTAAAAATAGTAAATTAATAGTATTTAAAAACTGCGCTCATAATGTTCACTTAGAAAAATTGAATCAGTTTAACAAAATAATTAAAAATTTTTTAATTTAAAATTAAAATTTTTTACTTAGTTTTTTTAAATCATTAATAATATTTTTTGACAGATATATATTTTTCTTTAAGTTAGATTTATACCTATTATATTTGTTTTCACCTGGGTAAAGAATTTTTTTTACTCCTTTTACTTTAGGTAATTTTTTAATTATTTTAATATTTTCTTTAATTTTTTTATTATAATTTTTTCCAACAAAAATATTTGATTTCATAACTATAAATAAATGACCTATATTTTGTGGACCGCTAAAATCATCAAAAGGATCTTTTACATCACCTCCATGATTGGCGCCAATGAAAACCCCACTTAAAATATCTACCATCCAAGCTAGGCCTGACCCTCTATAGCTTGCTATTGGTAATTGAACACCTGCTAAAGCTTTTTTTGCATTTGACGTCGGATTGCCAAACTTATCTAAAGCAACATTATTTGGGATTTGATTTCCTTGTTTAGCAGCAACTCTTATTTTGCCTCTATTAATCATAGACATAGAAGTATCTAAAATAAAAGGTATTTTAGAATCTGTTGGTGTTCCAAAACAAATTGGATTTGTGCCAAATAATTTTTTTTTTGCTCCATGAGGTGCTATTGCTGGAGGGGCGTTTGTAAAACAAAAGACTGTTAAATTCTTTTGAACTGCTTGTTCAGCATAGAAACTTGATAAACCATAATGTCCACTATTTTTTACTCCAACCAATCCAATTCCTGTTTTTTTTGCATTAGAAATAGCTTTTTTAATTCCAATATCAGCTGCAACAAAACCAATAGAATTATTGGCATCTATATGAGAAATAGATTGAGAAATTTTTTTTATTTTTATTTTAGGTTTAGGGTTTATTAGTTTTTTTTTAATTCTATCGCAGTACATTTTTAATCGAGACAAACCATGTGAAGGTGCACCAACTAATTCTGCTTGTATTATATAATTTGATGAAATTTCAGCATGCTCAATACTCAACCCATGTTTAAAAAAAATATCCTTAACAATTTTTTTTAATTTTTTTTTATCCAAGTGATTAACCATTCTAATCGTCAATTTTATAAAAAGAATAACACGTGATATAATCTTGCTGCATATTTAAAAAAACATATTTTGCTCTTTTTTCTTCTTTTGTTTCTGCGTAAGCTAAATTGCCAAAAAGCAACATTAAAGCAAGTGTTTTTAGGATTTTTTTCATATGTATATACACTTATTACGAGTTAAATTTTATATGACGAATCAGATATAAAACAATAGAGGTGGTGGCGGGAGACTTAAACCACCTCAGCCTAAAACCATCTTATCATTCCTATAATTCCTGCTGAAGCATAAAAAATTTGTAATAGTAAAATTCCTTTATGTTTACCAAAGTAAGACCATAATCCAATTAA
>Ga0114999_10004173_pt1 | contig 17669 bp, 15 predicted proteins | sample ArcticOcean_MG_C_3_FD_89820 | JGI IMG/M metagenome (GOLD analysis project Ga0114999, IMG submission 89820) | Marine microbial communities from western Arctic Ocean - ArcticOcean_MG_CB8_126 | ecosystem: Environmental > Aquatic > Marine > Oceanic | place: Arctic Ocean: Canada Basin | collected...
ACGTTGAAGGCCTTCAAAGACTCCTTCCCTGACGATGCGAACTGGCTTCACATTGAGATATACAAGAACATCGATGTCGAGGATTTCGCTGATCTAGAGCTCGCCGATGCGGTGGCGGCATGGGCGTTCCCGACTGAACCGTGGGTGTACGTTATGGATGGCGACGGTGTGATTGTCGCCCGTTTTGAGGGCTTCGTCACTCCTCAGGAGCTTGGTGCTGCCTTGGAGGCGGCCAGCCAATGAGGCGGAAGATCGCCGCTCTGGCGATTGTCGGATCGCTATTGGCCTCCTGCGCCGGCTCCGGAACCACGGTCATTGGGTCCATCATTGAGGTCAGCGGAGACCTAGTGCAGGTTGATAGTTTCACCGTTCTGTCAGAGGGAGTAGCGCATACATTCATTCCGGAGGAGGGAGGAACTTTCTCGATTCCTCTTCCTCATCTTCGGGACCACTTGAGGTTAGGTGAGGCGGTTGAGGTGACCTTTGTCGAGGTCGATGGCGTCTTGATCGCAAGCGATGTTGTAGATGCGGATCCGCACCGGTAACTAGTGGTCTTGGTCGCTTCCCGGAGCGTCGGGTAAAGCCACGATTTGGGACAACGTGCCAACGATGGCTCCAATCACTCCGGCTCCGAGAAGCATGGTGACGAAGCTTCTCATGATGGGGATGATCTGGATGGCGGGGTCCAAGATATCGGGCGCCCCACCCTTCTTGATGAGTGTTCCTAGGCCAAGACCGAGCGCCAGACCGGTGACTAGACCGGTGAGCTTGATCTCTCGCTCAGAGTCCTCGAGCTCGTAGGATCGGTTGATCGCCGCGGGGATCCTGGTAGCGGCTTGCGCTATGAATCGGCCGGCGATCGCCATGATGATTGCTGCGCCGAAGACGATCTTGCGGGGAGCAGTGCTGCCGACGAGGACCCCTTCGACGATGCTCAGGGAAGGGATGAGGATTAGTAATCCCAACAGCCCAGTGACGAGGCCGGCGGCCAGCCCGAAGCCGATACCGAGGGTTCGACCTTTGCTGAGACGAGCCATGGTGGGCGCCATCTCAACAGGGGGAAGCTCTTCCTCGATGAATTCTGGCACTTGGAATACCTGCTCTGCTACAGCGACTAAAGCTGGAATTTCCTGAGCTTGGGCCGCCTCGGTTGCGGCTGGGGTTGGTTCTGGGGCAGCTGCGGGTGCAGCTTGTGGGGCAGGGGCGCCACCGCCCCATGCGGCCAAAATGTCCTCTGTTGAGGAGCCAGCAGCGGCTGCGCGAGCCTCGGCTGATCGTTGTACGAGGTCCTCGGGCACTCCAAGAAGTGCGGCTGCGGCTACGGAAAAACTGCTCATAGGGGTGCATCCTAGAGCCGCCCGCCTGACTTTGAAACTCAAACACTCGATGGATTCTTCCGCCTATCGGTTGAATCTGTACTGACGTAGACTTCAGCCATGCCTTCAGTCATTTCGTGGCCACCGATTCCTATCTTTGAGCTTGGCCCTCTCAATCTCTCACTCCACGGTCTCTTTGCGGCCTTGGGCTTCCTCGCCGGAGCAGTCGTTGCTACCAAGCTTGCGGTTCGCTGGGGGTACGACGATGCCAAGATCCAGTCCACGCTCACGTGGGGTCTTGTAGGTGCGATCTTGGGAGCACGCTATTTCACCGCACCAGCACAGATCATTGGGGGCATGGATCTGCTGTCCGCGCTCAATCCGATTGTTGGAAACTTCTCGATTCTCGGAGGAATGCTTGGCGGGATCTTGGCGGGTTACTATCGGATTAGGAAGCTAGGCCTGTCCTTCTGGGAGACGTCTGACTTTTGGGCGATCGGTTTGGCCATCGGAACGATCGTTGGTCGGATAGGCGATCTCTTGATCGTGGAACACCTAGGTAGCGAGAGCAGTTCCTTCCTTGCCTTCGGCATTAAACCGGGGTACCGACCTGCTCCTCAACACACGGTGTTACAGGCGGCTTGTGATGCCTCCGACACCCCTGTCGGCGAGGTATGCGCGAGCTATCACTTCAGTTCGTTCTATGACATGATCGGCGCAACCATTCTTCTAGCGGTTCTGGTGTTCCTATACAAGAAATGGACGAGTCGCGGGGTGGGGCAAATGTTCGGCCTGTGGGTGGTTTGGTACGCAATTCAGCGTTTCTTGCTCGACTTCACCCGTCTCGTTCCCGAGGGTCAGGTGGGGGCTGGTGCGGCCGACGCTCATCTGGGCGCCTTCACGTACTCGCAATGGTCTGGGCTCGCTGCTTCGTTGTTGGGATTGGCAATGGTCTGGTGGTTCAGCCGAAATGAGACAACCGAAGTGGCATGGAACGCCAACCGCGATCGTGCAGAAGAGATCACTCCTGGGGAAGAATCGGCGACTCCAACTGATGATGATGCCGAAGTTGGGTCTTGACTGATAGTCAGGCTTGGCTTACGGTAGGACGAACATGATAAATGCTTACGCGTATTTCGATGGGTTTACATGGCCGCAAGGCCGGGCCGAGGACGCGCGTTAGGTAAGTCACTTCAAGACGCAGTATCGGGATCCGGGGTTTGCGCTCCGGGTTTTCTCATGGCCTGGAGCTAGATCTAAGGGCACACACGAGGAAATCAGAATATGGAACGAAGAGCGCACAGAGTTGAGAATCAACTGGATACGGTTATCGCCGTTGGCGACGTGCGGTTTGGGTCTGACCCCTTTCCTGTCATCGCAGGACCGTGCTCCATCGAATCAGAGGAACAGATTCATCTGCTCGCGAAGGAAGCTGAGGCTGCTGGTGCACGGGTTCTTCGGGGCAACACGCTTGCTGTCATGGGCAGCCCGTATGGCTTCAAAGGGTTGGGCATGGCTGGAGTCAGGATGTTGGCCGAAGCAGGGGCAGCGGTGGGGCTACCTACTCTGACACAAATCTCAGAGCCGGGTCAGATCGATGAGGTCGTCGCTCTGATCGACATGATCGAAATTGGTTCGGGCAACATGCAGAACTTTGAGCTTCTGAGGGCGGCTGGCGCATCGCTTCATCCGGTGATGCTTAAGCGGGGGCCCTCCGCCACGTTCGATGAGTGGCTGTGGGCTGCCGAATACATCTTGGCTGAAGGCAACGAGAACGTCGTGATGTGCGAGCGGGGAATTCGAGCCTTTGAGAAGGCAGACACTCTCGATATCGCTGCGGTACCCAAGATGCAGGAACTCTCTCACTTGCCGGTTGTGGTGTTCCCTTCTCATGCCGTCACCGAACCATCTGCTGTGGGTCCGCTAGCTCTTGCGGCGCAAGGGGCGGGTGCCAACGGAGTTGTGATTGAGATTCATGAGAACCCAGCCGAGGCATCGGTCAATCGCGAGGGTCAGATTCCCGTGGGAGACTTCGGAGCCATCATGGACCGGCTGGGAATCGGTCGGATGCGTGGCGCCGTGGACCTCCTAGATCAAGACATTGTGCGGATGTTGGCCCGCCGAAGGGCACTCACCGCCAAGATTGGTGAGGTCAAGGCGGATCGCGGCATGCCCGTGTACGTGCCGACCCGTGAAGGCGAGTTACTTGGGGTGATTCGAGAAGAGGCTGACCTGCTGGGGCTAGATAAGGAGTACGTCAGCGGGTTGTTTAACGCGATTCTTGAGGATTCACGAGCCGCGCAAAGACGTGCTCGCGAGGAGCTCTAAAAGCCGGTCACCAAGAAGCCAGCGAAGATCAGAAGGAGGAAGGCTCCCTCCTTCTTTGAGATCCTATTCCTGGTGGCGAAGAATCCAGCGACGACGCCAACTCCCAGCATGAAGGCCATCGTACGGCCCGGAGCTGCGACGAGCTTCCCTGGTGCGACCAGTGCTAGGCCACCTCCCACTAGAAGTGAGTTGAAGATATTGGATCCGAGAAGATTGCCCAATATGAGGTCGTGTGCTTTGCGGCGAGCTGCTGCGATGGCGGCTGCTAGTTCTGGAAGAGAGGTTCCGATCGCCACGATGGTCTCTCCCACGTAGCCTTCAGCCCACCCGAGTATGAGGGCGAGGTCCGTCGCTCCCGAGGTGAGAATCTTGGCACCGACGCTCATAGCGATCAACCAAAGGAGCGCCAGGACGACGACCCGCGTAGTGTTGGCCTTTGCGAGGTCCTCGTCGATCTCGATGTTCTCCCCCTCTTCGTACTTGAACAGCAGCCAGACCGTTACTGCCATCCCAATGAGGAGGAGGGCGCCGTCCACGCGGGTGAGGCCGCCCCCCAGAGTCAGAAGTGCTGCGAAGATCGTCATGGCGACGAGGGACAGAACGCCTTGGCGAGGCACTACTCGCCTTGACCCAGAGATAGGAGAAATGATCGCCGCAGCCCCGAGTACGAGAGAGAGATTCGCGACATTGGATCCGGTGATGTTCCCAACAGCTAGGTCGAACGACTCGAAGCCTCCGGTGAGGCTGACAAGCAGCTCAGGCGTCGAGGTACCCATGCCAACGATCACAGCGCCGATGAGGATCGGTGACATGCCCCAAATGTGAGCCAGCTTGATGGCCGCTTCGACGAAACGATCGGCTGAAAAGATCACGAGGACGAGGCCGAAGACAACCAGCGTGAGAGCAAGAACAAGAGCCATGAAGGACAGAGTTTAGTGGCAGCCGCCACTGCGGCTAGCCACCAGAGCTAGACCCAGAGTCGGTCCGCGCCTCGTAGAGTGGTGACTCACTCGGGTCGCCCCCTCCGAGTCCCTTCGGCACCCACCTCCTCCGCTCCGCGGGGGAGGAAGCGCACGGGGTTATGGCTATGGCGCGCTTTCTTCTCCCGTTTGCGGGAAGACTGGTGAGCGCAGCGAGCCAGGTGTGGCACGCCTTCATGGCTGACCTTCCAAGGTGATTCAACCCAAACCACTCACAAGACCGCAACCGCCTCCAGCCCGGTTGGGTTGGCTCTCGCTCTAGGGCTAGCCCTCGCTGGGTTAAAGGCTGTCGCGCCAGGCCATCCAGGGGTCGAGAACTGACAGGTCGTACTCGGGTCCGTTGAGGCCGAATGTGAACTCGACCACCCCTGCCTCGGCCAATCTATCTGCCTGATCGATGTGTTCTACGTCTAGCCCGATTGACACCTCAATCTCGGAGCGGTCCCGACCGATCTTCTCGCACCAGTCGTTGAGGACGTCCAGCTTGTGGAACCACACGTCGGGCTTTTCAGGGTTGTAGAAATAGTGCCAGATGTCCGCGTGCTCGGCCACCATTCGGAGCGTCTTCTTCTCGCCGCCTCCCCCGATCATCATTGGCATGTCGCCTATTGGTGGCGGGTTGATTTCTGACCAGCGTTTCTTGATGCGCGGGAGGGCTTCTGAGAGCGCATTAAGCCGATTCCCAGCGGTCCCGAACTCGTATCCATACTCTTCGTAGTCCTTTTCGAACCAACCGGAGCCGATGCTGAATACCAGGCGCCCACCTGACATGTGGTTGACCGTGCGAGCCATGTCTGCGAGGAGTTCGGGGTTGCGGTAGCTGTTGCAGGTGACCAACGGTCCGATCTTTGCATGCTTCGTTATTCCGGCCCAATGTCCGAGCATGGTCCAGGCCTCAAAGTGTTTTCCGTCGGGATCACCGTAAAGCGGGAAGAAGTGATCCCAGTTATAGATCACGTCTACACCCTTGCTATCGGCCTCTCGGACAGCGCGCTCAATTTCGCTGTAGTCGGCGTGCTGAGGATGCAGTTGGAGTGCTATGCGAACGGACATGAGGAATCTCCTGAGTTTGTTGTTGTCGTGTTGGTCTACCGAAGAATTTCGGCCAGCCGGTCGCGCTCCCGATCGGCGAAGCGGACGTTGTTACGCATCTTTTCCTGGTTCTGCTCCATGGTCTTCTGCACCTGCGGGAGCGGATGCTCGGAGAAGAATGACTCGATATCCCGAGCCAGATCGGCTTCATACACCCCTTGAAGGCCGTCGAGTAGTCGACCGAGGGTGACCGGCGGGTACTTCGCAATAATCTCGTCGAACCGTTGGCGGATGTCCTTCCAAGCCGTCTTCTGAACACTTCTGCGGGCCAAGAGAATGGCCGCGACCCATGACGAGTCCTGATTCCGGATCTGCCCGTCCAACGTCATGTCCATCACCTTGGAGGCGAGGTCTTGACTTGGCGTGAGCGCAAGTGACCGTAGGAATCGTTGACTCAACTGAGCTGTTGGGGCAGTTTTGTAGGCGTCGATTAGTTTGTGAAATAGCGCTTCGTCCGCGTTGGCACCTGCCACGGTAATGGTCGCTGCCATCAGATCAGGCTCGATTGATGCCGCGTCTGCAATGACTCCGTCGATCCGGGCCAACGCCCAATCGATTACTTCCTGATCATCAGAGAGGCCGAGTGCGGTCAGGACCTGACCCCGAAGGCTGCCCAGCAAATCAGATTCTCCGGGGGCCGCCTGCCAGTCGAGTCGATTGAGTTGAGGTCGGAGGATGGAACGAATCTTCGCGTTGGCCTCGTCCTTCAGGTCCTCCCCGGCGACAGCGCGCAGGGTGGCGAGGTGTGCTGTGAGGACCTGGATGATCTGACGCTCCGTCTCTGTGACGTACTGTTCGGCAAGGCCGAGCCATCGGCTTAGGGATAGGAGACCAGCTTGGGCAAACGCCGCGTTGTCGTCAAGGATGTTGAGACGTTCGAGGTTCGTAAGATTTGGAATCTGCTGAACCAGCGCGTCGTAGAGTCCGATCTCGTACTGTGTTCGGTAGAAACCTGAGCCGCCAGCGTTTACCACTACCCAATCCACAGGCCCGATGTCGACGGTCATCTCGAGGTCTTCGAGAAGCACTTTCTCCGTCTTGATCACACCGTTCTGTGAGTACTTGAGGTGGATGGGGACCTTCCAGAGCGTTTGGTCCGTTTCGTCCGGCGTTTGCAGGAAACGGGACTGGTTGAGGTGGATGCCGTTCTCCGATCGATGTACTCGGATGAGGGGATAGCCCCCTTGAAGGATCCATGTGTCCATGATGTCACCAACGTTGTACTCAGACGCTGCGTTGAGAGCCTCCCAGAGGTCGTTGGTGACCGTGTTTCCGTAGGAGTGTTTCTTGAGGTAGGAGGCGACACCATTTCTGAACGACGCCTCACCGATGAACTGCTCAAGCATTCTCAGAACAGCTGAACCCTTTCCGTAGGTCAGCGCGTCGAACATCTCTTGAGAGTCCTGAGGTGAAATCACCTCAAACTCCACCGGACGGGTGGAGGACAGGCTGTCAACCAAAAGCGCGTCGAATCGATGGGCGCCGCGATCGGCAGCAAAGCTCAGCCAGCGGTCCCATTCAGGGTGTTTGGCCTCTACAGCCTTGAACTCCATGAAGGAAGCGAAGGCCTCGTTCAACCAAATCCCTTCCCACCATTGCATGGTGACGAGATCTCCGAACCACATATGGGCAAGCTCATGGGCGATGACGTCGGCCACGCGACTCTTCTCAACCTGACTCGCTGTCGCGGGGTCGGACAGCAGAGCAGTCTCCCGGTAGGTGATTGCGCCCAAGTTTTCCATGGCGCCAAATGCGAAGTCGGGGAGAGCGATATGATCGACTTTGTCTCCGGGATACGGAACGTTGTAGTAGTCACGGAGCCACTCAAGGAACCAGACTCCGCATTCTTCAGCCCATCCCGTCATGTGGCCTTTGCCAATCGGGTAGACAATTTGAGTCGGGATGCCGTCGAGATCTATCGGCTCCGTGGCCTCAAGCGGACCAACTATGAATGCGACAAGGTAGGTTGACATGACCATCGTGTCTTCAAATACGATGCGACGTTTGTCGTTCCCAAGATTTGTGACACTTTGTTCTCCGCTGTTGGAAAAGGCCGCGAGGTCGTTGTTTACGTCGAGAGTCACGCCGAAAACTGCCTTGAAGTTCGGCTCGTCCCAGCAGGGGAAGGCGCGGCGTGCGTCGCTTGGTTCCATTTGTGTGGTCGCTATGACTCGTTCGTCGCCAGCGGCGTCGATGAAGGTTGATCGATACCAGCCATGGAGCTGATCGTTGAGTTCCCCGGCGAACGAGAGGTGAAGCTGATACTTACCTGGGGCGATCACAGATCCAAAGCCAAGAGTCACCCGCTGCTTGTCCTCGTCGAACTCGATGCTTCTCGCGACTCGACTGGATGAGCCTTGGGACAAGGTCACGCTGCCGAAGGTCAACTCGATGGCGTTTAGGACGATCTCTGAGACTTCACCGCTCACCTCGATCTCGATTGAAGCGCTGCCATCGAAGGTGAACCCATCGAGGTCGGGTTCTAGGAGGAGGTCATAGCGGCTAGGGGTGACGGAGCGCGGAAGGCGGAACGGATTATCGGGCACGAAGGTCTCCTCGGAGGCGGGGTGATGTAGTGCCCGAATCCTAGGAACAATTGAGAGTTGGCGAGGGGACGCGAGTGTTTCTGGAAATGAACTCCTGGTCTCGTTGGCAGACCGGTACGATTCTCTTCATGCCGCCAATCATCCTTGTCACGGTAACCGGCCACGATAAGCCGGGGCTCACCGCGGGCCTCTTAGGAGTCCTTGCTGCTGCAGACGCCGCGGTGATCGACATGGAACAGGTGGTGTTGCAGGAAAACCTCACGCTGGCTCTCGCTATCACGGTTCCCGACGACACGAGTATTCAAAAGGACCTGCTCTATTACGGATTTGAGACGGGGATGGCTGTCGATCTTGAAGTGGTGCATGAGACCAAAGAGCTCGACGCAAGCAAGAAGCGTTTCGTTGTCACAGTGCTCGGCCAGGAGATGCGAGCAGAAGCGCTACAAGGGGTAACGGAAGTCATCGCCGAAGCAGGCGGCAATATCGATCGAATCGTCCGGTTGGCCTCCTACCCAGTCATCGCCTACGAGTTTGAGGTGATTGGTGGTGGCCAAGGCCAGTTGCGGCGAGGTCTCATGGAAGGGTCCTCCCACTTTGGCCTTGACGTTGCCGTCCAACCGCTGAAGTTGGAACGCCGAGCAAAGCGGCTCGTTGTCCTCGATGTTGACTCAACCCTTATTCAGAACGAAGTGATTGATCTGGTCGCAGATGAGGCGGGCTGTGGATCCGAAGTTACTGCGATTACCGAGGCTGCAATGGCCGGCGAGATCGACTTCGCGGAATCGCTTAGCAAGCGAATAGCGTGTTTCGAGGGGCAAGACGAAGCGATCCTTGAGAGAGTGGCGAGCCGAATGGTGCTCACCCCAGGCGCTCGCACGTTTGTGCAAACTCTCAAGCGATTGGGCTATAAAGTCGCAGCTGTATCAGGGGGCTTCACCTTCTTTACAGAAAAGGTGAAGCGTAGACTCGAGCTTGATCATGCCTACGCGAACACCCTTGAGGTGATCGATGGGAAGCTGACGGGGAGGGTCATTGGAGGGATTGTGGACGGCCCAGCAAAGGCTGCCATCCTCCGGGACATCGCTGACGCGGAGTCGATTCCGCTTGAGCAAGTAGTTGCCGTGGGTGACGGGGCCAACGACCTCGATATGTTGGGAGCGGCCGGCCTAGGGATTGCCTTTAACGCGAAGAGCCTCGTCCAAGACGCAGCTGACGCCGCAGTCAACGTTCCTTATCTCGATGCCATCCTGTTCATGCTCGGCATTCGCCGGAGCGAGGTAGAAGAGAGTCAGAAGGTACCTGCGAGGAAGTAGCCAGCGTCAGGCGTCGTACGTGGCAGCTGTGATTTTCCCTCCGCTGCCAATCCAATCTGTGTGGAAGAACTCTCCTCTAGGTCGGTCTTTCCGCTCGTACGTGTGAGCTCCAAAATAGTCGCGCTGGGCTTGGACGAGGTTTGCCGACACATCCGCTGATCGATAGCTGTCGAAGAAGGATAAAGCAGAAGCGTAGGCGGGGGCAGGGAGACCATGGAGCGCCGCCTCTGATACGACTCGCCGCCAGCCAGGTGTTGCCTCCTCAATGGCTTCTTGGAAGAAGCTGGCCAGCAACAAGTTGCTGAGCGAGGAATCGGTGTCGAACGCGGCGGTTATGTCATCAAGGAATCGAGCGCGAATGATGCATCCTTCCCGCCAAAGCGACGCGACCCGACCGTAGTCGAGCGTCCAGTTGTACTCCCCGGCCGCTGCTGCGAGCAGCATGAAGCCTTGGGCGTACGAGATGATCTTTGAGGCATATAGGGCGTCGCGTAGATCGTCGAGCGTGACGGATGGAACTCCTTCGACAGTGTTTCCAGAGAGCTTGTCAGAGGCGATAGCGCGCTCGCTCTTCAGTGCCGACACAATGCGAGCGAAGACCGCCTCGGCCACCAAGGTCACAGGCATTCCAAGGTCAAGAGACGACACCGCCGTCCACTTGCCGGTGCCCTTCTGTCCTGCAGCGTCGAGGATGTTCTCGAGCAGCGGAGATCCGTCTTCGTCAGGGAAGGCCATGATGTCGGCGGTGATGTCGATCAGGAAGGAGTCGAGGAGACCATCGCCCCATGTATTGAAGATGTCCGCCATCTCAGAATGGGTCTTCCCCATGGCCTTCAGGATCCAGTACGCCTCGGCGATCACCTGCATGTCTCCGTACTCAATGCCGTTGTGAACCATCTTCACGTAGTGTCCTGCGCCACCCGCACCGACCCAGTCGCAACAAGGAGTTCCGTCTTCCACCTTGGCGGCTATGGATTGGAACAGCTCCTTGACGTGGGGCCAGGCCTCCTTGTTTCCACCAGGCATGATCGACGGACCGAAGCGAGCTCCCTCTTCACCACCTGAGATCCCCGTGCCGATGAATAGAATCCCTTTCTCCGCCAGATCCTTGGTGCGCCGCTCGCTGTCATCGAAGTGTGAGTTGCCTCCATCGATGATAATGTCACCCGGCTCAAAGTGCTCCAGTAGCTGGTCGATCACGGCGTCGACAGCCCATCCGGCTTTGACCATGATCATCGCCTTCCGGGGGCTGCTTAGTTGGGCAACAAACTCCTCAATCGAGTGGGTGCCAATGACCTTCGTCCCCTTGGCTGGTCCCGCTAGGAAGTCATCCACCTTTGAAGTGGTGCGATTGAAGACCGCAACGGTTGCTCCATGATCGTCCATGTTGAGCACAAGGTTCTGGCCCATCACGGCTAGACCAATCAATCCAATGTCAGCTGTCATGGGGCAAGAGTAGCTGCTACTGGGCTGACATCCAGTGTGTTAGGAATCGGTGATGACCGGATCATCCCCAACGGCAATGAGGCCATTGTCTTGGTACTTATGAAGCCTACTCGGCCGAATACGGGCTTGGACGGCGATCCCTTCGTCTGCCGTCTCCATCTTGACGACCCGCCCGTCTTCGTGGAGGGAAGCTAGGAGATCGCCCCGATCGTAAGGCACCACGAGATCCACGAGGACGGTGTGCCGGTCAATCGCCGATTCGATACGAGCAAGGAGCACGTCGATGCCCTGGTTGGTCTCAGCCGAGGTGACCACGGCTCCTGGGTGCAAGTTCGTAAGCCGTTTCAGAGCAACCTCATCGCAGAGGTCTGACTTGTTGAACACGATGACCTCTGGGATTTCAGCAGCGTCTTCGATGCCGCCAAGCACGGTGCGAACTGCCCGCATCTGAGTCTCGGAGGAGGGGTCGGATCCGTCGACGATGTGGAGAATCAGATCCGCTTCCGCGATCTCTTCGAGAGTGGACCGGAATGCTTCAATCAATTGGTGGGGGAGTCGTTGCACAAACCCGACCGTATCAGAGAGAAGGGCTGAACTGCCCTTAGGGAGGTTGAGTTTCCGAATTGTGGAACTCAGTGTCGAGAACAGTTGGTCCTTCTGGAGGACACCAGCATGAGTCATCCGATTCATGAGCGATGACTTCCCGGCGTTGGTGTATCCGACAAGGGCGACGAGCGGTAGACCAGCGTTCCGCCGGGACTTCGCTTTGGTGCCGCGAGACTTCTCCAGCTCCTTGAGTTCCCGGCGAAGGCGGGCAATCCTGTCTCTGATCTTGCGACTGTCGGTTTCGAGCTTGGTCTCTCCTGGGCCTTTGGTCCCTATCCCACCGGCGATTCGGCTCATCTCTATCCCTCGACCTCGCAGCCTTGGGAGGTGATACTGCAGAAGGGCTAGTTCTACCTGAAGCATGCCCTCTTTCGACGTGGCGTGCTGGGCGAAGATGTCGAGGATCACCGCGGTGCGATCTACTACGTCGACTTGAAAGATCTTCTGGAGGTTGCGCTGCTGGGTTGAGGTGAGGTCGTTATCGAAGACCAGCACGTCGATGTCGAGCCCTTCGGCCCGCTTCGCAAGTTCCCGCGCTTGTCCCTTACCGATGAAGGTGGCTGGCTTCGGCGATTCCCTGCGAATTAGGACCGACTCGACTGGTTCGGATCCAGCTGTGTCGGTGAGGAGTGCGAGCTCGTCAAGGCTGCGCTCAGCCCACGTGTTGTCGATCGTGGGCAGCACAACGCCGACAAGGAACGCCTTCTGACGTTTGACCTCGAGATCGGTAACTGTTGCTGTGAGTCTTCTTCTCTGGCGGCCTTCACTCATAAGGTCACCATAGATCTGACTCGGTGGGGCTTGTCGAAGGTTTTTCTTAGCGCCAACGTGTTAAAGATAGTTTCCGTCTGCTTCCGTGGCGTCCGGTAGGTTGGCTTGAGCAATGATCTGGGACTCGCGTACTGCCACCACAACTCGGTTGGTTTCCGGCCACAAGAATCTCCAGGCACCGGTTGGTACAGCCCAGAAGTGCTGTCCGGTCGTTACGTCCTGGAGGGCGAGTGCGTCTTCGGATTTTTCGCTTCCGGCTGGAACAAGTAGACCCGAACGAGTGGTCTCCTCAGCGAGGTGACCGACGCGCCAGCCTGGGAGCACGTGAAAGTCCTCCTCAGAGTCTGAGGTATTCGAGTTAGGTGTCATTGTCATTCCCTTAGTTTATTGCAGCTGGCGAGGTGTGTGAAGCGGGACAGCAATTTCAGATCGCGACTGTCGTCGGGGTTAGTTCTGGTTCTGGTTCTGGTTCTGGTTCTGGTTTCTCTTGGGGTATTCCCCCATGTAAACGGAGGAGCGTCTGAGGTAAAATGCGGACGAATCGAACGCAAGGGACGTTACAACATGACAAACACGAATGAGCCCAAAGTGGTTAATCGCCTCTGGAAGAGTCCAGGATTGGCAGTATTTCTCTCCTTCCTCCACGCCGGATGGGGTCAGATCTACAACGGAGAAATCACCAAGGGAGTTGTTCTGATTGTGGTACAGGTGATCAACTACGTCCTGTTCTTCGTGATTATCGGGTTCCCGATGGCCTTCGCCACGTGGCTCTACTCAATGTGGGACGCGAACAAGGTGGCTCACGAGTGGAACGCGCAACACTCGAGTTAGAGACAACCCAAACGCCTTGGGCGTTGGTGGCGGCTTGGCGGAAGCGGACGGGAATCGAACCCGCCAGGAGTTGTAGTCAACCCCTCATCGGTTTTGAAGACCGAGGCAGCCACCAGGTCTGCATTCGCCTCCGAGAGCAGGCTACCCGTGGAATGGGCGTTTTCAAACCCTGATGAAACCGAACGGAGAGAATAATCACGTGGTTAGTCACGAATGATCTCCGTCTGCTGGTCCGAACAGATCATCCTCGACTGCTCTAACGGCCGCCGCGTGCGTTCCTGGAACATGCTGAGAGTACAATCCCAGCGTGGTTTGGATATCCGAGTGACCGAGCACCTCGGATACAACCTTGGGATTCTCGCCGGCGCTTAACGCAATGGTTGCGAACGTGTGTCTAAGCGCATGCAGCTTGATGCGAGGTACTTGTGCGCGGGCAACATCTGTTCGGAACCTTCCGGAAATGAAGTCCGGCTCGAGCCATCTTGAAGAAGATTCCCATTAGCGTCGCGGACTTCTCGAGTAACGGCTTCGCCGAAGCCTTCGGGAGCAAATTCATGCCCGCAGGTAAGGCACTCGAAGCCCTCAGCAGCTGCAGCGAGATCGGTCATTGTGCAAATAGGGCATGCCAGTTCAGTATCCATATCGCAAGGTTACCCAACACCAGCACTAGCGCCAGTACCGGGGAGAGAGTTAAACCGGAAGACCGCCCGCCGAAGTCCCAGAGCGGAACATCGGGTTCCAGAGATAAGTTGCATCTGTGGTCAGCAGTTGCAGAGATGAACAGATACCCTGACGGCAATCACGAGCTGGAGGCGTATGGAGAAGGAACTCGAAGGCAAAGTAGCCCTTGTCAGTGGCGCTGCAGGTGGGATGGGTGCCTCGATCGCATTGGCACTGTCGAAGCTTGGGGTCGAGCTCGCCCTGAACGATCTGACTGTCGACTCGGTCACAGAACTCCGCGACAACCTAGAGACACGATCCATTGCGATCACTGCCGATGTCACAAACAAGGCAGAAGTCCAGGACATGGTTGCGTCCGTCGAGCAGCAACTCGGCCCCATCGATATCCTGGTCAACAACGCCGGCGTGCTTCGTCCAACAGAGATTGTCGAGATCGCTGAAGAGGAATGGGACTTCGTGATCGGCGTCAACCTCAAGGGCGCATTCCTCTGTTCTCAAGCAGTAATTCCGAGCATGCGGAAACGCGGGTGGGGCCGGATTATCAACCTCTCCTCTACTGCCGGCAAGAACGTCAGTACCATCGGTGGTGCCCATTACACAGCCGCCAAGGCGGGAGTCCTCGGGCTTACCCGACACGTAGCATCCGAAGTCGCGGTAGACGGCATCACTGTCAACGCCGTATGTCCCGGTCTAATCGACACCGATATGACCCGGAGAACGATAACCCCCGCTGAGACGGACGCCTATGCCTCCTCATTTCCGATCCCACGGCTGGGTCAGCCTGACGAGGTCGCAGACCTGGTCGCTTTTCTCGCCACCGATCGGGCTGCTTACATAACCGGTGCAAGCCTGGACATAAACGGCGGAGACCTGATGATTTGAACGCGTTTAGGCGCCGGGGAGCGGGGCGCTGATCGGGTCTAGACAATTCGCTGTTGTTCCACCCTCCTGAGCGACGTGCACACAGCTCATCCGTGTAGGGCGTTGGCCCTGTGGGCACCAACGGCTTCTAGCCGAGCCCACGGCCGACGGTGGCCCCTAAATATCAAGTATGTTGATTAAGTGGCTTCGCACGCTATGATTTCTGCGCATGTCCATAACCACCGTCGAATTGTTGCAGGAGCTGATACGCAACCGATGTGTGAACGATGGCTCGCCAGAATCAGGTCACGAGGAACGCTCAGTGGCAACCCTTCGCGACTTCTTTGGAGTTGAGGGAACTGTTTTCGAGCCGTCACCCGGGCGCCAATCAGTCGTTTATCGAGTTCCCGGTACTCACCCTGGAGCCCCCTCGCTAGCGCTGGTTCCCCACCTCGACGTGGTCCCTGCAGTACCAGCAGGATGGACTGTCGATCCCTTTTCTGCGGAGATCGCGGACGGGTTCGTCTGGGGCCGCGGCGCTGTGGACATGCTCAACTTAACCGCCGCCATGGCCCAAGTGTTCAAGCCATATCTCACCGGCAAAGCAACCATGCCGGGCGACCTCATCTTTGCCGCTGTTGCCGACGAGGAGAATGGCGGCCGGTACGGGGCAGCCCCGCTGGTAGAGGACCATTGGTCTCTCGTCGGCGCTGACTACCTCCTTACCGAAGTGGCCTATCCCTCGATTCCAGGTAGGAGCGGCCCCCTCTTTCCAGTCGCTGTCGGCGAGAAAGGTCCCCACTGGACAAGGCTGGAGACGACCGGAACCCCCATGCATGGATCGGCCCCCTACCGATCGGACAATGCCCTAGAACCACTTACAGAGGCTCTGCAAGGTCTCTTCAGGACGCCGGCCCCCGTCAGCATCGGAGAGGAGTGGCGAGAGTTCGTAGCCGCAATCGACCTTCCACACGAGCTTGCATCCGCCCTAGTGGACCCTATGCGAGTTGATAAAGCGATCGACGCCGTGGCAGTGGATGACCCGACACTCGCCAGATACATCCACGCCGTAACCCATCTCACGGTGTCACCCAATCTCGTCCGGGGTGGCAACAAAACCAATATCGTCCCCGAGGGAGCCTACGCTGAAGTCGACATCCGGACGTTGCCGGGAATGGATCGGGAATTCGTAAACAGCCACATCCGCAAAGCGGCAGGTTCCGCGGCCGATCGGCTCAAGCTCACACCAATCACCGACCAAGAAGCCACGGTTAGCTCTCGTGACAATCCACTGTGGGAAGCAATCGTGTCGGGGATCGAAGTTCATACCGGTTCGAGGGCGGTGCTACCCACGATGATGAGCGGATTCACTGATGCCCGCTTCTGGCGAGCGAAGGGCACAATCGCCTACGGTGTCGGACTCTACGATGACGCTACAACATTCGGTGAGTTCCTGTCGCTGTTCCACGGTCGCGATGAGCGCATCTCAATCGGCTCGATCGACCTGACAACACAACTCCTTGCCACGTTGCTGGACGGTTTCGCCAGTAGAACCAGAGTATGAGAGTCCGGATGCCTCCGCAGCACCTAGCTGTAGACACGCTGGGCAGTCGGCTCCTCGGACACGGCGTTCAGCCGATCTCGATTGCGTCCATCCCTCTAGCTCGAATCAGATCCGCCGCCAGGCTTAGGCCCAGATTCAGTCGGTGCCGCCGTCGGATGTGAGTTGCCCGATCGACGCGAACGAGCCGGCGGACGTGGAGAAGTGATGGTCAGTCGCCTTTCGAATCTGATCGGGGTCACGGGATTCGATGGCTGCGAGAAGCTTCTTGTGAGTTTCAACAACCTGGTCTCGATCCTCGTGGAATAGCCCGTACTCATGGAGCGCAACTGCGATGGCCGACAAGATCCGATGCTGGAAGAATGCAAGCATTTCGCTGCGGGCAGCCCTACCAATCTGATAGTGAAAACGGTGATCGAACCGTAGAAAGGAGGAGTCAGGACGAAGTGCAGCGGCTTCGAGCAACTCGACAGTCTTCCGCATGTCCCCCAGGTCCTCCTCGGTTGCCCTCTCGGCAGCGAGCAACGAAAGCATTGTTTCGATAGGACGACGAGCTTCGACCAGCTCGGTCAAGGCAGCCTTGCGCCATCCCCTGCTAGTCAAAAGCTTCATGGGTACATCATCGGTGATCACGGTCACGCCGCCCTTGACACCACGCTTAGAAGCAACAACACCATGTTCGCGCAACACACGCACGGCTTCGCCGACTACTGGCTTACTGACCGTAGTCGCCTCTGCCAACTCTTCGATGGTCGGCAGCCTGTCACCCTTCTGAAGCAATCCTCTGCGGATAGCGAAGACGATCTGGTCTACAACTTCCTCATGGGCGCGAGCACCATCGATCTCATACAACCTCAGCGCCGAAGGAGCGACCCTGTTGAACTCTGCCATCAAAAAACTCCATTATGTCCGTCAATTTCTAATACTAATTGATATTTGGCGTAGTGTCACGCCTGGCAACTACAACTTTCGCGTCACCACCCGCCGCGGCCGAATGACGATCAGCACGCGATCGCCGGCTGCGAAAATGCGATTCATGTGGGCGTTGGTGTCGGCAGCATCGTCGTAATACCGGTTGACGATGGTACGGGTCCTTGCTCGCACGTCAGTGTCCACTAGTTGGGCGTCCCCGTAGGCGACGACCATGCGCCCTGAGTCGGGGTCCTCAATGCACACCGAACACCGGGCATCACGCATTAGATTCCGCCACTTGGCCGTGCTGTGGATCGTCGACATCACAAACTCTCCGGAGTCCCAGAGGTACCAGAGCACTGACGCCTGTGGCGAGCCATCCCTCATGATGGTGCCCAGAGTCGCCGTCGGTCGTTCCTGAAGAA
>Ga0114999_10004174_pt1 | contig 17665 bp, 14 predicted proteins | sample ArcticOcean_MG_C_3_FD_89820 | JGI IMG/M metagenome (GOLD analysis project Ga0114999, IMG submission 89820) | Marine microbial communities from western Arctic Ocean - ArcticOcean_MG_CB8_126 | ecosystem: Environmental > Aquatic > Marine > Oceanic | place: Arctic Ocean: Canada Basin | collected...
CTGATACACCGATTGGATATTGTCTAATGTGGATTGGGTGACTTCGAGTACGGTTTTTGCTTTGTTTACCATTCCAGTATCAGAGTAGTATACGATAATGTTTTTATTTTCGACCGTATGCCATTTGTATTTAGAGTCGAGATAAATGAAATGATTTGGTTCGTTCTCTATCCGGACTCCTGTGGTTGTCCACAGCTCTATCCAGTATTCGATTTTTGTACCTGGAGGTATGTAATCGTTAGAAGTGCCGCTTTGTATTGAAAAAGTAGCGGTTATAGGGTTCAATCCCTTTTCAATGTCTATTGTTCTGTAGCTGGATTTGTTAGTTTGACCTACGAGTTTGTACTTTAATCTTACCTCTGCTATTTCATTTAACGGAGTAAACGTTAAATGAAATCGTAATCCATTTGGAAATTTATTAGTGACAGTTAATTTAACATCTGGTGGTATAGTTTGGGTTACTCTTGTTTGCTTAACTGCCTCGGAGTGATGGTTAGCAGAGGATAGAGTGGATGGATATATGGTTGATCCAATTAGTAAGGCTATGATGGCAATGCCTGCCGTCCTAAATTTCAGCATTTCCCCTCTATTTCTTTAGAATATGTTGGTGTACACTATTTTCTATCTCGGCAATTTCAAGAATACGAGGCAATGAACATGCCAATAACGGTTGCGAAAGTACCCTACTTAAATTATGAGCCTTTTTATTTCGATATGCAATTAGAATCAGGGTTTCAAACTCGCGTTAATCGACCGAACACAACCGAAACCCAATTTAATTTAATTAAGGCAGAGCCTAGTGAGGTAGCCCAATTGCTGTTGGCTGGAGAAATTGATGCCGGGCCGGTTCCTGTAGCAGATATCAAACTAATTGAAACTTTTTGCTATCCAGTGTCTCATTTCGCTATTTCGACTGCAAATCAGGCAGGAAATTTATTTTTGTATTCAAAAATACAAATATCAGAATTAGAAAACAAAACAATCCAATTGACAACCAAAGGGGCTACATCAAACCAATTAGTCAAAATTTTGCTCCAACATAAATATGGATTTCACAAATGTGTTTTTGTTACTGAAGAGACAGAACATGACGCTATATTAATAATTGGAGATCCTGCTTTACGAGCAAGATTTGGTCTCCAAGGCTACTCCTTCAAATATGATTTGGGCTTGGAGTGGTCTGCGTGGACAAAACTGCCATTGGTCACCAGTAAATGGTATGCCAATACTAATTTATCCAAACAGGATCAAATTTTGATTGAAAACACATTGTATGTGGGAATGGAAGAAGGAGTGACAACTCTCTGCAACACCAATGAAACAATAGACCATTTATTGATGAGGCCTAAGGATATTGTCTCATTTATTAGAGGATTTAAATATTTTTCAGGAAATTCTGAAACGAAAGGATTGATGAAACTTAAAGAATACTTAGAATCCGTGTAAAGGTATTTATTATATGAATCATTCATTACACGGAGACAAAAACTATAGTAGCTCCATCATTACCGACATAAGCCCTACGTCGATGGAACTTTTGACAAGTCCTGATGTGGGCGCTGATTTTCTTTCCGTTGCCTATAATCCTGGCCAATCTGTGCAAGCCAGTTCCTCTATGTTCGCAGTTTATTTGGAAACCAATTTCAATTTGCCAGCTATATTTACCGTTTGCCCTAGAGATATGAATTTGTTAGCTATACAATCAACGTTATTGGGGGCATCTTTATTCGGGCTGACTTCCGTAATTGTCCTTGAAGGAGACAAAGGAAAGCACAATAAAAATATGTATTTTCCTGTCCCAACGAAATCTACGGAAGTTATTAAGTCAATTAAGAAATTAAGAGAAGGTATATCATTTTCAGGTAAATCCTTACCTAACTCTATTAGATTTTCCATAGGAGCGGTTCTTGACTTACAGATCATTGATGAGAATCTCGCCATCAGTCTTTACAATAAAATTGCAGCAGGGGCAGATTTTATAATTACGCAACCAATTTTTTCGGCAACTGAAATTGAATTATTGCATTCTGTATATTTTGACAAATTCCAAGAAAAAATCTCGATACCACTGTATTATGGAATTCCATTGTTAAGTCCAGGGAGTTTGTGTTTTCGTGATGTGCCTTCTGAAGTTATGAAATTAGTTTCTCTCTATGGAAATAATCTAACCTATTTGCATGCACTTATGAAGGATTGCAGACGAATAGGAATTAAAGAGTTTTACGTGATACCTCCATTCAACTCAACCGGCACTCGGGATTATGTCCTGGCAAAACGATTTATTGAAGAGTTACGTCAGATGTTTTAAGGAATCCATGGGGCAGGAGCCATCTGCTCTACGTCTGTGACTACATCTATAACAACTGGTTGATTTAATTCCAGTGCCTTATTGATGGTGTCATCAAGTTGAGCAGGGTCGGTGACCCTGAACCCTACAGCTCCCATTGATTCAGCCACTTTGGAAAAATCGATGTCACTGAAATCGGACAAAGATCCTCCGTCTTTACCAAATCGAGAATAAGTGACTTCGTCACCTCTGCGGTTTTGGCTTAATGCCTTATTGTTGTTAACTACTGTTATTGTATTGATGCCGTAGCGAACTGCGGTCTCTAATTCGCTAATATGATACCAAAAGCCGCCATCACCAGTAAAACACACTACTGCGCGCTCTGGCGCAGCGCATTTAGCTCCCAGTGCTGCAGGGAATCCCCATCCAAGTGAACCTGCGGCTCTAAGGAATTTTTGGTCATTCCCATCTAGATCCATCATCGATGCCGTCCAGATACCTGCGTGCCCTGTGTCGGCAACCACAACTCCGTTTGGTGGTAGGGTTTTGTTGATGCTTTGGCATAACGCTTCGGGTAGAATTGGTATGTTTTTGGAATTTGACAGTTCAGATACTTCGTTCCTCCAAGTGTCCGCGATCGAAGATGTCCGTTTATTCCATTCTTTTCTCGAAATTGGTTCTACTAGTTCAATTAATTTCCTGAGAGCCGCCCTGACATCTGAAAGAACACCGTAGGTACCAGGGTAATTTCGGCCTATTTCTGAAGGATTAGTGTCTATTTGGATTACACGAGTTCCTTGTGGAGGTATTTGCCAAAAATGAGTCACCTGGCTTCCAGTTTGGCTACCTAAGAAAATCACAAGGTCAGCCTCAGCCACAGCTCGGTTCGCTGATTCTCTGGAATAGGTGCCGCATACACCAAGAGAAAGGTTGTGAGTTTCGTCAATAACACCCTTGGCATTCATAGAAGTTGCTATCGGGATAGACATAAGTTCTGCGAATTCCACTAATTCTTTTTGAGCTTTGGAATAAGATACTCCTCCCCCGGCGATAATTACGGGCCGGCTGGATTCAGAAATCATTTTAATAACATTCAATATTCTATCTATTTCTGGTTCTGGTCTAAATGAAGGTCTTTGTGTGAAATCAGGCTCTGCGATGATTTCTGCGTCAAGATCAAATTCCTCAATGTATTCGCCCCTGATACCTTGTAAATCTAAATGGACTGGCAATGATGTTCCAGAAATAGATTCTCGGAATGCCTGTCTGAGGTATAGCGGCAATTGGTCTGGTGTTTCTACATGAACGCTGTATTTTGTAATTGCATCAAATGGTTGGATGTGGCTGATTTCCTGATAGGTGTTCCGGTGTAAATTAGAAAACGGACTATGGCCCGTGATTGCTATGACAGGAGACATTCCTAAGTAAGCATCCTGCAGCCCTGCGGCTAAATTTGCTGCTCCAACCGATTGTGCCATGCAGATACCAGGCGCCTGTTTCATTCTAGCGTACCCGTCGGCCATATAAGCGGCAGCCTTTTCACTGTGAGTAACAATATGTTGGATACCGATATCCTCTAATTCGCTCATTGTTTCACGCAGAATAACAGGCACCAAAAAAACATGGGTGACCCCGTAGGTTTTCAGGGTCTTAGCTATAAATTGGGATCCTCTCATCTTGGGCATTGCAAAACCTCCGTATGGGTTACGAAGGGTAGTTTAAATTACAGCAGGCATTTTAACTATTGCCCTCTGCCATCAAACACCTCTTTAGCGATTGGAACTACATTGGCTGCTGTAGGCCATCCTGCATAAAAAGCTACGTGAGTTATTAATTCTCCTAATTCTTCCTTTGTAACTCCATTCTCCAATGCTCTATTCAAATGGCCTGGTAATTGCCCAGTTCTATATAAAGCCTGGAGGACAGCCACCGTAATCAAACTTCTGTCTCGTTTCGACAATTCGGGCCTTTCCCAAATGTCACCGAAAAGAGTTTCGTCGGTAAGTTCTGCCAATTTGAAGCTTATTTCTTTCATTACATCTCTAGAACTAGTCATATATTAATCCTTTTAGTTTTATAACGGTTTGAACATAGGTAGGCTAATCTCATCATTTAAATCCTCGAATTCGACCGTAACTCTAGTTCCGATTTTAACAACTTTTGGATCAGGTTCAATGTCGATAATGTTAGTGGGTATTTTGGGTCCTTCGTCTAGCTCTACGACAGCTACAACAAAAGGAACTCTGTCTTGGAATTGAGGCGTTGGAGCACGGTAGACAATTGTAAAGGCATGTATTATCCCGTTCCCTGAGGCTTGAATCCAGGACGTGTTCCTAGAGAAACAACCAGGGCAAATGTCGCGTGGGTAGAAATATGAAGTGCTACAGTCTTCACAAGTCTTGATCCATAATTCGTGAAGTTTGCATTTTTCCCAATAAAAGTCTGATTCGGGTTGAGGGACTGGTGGAGTGACTCGGGGAAGCATTTCAGGCATTGTGCACCTCGTCATTGATTTTTGAATTATTTGATGAGAATATCAGTTAATATTAACATCGTTCGTCAAGAATTTAACTCTGTGAGAAAATGTATGAAAATAGCAATTGTCGGAATCGGCGGGATCGGCGGATATTACGCTTCCGAGTTTATAAAACAAGGCCATGAAGTGACTTTGATATCACGACCTCAGACGTTACAAGAATTGAAGCGTTTTGGACTTAATGTAAAGTGCGAAGAAAGTCAAAGACATTATAAAGAGGGGCAAGACTTTCAATTGAAAAGAATTGATACTCTTGAAACTGATATGTTTCAATTGATTCTGCTCTGTGTTAAGACTTATGATATTCCTGATATCTTGGATAGTTTAAGGAACATTCCCAAAGATACCTTAGTTTTACACCTGCAAAATGGAATCAATACTTATGAACAACTATCGACAGTTTTACCCGCCGACCAACTACTTCCTGGCGTTACCTATGTGGAGGCCGAAAAACTGAGTCCAGGTGAGTACAAACAATCCGGTGATGTTGTAAAAATCCTCTATGGTTACAAGGGTTCTAGGTTAATTAAAGCCGTCCGAGACCTGGAAATTTCTATTAGCAATAATTCAGTAGAATGCAAGTACACCGATACCATAGACTTAGAACTTTGGATTAAATTCATATTTATAGCTTCGGTAGGAGGCATTACGGCTTTGGCCGGACTCCCTATAAAAAGTATTTTCAATGAATTTCAAGGTTACCAAGTTATCAATGATTGTATCGATGAAATTTTAGAAGTAGGTAAGGCGACGGGCATTCCAATGACATCTGTAATCAAACAGGACACCCTGAGATTTATAAAAGACAATTTGGAAGACATCCAGGCGTCGATGCATACTGACAAAATTAAAAAAAACAGATTAGAATTAGATGCATTGAACGGTTTTGTATGTGACCTCGCTGGCAAGTACCAGATTAAAACTCCAATAAATCAGTTGATTACCATGGGGCTGACCGACTTTAAGAACGGTGCTTCATGACTTTTTAAAACACTGGCTTTTTCCCGGTTTTCGCTTCAAATAATTTCCACGTTTCGTCGTTGAACGGGTAATATTTTCCAGGAGAACATTGTTCTGTTTCTAACTGTGCTTTTATAACACTTTCAACTTCCTCACGTTGATGGGCAATGGTGATTACTTCATTGACTAAAACTGCTGGTACTACGACCACTCCGTCATCATCCCCGACAATGAAATCACCAGGTCTTACGAGGACTCCGCCGCATTGTATCTCAGTGTTTACATCCCATGGCCAAAATTCAGCAGGTCCTTGTTTAGCTGTTTTATTTGGAGCATATACAGGGAATCCATATTCTTTTAAGGCAATACTATCCCGTATGGCACCGTCTGTTACTAAACCGGCTACCTGCAGTTGTTTTAGACGCAGAAATTTAATATCTCCTCCAATCGAGCTATATCCCCATCCCATCGCGTCTATAACTATGACTTTACCAGGGTCACACATTTCAAAAGCAACATATTCAGCAGATTGCTCTCCCTTCGGTTTGTCCGAGACTAAATCGGGGCGATGAGGCACGAATCTTAATGTCACAGCTTGGCCAGCCATGTGTTGCCCCAGTTGTAATGCTTTGGCACCATGAATAAAACCCATGGGCCAGTTTTTTACCCATAATGCATCCATTAGTGTCTGTGTAGGAATCTTTTTTAATGTTTCCAGTATATTCGGATCATTTACATAGCCAGCCATTTAGTTCTCCTACAATTTTTATACCAAGTTATGGTAATTTTTTTTAACTATTTTACCTAAATGCAAAATAGTATCTACGTTATGAAGCATTTTAATGTCTGATAAAGGGTTTCCGTCTGTAATTACAATGTCAGCGGTCATTCCAGGTTTGATCATCCCTATAGTATCCGAAAGTCCGAGGCATTCTGCCGATGTTTTGGTTGAGGTTAATATAGCATCCATTTCTGAAATGCCCATTTTTTCAACCATAACCTGGGGTATGAAAGCAAAATCACCGAAATAAGCATTAGTCATACCAGAGTCCATGCCGGTGACAAATTTTATCCCACGTTCCCACATATCATGCAATATTTCCATTCTTAGTGTCGGGTTAGAAAGAGTTGGTGCTGGTTTTTTTCTGCCTCGTAGTTCATTCAGGTGATTTAATGCAAGCGTGGGGTCCACATAAATGCCATTATTGGCTATTAAATCGGCTATGTCTGGTTTGTAATCGTAAAGTTCTCCTGCAGATTCAGCATTCCACGAACAATGAACAATATTATCCACGCCAGCTGTTGCTGCAATCTCTACGCCTGCTGTAGCATGACAATGTGCGGCAATTTTCATGCCTAATCTATGGGCATCGGAAACCGCTGCCGTCAGAATATCCAAGTCATATTGAGGACGTTTAGGATTGGTGCCAGGGGTAAAGTTTCCGCCTGTAGCCATGATCTTGATCCAGTCTACGCCTGCATGGAATTGATCACGGACTGCTTTTATAACTTCGTCTTTGGTGTTAACTTCAATACCAAACATATGGCAGTGCCCACCTGTCGTTGTGATTGGTGCTCCGGCTATGATCATTGTAGGACCCGGAATCAAATTTTGCTGGCAAGCAGCTCGGATGGCTAAAGAAATGGAGTTTTTAGCTCCCAAATCTCTCATGGTAGTCACTCCAGATAGTAACGCTGTTCTTACGGCCGCAGAGGCCCTGATGAGGAGGGTTTCGTCGTTTTCAGTTGTCAATTGCTCGTAATTTTCATGGTCTCCGCTAATGTGCATGTGGGAGTGCATTTCGATAAAACCGGGCATTAATGTCCCGTTAGGAAATTCCAGGTGCTGATACGAACTGTATATTGAATCGTCTACGGCATTATTCGGAATAATGTTTTCTATTTTACTATCGTTTATGACTACAGTGTGATCTGAAATAACATCTGATGAAACACAGTCTACGATGTGTTTTGGAGTGAGTAAGTATTTCATAAAAAACCTCTTGTAACTTTAATATGGGATTAATTGAAAAACCCTGACTTTAAATATTTGTTGATGACGGTAGCTACTAATTCTGGTCGTTGCAATGGTACATCGTGTATGCTGTCTTCAAACCATTCTACAGCACAAGTACTGATGTCTGTGACTGCTTTTTCTAGAAATTTGGCCTTCCTATTATACCAATCTGGATGGTCCGAAGCATCTTTAGTCCTTGCTGGCAAAAATAAACAAGGTACATTAATTTGCTGATATAGTTCAGACGGGTAGTGATTCCAAAGGGCTTCGATGATTCTCATATGGTTTTCAAACGTAAGATTAGTTTTTAATACTCCGTTAATTTCATAAAAATTACCTCGGACTGACTCAAAAGCTTCGGGCACAGAGGCTAATGCTCCGTCGTTGCGCCTGGCAAATCGTTCCTTTAGTCGAGTTTCTGTTAATCCTGGGAATGGAGGAGGTGCCATTTCCCTTTTAGCTATTTCGAGGGTCCAACCTTCTCTAGCAGAAGGCTCTATAGTTCCGCCATCGATCATAACAATTCCTTTGCAGTACTCTGGATAATGAGTCCCGAACTCTAAAACAACATCTGCTCCCCAAGAATGGCCAACTAAAATCGGTTTAGTTATTTGAAAGTGGTTTAAAAAGCTCAGTAAGTCTGTACACATAGTATCGAAATCATACCCTTCTTCTGGTTTAAAGGTCTTTCCATGTCCCCGTTGATCAAATGCATATACTCGGTTTTCTTGAGCCAGATGGGGAGTTACCAATCCCCAGATTTTCAAGTTAGATGCCAGTCCATGGAGCAAAACAATTGGTTGTCCGGAATTTCCTGACACACAATAATTGAATTCTTGTCCATCAATTGTTGCTATAATTTGACTGTTCGATTGAACCATTCTGTTCCTTTACTAACCTTAATTAGAACATTCTATCAAAATTTAGATAAAAAGGGGTTGGAGAATCCTTCATTTTGTTCTAAAATACACTGTGGATTTAAATATGGCGTAATACGCTGACGGGATATACTATGGCATTCAAATTGCAAAACAAAATTAGAAACGTTGCTATCATAGCGCATGTAGATCATGGAAAAACGACCTTGATAGATGCAATGTTAAAACAAAGCAAAGTGTTCAGAGACAATGAAACAGTAGGTGAATTGATAATGGACATGAACCCTTTAGAAAGAGAACGGGGTATCACCATCTTGTCTAAAAACACTTCTATAGTGTACGGAGATACTAAAATTAATATTATAGACACCCCCGGGCACGCAGATTTCAGTGGGGAAGTTGAAAGAATTCTAAACATGGTTGACGGCTGTCTTTTACTGGTAGACGCAGTTGATGGTCCTATGCCTCAGACTAGATTCGTGTTGAAAGCAGCTCTGGAAAACAATGTGACACCGGTTGTAATCGTAAATAAAATCGACCGAGCAGAAAAACGACCAAGTGATGTAGTAGATTTAATTCAAGATTTGTTTTTGGATTTAGCTGTAGATGATAACCAATTAGATTTTCCTGTAGTGTACGCCTCTGCAAGAGATGGTTATGCAACATTGGACCCCTCAATTCCTGCAGATGATTTAGATATTTTGTTCAAAACCATAATAAAAACAGTTCCGCCTCCTTCGTATGATGATGCTGGAGGATTTCAACTGTTGGCCGCTGCTTTGGATTACGATAACTACGTAGGGCAAATCGTCATAGGCAGAATTTCGAGAGGAACGGTGACTGTTAAGGACGAAGTAGCGTTAGTACACGACTCTGTCCATTGCTCAACCCACAAAGTTGAAAAACTCTTGGTGTTCGAAGGATTGACTCGCGCCGAAACTAACTCTGCGATACCGGGGGATATAGTTGGTATTGCTGGATTAAATGAAGTTACTATAGGCGACACGCTATGTTCTACCGAACACATTGAAGCACTGCCCCCCATAAACTTTGAAGAACCTACAGTAAAAATGAGTTTTGGGATAAACACATCCCCGTTCATGGGAAAAGAAGGAAAAAATTGTACCTCTCGTACCTTATATGAGAGGTTGGTGAAAGAACTAAGAACCAACGTTAGTCTACGAGTTGAACACACTGAATCCGCAGATTCGTTTCTGGTTTCTGGTCGGGGTGAACTGCATTTGGCGATATTAGTAGAAACTTTAAGAAGAGAAGAATACGAATTCCAAGTATCCAAACCTCAACCAGTTCTCAAAACTATCGAAGGCTCAGTTCATGAGCCATTTGAGTTATTAGAAATCAACACTACACCGGCATTCACAGGTCCTTTAACGGAATATTTAAATAAACATTTAGGCCGGTGTACCAAAATGGATTACCCGACCAGCGCCTCTGTGTCTTTAGAATATGAAATCCCAACCCGAGGATTGATAGGATTCGGATCATTTTTTCTAAAAACCACCCATGGAGAAGGTATTTACAACAGCAGATTTACCGAATATAGAACATTGGCAGGACAAATCAAAGAAGCACCACAAGGGTTGCTGGTAGCTGCAGAATCGGGCATTGCAGTTACTAATGGGCTACTCCAAGCCCAAGGAAGAGGACAAACTTTCATTTCACCAGGAACAAATGTCTATCAGGGAATGGTTGTGGGAAAACATAACCGGACAGAAGAAATCGCCATTAACGTATGTAAAGAAAAGAAATTAACAAACATGAGACAGTCAAGCTCAGACGTTGCCGAAAAACTCAACGTGGAAGTGAAGATGAGTTTGGAAGAAACGCTAGACTTCATGTCTGATGACGACTTACTTGAAGTTACTCCAGTCAATTACAGATTAAGAAAACAAGAATTAGATCCTTTGAAACGATCTAGAAATCGTAGAAGGTAAAGGAGAAGAAATGGTTAAAACAGATCCATCATTAATAGCTCATCTTTACAGGAGAGCTGGATTCGGGGCAAGTTTTCAAGAATTGAAAACGCTGTCAGGATTAGAGTATACCGATATAGTTGAAAATTTACTTAACCCTGAAACAATAGACCCTATGGAAACAGATATCTTACGTAGATACCACCTGGAACTTAACGACACTGATTCGATAGTCCCTCAAAAAGGAGAGTGGATTTTTAGAATGGTGAATACACCACGGACATTGGAAGAAAAAATGACATTGTTCTGGCACTATGTGTTCGCTACCGGAGCTGGTAAAAGCATGCACTATCCAGCGTCCACTACTCAAATATCAATGTTTAGACGAGTTTGTCTTACAAACATGAAAACTATTTTAATGGAACTGTCAAAAGACCCAGCTATGAATTTCTGGTTAGATAACTGTGAAAACCATAAAGGAGAACCTAATGAAAACTGGGGTAGAGAATTATTAGAATTGTTTTCGATGGGCGTAGGCATGGATAACTCCATTAATTATACCGAAGATGATGTTAAAGTGGCCGCGAGGGCTTTTACGGGTTGGACTTTCACTCAACCACTTTCAGTTTACCCATTCGGAGCTTACCCGAGCCAGTTTGTGTACAAGAATGAAGATCATGACGATGGCATGATGACGTTCCTAGGCCATGAAGGAAAGTTTAATGGAAATGATATTTTGGACATGATAATACCCCAACCTGCTACCGCTAGATTCATTTGCCGTCACATGTATACATTTTTTGTAGCAGACGAACCTCAAGTACCAGCTTGGAACATAGTTCCTCCACAAGATCCTGAAGCCATAAAAATACTGACTGATAAATATGAGGAAACCAACGGTGATATCAAAGAAATTATGAGAACTTTGTTAACTTCAACTTTCTTCAAAGAATCCAGGTTTAAAAAAATAAAAAGTCCTGTCGAGTTAATGGTTGGGACTATGAAAATAGCGAAAACTCTCGAATTCCCTGGTCCTACTTTAGTTGGATTGGCTAATACCGCAGTCGCAATGGGACAAAATTTAATGTATCCCCCTACCGTAGAAGGATGGCACACTGGACGAGAATGGATTGATGCGGGAACCTTGAACGAACGAATAAATTTTGCAGTAGGTCAATTTGATTCCGGTACAGCGCCGGGCCTAGACGAAATGGTTTCTGAAATAAACTCCAGAGGGGAATTGGATTCTGAAGGTTTCGTAAATTCTTGCCTGGAACTCTTGGGATATGTAGAATTGGGAGAAGAAACGAAAGAAACCATTAATGAGAGCTTTTCCTCACTGTCCTCCAAAGAAACTACTCTAAATACTAAAGATAAATTGGTTACAACCCTTCAACAGATAGTTTCGTCTGTTGATTACCAATTCGGATAAAACAAAACGGAGATATTTGATATGACCAACACAACTAAAGAACCTACGTTAATTGTACTTGAACTCGTTGGCGGAAATGACTTTTTAAATACACTCATTCCTTACACGAATGGCCTATATTACGATAGTAGACCGCACATAGCATTCAAACCTGAAGATGTATTACCAATCAATGACACATTGGGTTTTAACAAGAATGCTAATACTCTCCAAGAATTTTACAATTCCGGAAAAATGAGCATAGTGCAGGGCGTCGGATACCCTAATTCAAGTCGTTCTCATTTCCGGAGTAGAGACATATGGCATACCTGCGAACCTGACAAAGTAGCTACTGAAGGATGGTTAGGGAAAGTAATCCGAGATTTGGATCCCAACAAAGAAAATGTACTGACAGCCATTAGTATCAGCCGGGGTCTACCAAGAGCTGTAGTGGCGCAAGATGTACCGGTGACCTCAATAGGGGATTTGGACACATACGGATTGCTTACTGGTATCAAAAAAGACGATAAAAGAGCCCAAGCCATGTCTATATTTGAAAAAATGTATAGCCCTTATATGGGAACAGGCGCTGTACGGGACTATTTGAAACAAACTGGGCGAGATGTGCAGGCCGGAGCAGAAATTCTTAAGACTGTGCCAGGACTCTACAAAAGTTCCGTTGAATACGCAGATAGCGCTATTGGACAAAACCTTCGAGACGTCGCCCGGATTCATCTGGCAGACCTTGGAGTTAAAGTGTTCTATGTTCAACATGGAGGATACGATACTCACGCAAATGAATATTCAGGTCATGAAAAATTAATGATCGATTTAAATAGAAGCATTAAAGACTTTTTTACAGACTTGGAAGAACATAGTGCCACAGAAAATGTCATTATGATGATTTGGTCTGAATTCGGACGACGAGTCGTCGATAACGGTAGTGGAACGGATCATGGTGCAGGAGGAGGAGCATTCCTGATTGGAGATAGAGTCAACGGAGGATTGTATTCCGAATACCCTTCAATAGAACCCAATAAAACGGACAACGGAGATTTGGCATTTCAGTACGACTTCAGAGGGTTTTATTCTTCAGTGATAGACCAATGGTTCCACTTGGACAGTGCTTCAATTGTCGGTGGTCAATTTGAACAAATACCAATATTAAAATAGGAGAATTCTAAAATGAGCAAACCACATGCTTTATTAAGAATAGGATTAACATATAATAAAACTTTAGGGATGCGTCGTCTAACGAACACTCCATCAGATTTAACGATTGGAGAAGACGACAAACTGTACGTACTGTGCCGAGGAGGTCAAGGCGTTACTTTTATAAGAACGCTGACGACCAATGATGATGATTTATTAGCGTTTAATTTGGTTGGCAAGGGTGGCGGAGGAGATGGAGGAGACTTCAGTGTAGAAGGTCAGTATATCTGGCCAGCTGCCGTAGCTTATCACACCGATGGTACGTTATTTTTATCAGATGAAGGTACTAACCTGATATCTCACATCACTACTGAAGGTAAACTACTTGAACAATGGGGAGAATCAGGTACAGAATTGGGTCAATTGAATCGACCTTCGGGAATTGAATTCGACTCTTCTGGAAATTTATTGATAGTTAATGCTATGAACAATCGAATCGACCGATTTACCACTTCAGGTAAATTCCTGGATAGTTTCGGTGCCGATGGTAAAGAGGATGGGCAATTAAATATGCCTTGGGGCATAAGCGTATCCGACGACGACAACATATATGTCACAGACTGGAGAAATCACAGAGTACAAATATTTAATGACAACGGAAAATTCCTTTCAAACTTTGGTAACGAAGGATCTGAAGATGGTGAATTTAAGCAACCTACTGGGATCGCTGTAGATAAAAACGGTGATGTCTTTGTAGCAGATAAAGAACTTAGCCGGGTCCAACTATTTAATTCTGAAGGTAATTTCGTCCAAAAAATTACCGGTGATGCGACGTTATCAAGACAAGGACTCGATTTCTTATACAGTAATCCAGTTGCTCTTAGAATAAGAGAAATGACACCTCTGGAACCGCAAAAAAGTTTACGCAACCCAACTTCAGTTAAAGTTGACAGCAATGGCGCAGTTTACATAACTGACTATGCATCCCATCGCATTCAAGTGTATAAAAACGAAGTCCTTCCATTGACTGCAGAACAAATTGCTGAGCCTTTAAGGAGTCCTACTCTGTTCACGCAATTTTAAAAACCGACAACGACCTCAATCTAGATTAAGGAACTCACCATGAAAATCGGATTATCCCTCACCGGCATCGGTCAACAACCCTCAGGGACAAACATGTTCGAGCATTACCAGCAAATTCTTGAATATGTCCGGATTGGAAGAGATTTAGGATTCGATTTTATATATCAGGGACAACATTACTTAACAGAACCTTACCAACAATTACAGACTATACCATTGCTTTCTAGATTATCTGCAGAAGCAGGTGATATGGAAATTGTTGCAACCTTATTGATTCCTCTCCAACTACCAATAGATCTTGCTGAACAAATGGCCACTTTAGATATTATGACCGGTGGTAAATTCATAGTTGCAGGAGCACTAGGGTATAGAGATGTAGAGTATAACGCTTTTAATGTAAACCCCAAATTTCGAGTGTCAAGATACATGGAATGTATCAACATAGTAAAACAACTTTGGACAGGAAACCCCGTAACCTTCCATGGTAAACACTTCCAGATGGATAATGCACGAATGGTACTGAAACCGATCACACAACCTAATCCTCCATTTTGGCTAGCTGCAAATAGTGATTCAGCCATAGAGCGAGCAGCTAAAAATGATTTAACTTGGTACGTTAATCCTCATGCCAACTTTCCTACAATTAAACGTCAGATTGAATTGTATAAAACAACAGCAAATGAAGCAGGTAGCACAGTTCCAGATAATCTCCCGATGGGTCGGGAACTCTTTGTGCATAGGGACAGAGAAGAGGCAATGAAGATAGCAGCTCCATTTTTGGGCGGAAAATACGATGCTTATGCAAAATGGGGTCAGGATAAGGCTTTGCCTGCGGACGATAAGTTTGCGGATTCTTTCCAAGAACTAGCCAAAGACCGATTTATAATTGGTAACCCAGAAGATTGCGCTACCGAACTCAAGCGGTATGTAGACCTTGGTATAGATCAAATTAGTTTAAGGATGTGTTGGCCTGGAATGCCTGTATCAGAAGGGATCAAAGCAATGGAAACATTCGCTGATACCGTTATGCCAATACTTCGTCGTGGTGGCTGAGGTTGACGATCTAAATTCAATGAAGAGAACGTGGTTGGACCACATTCTCTTCATTGCGGGGCTCTAATTTTCCAATATAGCTTTGAGTACGGTACCTGGTTTCATGGGTAATTCTGTCATCCGTTTTCCAATGGCATTAGTAACAGCATTTGCTATAGCTGCCATCGGAGGGCAAATAGGAACTTCTCCTACTCCTCTGACTCCGTAAGGGTGGCTCGGGTTCGCTACTTCCACAATTACAGTGTCAATCATTGGAAGATCCAAGGAAATTGGCATCCGATAGTCTAAGAAGCTTGCATTAGCCATATGACCTTGGTCATTCAAATAATATTCTTCGTTGAGCGCCCAGCCTATTCCTTGGACTACGCCGCCTTGAATTTGACCCTCCACGAAAGAAGGGTGTATAGCTTTACCGACGTCTTGAGCTGCGGTATATCTTAAGATGGTCACTTTACCCGTTTCGATATCTACTTCGACATCCACAACGTGAGTTGCCAAAGCGGGTCCTGGGCCTGGAGGAGTAACGCCGGCCCTGCCGACTAACGGTCCTCCGGTTCCATTCATTCGAGCAGCCATTTGCTTAAAGTTTAATTTTAATTCGGGGTCTGATTTATGTGAAAGAATTCCATTGTTGTATTCGACATCAGATTCCGACACGTCCCAAATTTTAGCTCCTCTCTGTATGATTTGAGCTTTTATATCCAAAGCTGCGTGATGGCATGCCATTCCGGTTTTGAATGTCACTCCACTTCCGCCAGTGTTGGAAGTAAATCCTATTGTATCCGTGTCCCCAATCTGGGGTTTAACGTCTTCCACGGGAATGCCCAAAGTTTCGGCGAATTGCATGGCCACTGTTGTACGGGTTCCTCCAATGTCACATGAACCCTCTGTTAGATTAACTGTACCGTCTGGGTTAACTGTGGCTAAAGCGGTGGCAGGACCAGTTCCATTGAACCAAAATCCCGATGCCACTCCTCTTCCTCTGTTTTTTCCTTCCAAAGGTGCTGAGTAATGAGGATGGTTTTTGATTGATTCAATAGTTTCTTTGAACCCAACTTTAGGGTTGACCGGACCTGTAGCTCTTCTGGTTCCTTCTTCGGCACTATTTGCCAATCGGAAATCCAGTGGGTCTATTTTTAATTTTTTGCATAATTCATCAACTGCTATTTCCATCGCAAAAGCGGCGGTTGGTGCTCCTGGAGCCCGATAGGCCGTTGCTTTTGGCCTATTAACCACAACGTCAAGTCCTTTTATATAGGCATTGGGAATGTTGTAGGGAGCAAAGATGCATTGACATGCTGGTGATACTGGCGAACCTGGAAAAGCTCCGGCTTCGTAAATTAATACCGCGTGAGCAGCTGTTAATTTGCCATCATTGGTTGCACCAAGTTTAACTTTTACATTAGTTCCTGAAGTAGGTCCTGTAGCCTGGAGTACTTCTGATCTAGACATAACTATTTTGACAGGTTTGTTGGTTTTTTTAGCAAGAATCGCAGCCAAAGGTTCGAGGTATGACATTGTTTTGGCTCCAAAACCTCCTCCGATCTCATTGGGGATGGCCTTAACATCGGACAAAGGTATATTGGCTAGTTTAGCTACTTGTTCACGAACCATAAAATGCCCTTGGCTGCTTGACCAGACTGTAATTTTCCCATCGTCATGCCATAGTGCCGTTCCGCTATGAGGCTCGATATATCCCTGATGTACAGGTGAAGTGTTTGTTTCGATTTCAACTACTACATCAGCGTTAGCAAAAGCAGCATCGACGTCTCCTAAAACAAATTCAAATTCATTAGCAACATTGGACGCTGGAGTTGGATCATCATCGTCCATAAGACCGCCTGGCCTGAGGGCCGGATTGTTGATTGTACCCAATCTTTCCAGTAAAATTGGCGCACCTGGTTTCATGGCCTCGGCTGCTGTACTAACATGTGGAAGTATTTCATATTCTACTTCAATTAGCTTTAGGGCTTCTTCTGCTAAGTGGGCATTATCTGCGGCTAAGGCAGCTATTGCGTGGCCTTTATATAGAACCTTTTCTCGGGCAAGGACGTTTTGTCCCCAAAATCCCATGTTGACCATTGCTCCTTCAGGCATTTCTGAAACTTTACCAGGTAGTACTGGCAAATCGTACCCGTTAATCACGGCATGAACACCGGGAAGTGCTAAGGCTTTTGAGGCGTCAATAGACAAAATCCGTGCGTGAGAATGAGGGCTTCTTAGCACTTTTCCGTGCAGTAAGCCTGGAAGGTTTACATCCGCTCCATATTTTGCCTTTCCTGTAACTTTATCGTAAGCGTCCTGTCTTGCGGGGCGCTTTCCGACTGTATTGTATTCTTTTGTTGATAAAACTA
>Ga0114999_10004176_pt1 | contig 17661 bp, 22 predicted proteins | sample ArcticOcean_MG_C_3_FD_89820 | JGI IMG/M metagenome (GOLD analysis project Ga0114999, IMG submission 89820) | Marine microbial communities from western Arctic Ocean - ArcticOcean_MG_CB8_126 | ecosystem: Environmental > Aquatic > Marine > Oceanic | place: Arctic Ocean: Canada Basin | collected...
CCTAAATGGTTTCACGGCAAAGTGTCAATGGCCAAGCAAATACGCAAAGAATTTCCGTCCACACTAACGCGCGGCTTGCACGCGCGTTAACAGCAATAATTTTATCGATTCCCCATCGCAGCAAGCTCTTCTCTAAAAGTCGCCTCCATCTTGCGGGCCTTGTTGATTTCCTCGGCCAACACGATATCGACAACATCGACTCGCGCATCCAGGTAGGTAATACGTTCTTTGAGCCGCGTACGAATATCGGCGTAGTAATTCGGGTCAAGCCTTACGCCAGACGGCTTTAAACTCATTCCCGGACTACTGGATGAGGAACCGGGTATACGGGTGCCAGTCTGAGATCTTAGCGTGTCTAAATCATGCCGGATGAGCTCGAGCAATAGTTTTCTGTCTCCGATCGACTTCCATAACTCCAGAAATCGCGCGTCAGATTCTCGGATTTCCTCTACCGACGAATCCGCAATCAGTGAATCACGAACCTCAATGAAAAGCGGCTCACGTCGCTCGGCTGCAAGGCGAAACCACGACAAAGCCTCGACTTTGCTGACTGCAGCACCCTCCGCCTGGAGATGCATGTAACCAACCATATACTGGGCATATTTATCACCCATTGGGGCCAAGTCTTTTTCGTAAATTGAGAGCGCACGATCAAAATTCCCGGAACTGTATATTTCTTCTACGCGCTCCTGAATCTGGCGTGTGCGTTAATCAACCACGTTACTAGGAAAAGGCTTGTAGCCCTGTGCCCAGGCACCAACGCAGACGGCACCTGCGAGTAAGCCCGAGATGAATGCCAATCTAATTTTCAATGTTCAGAAATTCCGCTACAGCTATCGCCGAATATACCTTATAAGAGTTTAACTGCATCCAGCAAGTTCCACTCCCAGGAGGAAAAAATAAGTCGCTACCAAGCCTATATTCGCCCTCGTTCTAATCCGAATTCGAGAAATTAGGGGCTCGATTCTCCATATTTGCTCGTGCGGCCTCCACTTGGTTTTCGCCAGACATCACCGCTTTTTGCAGCGCCGCTTCGAGATGCAGCCCAGGTGCCGGGTCGCTGATCCAGGTTGAATTCATGAGTATCTTAATGGCGCGGATAGCATCAGGCGATTTGGCGGCGATATCGCGGGCCAATGACATGGCGGCAGCTAGAGGGTCATCATCTAGAATGGTAACGGCGCACAATTCGAGCGCCTCATCGGCTGTAATCACGCGGCCCGTATAGGCAAGTAATTTTGCTTTGTCCTGCGGCATGACGCCTGGCAGCGTCATGGAAATACCCATATCGGGAATAAGGCCCCACTTGATTTCCATAACCGACATCTGCAGATCGTGCGCCGAAATTCTAATGTCTGCGCCCATCGCGATTTGAAAACCCCCACCGAATGTTATTCCACGTAACGCTGCAATGACGGGAACTGGCATGTCCTTCCAAACAGTCGCTGAACTTTGAAAGAAGTTCGCTCCATAGTCGGTTCGGGCCTCCATCCTCTTTGCCAAATCATCAACCAATGCATTCGTTTGGAATACTGAAACATCGATTCCCGCGCAAAAATGATCGCCATCCCCATGCAGGACCACGGCGCGAACGCTTGAGTCTCGCGCTAAGGATTCTCCTGTTTCGATGAGTGCGCTAAACATATCCATGTCAATGGCGTTGCGCTTTGCTGCTCGATTCAACATGACGTTTGCTACGTGATCTTCAATCTTCACTACGACACGTTCACTCATTTTTTTGAAATCCTTTTACGCACTTAATACGCAACGACCATTGTTAATGACGACTGCATCGCGTGCCGGTACTCGACATCGAAATGAAACAACTTCTCGATCCTGCCAAATTTCGGTCCGGATAAGGTCTCCGGGATAAACAGGGGCACTAAAACGTACGTCAAAACTTTTCAGCAACGTAAAATCGTAGTCACAAACAGTTTTGAGTATCGCGTGACAGGCAATACCATAGGTACAACGACCGTGCAAAATGGGTGATTCGAAGCCGAGGCCTTTGGCGACACTTGGATCGACGTGCAACGGATTCCGATCACCCGACAAACGAAACAATAGGGCCTGATCCTGCCTCGTTGGCAAGTCGCAAATCATGTCAGCGTCACGATTGGGAATCTTATGTCGTTTTCGGGCGGCCGGTGGTGGACCGCCAAATCCGCCATCCTCGCGTAGAATCATTCGACTCCCCAGAACGCAAACAACGGTATCGTCTTTTCGACGGCGAATTTCGGATTCAACCTCAATGTCCGCACCCTTATTCGCACCCAAATCGGACAGCTGCACTACTTTCTGATTGAGGAGAAACTCTCCCGAACCTGGCAACGGTCGAAAAAGTTCGATTGATTGCGATCGATGCAACATCCGCTCGACGTTACATCCGGAATCGCGGAGTAAATCATCCGGTATCAACATACTTGCGTAGGAAGGGAGAGTATGTGGCCCAAGTCGCTCGTAAACGTAAGCAAGCTCGCGGCTATTGCCAAACTCTCGGCCCAGGCCAACACCCAGCGCATATAGGATAACGTCCTGATCCTGATAGCTAACGGGCACGTCGTTGTACTCCGTTGCCATGAGTTCGTCGTAATTTATCGCCATACTTGTGTCGTCTCTTCGTTAATTATTGGGGCTTTGCCCGCCGCGACAGTTTAGGGATGTCGTGATTGACCAGCAAGTTTAGAATGAGATGATGATTATTGACGACAACCTCGTTCTACGGGCCGCGCACCGATCCGAAGCGAGCGCAATCGCCGGAATGTCTCGACTGCAAATTGAGCATGGTCTGAATTGGCGCTGGACAAGCACCCGCGTTCGGCAAAAAATCGATGCTCCGGACACCATGGTATTGGTCGCCAGCATGGGCTGTGAAATCGAAGGATTCGCGATCATGAAATTTGGCGACACCGACGCGCATCTGTTTCTTTTGGCGGTACATCCAAAGGCTCGCCGTCGTGGTATCGGCAGGGCCTTAGTTCACTGGCTGGAAAAATCCTGTGAAATCGCTGGTCTGGCAAACATCCGTCTGGAAGTTCGTGCGACCAACCTGCGGGCAATCACGTTCTATGAACAGCTTGGCTACGCTCGATCCGGTGAGATCACAGACTACTACGATGGCCGAGAAGCGGCGGTCATCATGACTCACTCGTTAAGCCAAATCCATTCGGCCTAGGTAAAGTCTTTCGCATACGCCCAACCCATTTGCGCCAATGGAGCGACGGATTCAGCCGCGCTATCACCATGTGCACTGGATGCCGTTCCATCCCGAACACGGCCAGCTATGCCCTGCAAAATCGCCGCCAGGCGAAAGAAATTATAGGCTGAATAGAAACCTCTGTTATTAATGCCGCCCGACAATCCCGTGCGTTCACAGTACAGTTCCACGTAATTCTCTTCGCTTGGAATGCCAAGTGAGTTCAGGTCTTTGCCTGCCAGGCCTACACTGCCGATGCCGATTTTCGGCATCTGCCAACTCATAAGATGGTAAGTGAAATCACCGATGGGGTGGCCAATCGTCGACAACTCCCAATCAAGAACCGCGATTACTCGTGGCTCGGTGGGGTGGATAATCATATTGTCGAGTCGATAATCTCCGTGCACAACAGCCGCACGATCATCCTCTGGTATGTGTGCCGGCAGCCACTGCATGAGTTCGTTCATTTCAGGAATTGCGGTGGCTTCAGACGCTTCGTATTGCCGGGTCCAACGAGAAATTTGCCGCGCGAAATAATTGCCGGGCCTGCCATAGTCAGACAAGCCAATTTTCGCGACGTCAAAATTGTGTAAATCGGCGATAGTCTTGTTGACCTGGTCGTAGATATCGCGACGTTCATCCGGAACTACTCCCGGCAAATCAAGATCCCAAAAGATTCGCCCGTCGACAAATTCCATAATAAAAAACATCGTGCCCACGACTGCATCGTCAGCACAAAAACAAATTGGCCGAGGGACCGGAAAGTCGGCCGCGTACAGTGCGCTAATGACTCTAAATTCACGATCAACCGCATGCGCCGAACGCAAGAGTTTTCCTGGTGGTTTGCGGCGCAGTACGTATTTTCCAGATGGCGACTTGAGTAAATAAGTTGGGTTGGATTGACCGCCTTTGAACTGGCTGACGTCTAGTGGACCTTGAAAGCCCGGCACATGCGACGACATGTATTCCTGCAGTCGCGAAACATCCATCGTGTACCCTGCGGAAATGTCCCGCGTACCAACGTTTTGTTCGTGCCGTCGACTCATGGCGGCTAAGTTTACATGCGGAAGATCCCGAACGGGGCTTCTTTATCTCGCAACCGGTTCATCGACGCAGATATCGCTTGGCCTAATACTTTACGCGTATCAATTGGATCGATAACCCCGTCATCCCAAAGCCTCGCGCTCGCATAATAAGGGTGACCTTGCTTATCGTATTGCCGTCGAATGCGTCGTTCATAGTTAGTCTGATCTTTTTCCGACCACGACTCTCCTCGAGATTCCATGGCATCGCGTTTAACAGTCGTCAAAACCAACGCTGCCTGTTCGCCGCCCATTACGGAGATGCGTGCATTTGGCCACATCCACATCAGTCGCGGATTGTAGGCGCGCCCGCACATGGCATAGTTGCCCGCACCGAACGAGCCTCCAATGATTACTGTGAACTTGGGCACCGAAGCGGTCGCAACCGCGTTGACCATCTTCGCACCGTCTTTTGCAATTCCACCGTGCTCGTATTTCTTGCCCACCATAAACCCGGGGATGTTTTGCAAAAAGACCAGTGGAATACCGCGGCGATTACACAATTGCACAAAGTGCGCGCCCTTCTGTGCAGACTCTGAAAACATAATGCCGTTATTAGCAACAATGCCGACGGGATAACCGTACAAGTGTGCAAAGCCGCAAACCAGTGTTGGTCCGTAGAGTGATTTAAATTCCTGAAATTCCGATGCATCGACTAGGCGAGCAATGACTTCGCGAACGTCGTAGGGAAAACGAAATTCCTCTGAGACGACGCCATAGAGTTCGTCCGCCGAGTAAAGCGGTTCGGCTGCCTCGCGCAATTTGAGCGGGCATTGTTTGTTCCAGTTCAGATTGCTAATGGACGTTCGAACCATCGATAGCGCCTCAGCATCGTCCTTCGCCAAATAGTCGGTGACTCCAGATATACGCGAGTGAACATCTCCGCCGCCAAGCGTCTCCGCGTCCACCACCTCGCCAGTTGCCGCCTTAACCAAAGGTGGGCCGCCAAGAAATATTGTCCCTTGGTTGCGCACGATGATGGCCTCATCACACATCGCAGGCACATATGCGCCGCCGGCTGTGCACGACCCCATCACAGCCGCAATCTGCGGTATACCCTGGGCAGACATACGCGCCTGGTTATAAAAAATTCGACCGAAGTGATCACGATCAGGGAAGACTTCATCCTGTAGCGGCAGAAATGCACCGCCTGAATCAACCAGGTATATACACGGCAAGCCGTTTTGCTCCGCGATTTCTTGCGCACGAAGGTGCTTCTTAACGGTTAGCGGATAGTAAGTACCACCCTTAACGGTCGCATCATTCGCCACGATCACGCAATCAATGTCACTGACCTGTCCAATGCCCGTGATAACGCCTGCCGCAGGCACCTCATCGTCATACATTCCGTAAGCGGCCAGAGCGCCCAACTCAAGAAACGGCGCACCGCGATCGACGAGAGACCGAATCCTATCGCGAGGTAGGAGTTTGCCGCGCGCCAGATGTTTTTCGCGAGAACGCTTGTTGCCACCACCTGAAATGGTGGCAAGCACAGCTTTCAACTGCTCTGCTAGTAGACGGTTCGCTTTGTCATTCTTCGCGAAGTCCTTCGAATCAGGCGTTATTTTTGATTTAATGATTGGCATAGCTAGCTGTCGTTAGAGAATTTCTGAGTCGAACTACGCTGTGGATTTGAACAACTCGCGTCCAATAAGCAACCGTCGTATCTCGCTCGTCCCGGCACCGATTTCATAAAGTTTAGCATCGCGCAAAAGACGTCCCGCCGGATAGTCATTAATATACCCGTTTCCGCCCAAGATCTGGACAGCCTGATTCGCCATCCATGTCGCACGCTCTGCCGCGAGCAATATACAAGCGGCAGCATCAAAACGCGTCGTTTGATTTCGATCACACGCATTCGCCACGGCATACACATAAGCGCGACAAGAATTCATTGCCGTATACATGTCAGCCACCTTGCCCTGCATGAGCTGAAAAGTCCCGATCGCCTGACCGAATTGCTTTCGATCGTGAACATAAGGCATAACAAGATCGTAGCAAGCACGCATGATGCCCAACGGGCCTGCTGCCAAGACAAGTCGCTCATAGTCGAGACCGCTCATCAGTATTTCCGCACCCTTACCTTCCTCGCCCAGTAAATTCTCTGCGGGTACACGACAATCTTGCAATATGATCTCGCCAGTGTCCGAACCGCGCATGCCTAGTTTGTCTAATTTTTGTGCGGCGCGACAACCTTCGAACTCCCTTTCAACCAAAAATGCGCTGAGCTTATTGTGTCCCTCGTCGCGCACATCGGTTACGGCGTAGACAATGGTGACGTCTGCCTCCGGCGCATTCGTTATCCACATTTTATTGCCGTTGAGTACGTAGTCGCCGCCGTCGGTGACAGCTTTCGTTGTCATGCCCATGACGTCGGAGCCGGCACCTGCTTCGCTCATCGCCAATGCGCCGACGTGCACACCCGAAATCAGGCGCGGAAGATAAATTGATTTTTGCTTCTCAGTACCCCAGCGTTTGATTTGATTGACGCAAAGATTCGAATGCGCACCATAAGATAGGCCAACTGATGCAGAGGCTCGGCTGATTTCTTCCATTGCAACAGCATGCGCAAGATAGCCTAAACCAGCGCCACCAAACTCCTCTCCAACTGTGATGCCCAGCAAGCCCATTTCTCCCAATTCGACCCATAGATCGCGAGGAAACTGGTTAGAAGAATCGATCTCGGCAGCGCGTGGCGCGATGCGATTGGCGGCAAAGTCACTGATCGATTGGCGCAACAAATCAATGTCATCGCCAAGACCAAAATCAAAATCAAACATGGGACTCTCTACCATTTAACGAGAAGTGCGCCATCGTCCCGACATCACCGCTCCGCGTGAATACCATAATGGCGGTACATCTCTTAACTCATTGATCATAAGCCTCTTACAGACTTTTTAGATCATCTATAAATAATGAAAACAGTTCATTCTGTGAACTAATTTCAAGTTTTGCAAACAAATTTCTCTTATGCACCATGACCGTGCCCGGCGCGATTTTCAGTTCTTTTTCCACAGACTTCAACGAGTGCCCATGTAACAACAACTGACTGATTTTCCGCTCGCGTTTGGTTAATTTCTTTTGCCCGAAATTGTCGAAACACGTTGTCAGACGTGCGTGTACATTATCGACACCGCTAACGTTACCTGTGCGTTCAAGCCATGCTTTCCAGATTTCTCGCATGCTCGCCAGAACCATCGGCTCAATAAGTCTCAGTCGACCTAGCTCTGCTCTAGTGAACATTCGATCGCGCCGCCCTACGACGAGTACGATCGTGGTTCGAGTAAAGACCCTTGCCAGATAGTCAATTTCGTCGAGTAAGTGGGTACGTTCGCAATACTAGCGGTAGTATTCGCTCGAGCGAAATCGATCCGGCACCGCCTCACGGAAACGGCAGAGGTTGGGCTGACCACGCTGAATCGCCAATTGATAAAGCGGGTCAAGCAGATACGGACCATCGAGATAACGTTCCAGGTAATGCTTTCGCCCGGCGGGCTCCAACGTATGATGCAAAACATCTGGGCGTGCGTCTTTGTGAAACGCAATCAGACAAGTGCCCTCGTGATTCACTGCGACGTCGATAGCTGACGTCAAGCTGCGCGCCATGTCCTTTCCATTTATCGAGGAAATAATTCCGGCGACTGCAGCATGCCAGTGGATCGATTGAAACTTATTCGGCAATGGATTAACTAGCCCTGATAGCGCCCGGCGACGGCATGCCGCTTCCGGGCATCGTCAACTGAAATATCAATCCAACCGACTTTTCCAATCTCGTTCGTTTCACTCACTTTACTCCCCGGATAATTGCGAATCGCCTTCTTGCTCAAGTTCCTGCCAGATTTCTTCTACCCACGTCCGAATTAACAACGCTTCCTGCCAGCGATCAGACAGTTCTCGCTGATCCATACCTGTGATTGCGTACGGTGGCGGGCCCAATTCGCAGAGAAATATAAGCGTTGCATCGTCTGCGTGCCTCTCGCGCCACTGACGCATGCCCTGTTTCCACCACCCTCTAAAAATAGAGACCCAGTTTTGGTGTTGTGGAAACTCGATCTGAATCTGTACTTGCTCCCGATTGGCCACACGCCCCTGGAAACAATCGGAGCGCTCCAAAATTCGGTCGATGTAACGCTGATCGATTGACGTGATCGGGTCACGCATTTCTCGATCAACAACGAAGTGTGAAAGGTCAGCACATAATTTTATATCCGGCACTAAGTCGATAATTTGTAACGTGTAATAAAGATCATTGAGCAAGCTGTCGCGGTGGGTTTCGAAGAACATCGGTAAACCAGCTTGATCAGCCTCTGCTGTCCATCGCTGGATAACGGGAACGGCGTCTTTTGGATTGATTGGCATGACACCGCCAATAATATTTACCAACGAAGCGTTGAGTTCGTTAGCAAACTCGTACAACGGCTGCATATCATCAATAGTGAACGGAAATGCGTTCATCATGCATTCGAGATCATTTTCCGCATAGAGCGCTTTGAGACCACGAAGTTCGGCAATTTCACTAACCGCCGGATCAATACACACACCATCGTAACCGGCATCCGCAATCATTTTGAACCAGGTGCTATGCGAATGTTCCGCTCGGCCAGGAATTCGTTGTTCCATTGCCCATAGCGATTGGAAAATTTCGAGTGTCTGCATTGCGTCTCTAAAATGAAGTCAAAAAGGAAGCGGCATTGCCTCCATAGACCTCGGCGCGCTGGGCTGCGAGCAAGAAGTCTTTGCCCTCTGGTTGCGGCCCGTCGTGATTACCAACGATACAATGCAGTCGCTGTTTATGGAATATTTTCAACTGCGCACCCAATGGAATGACAGCGGTCGGGTATGACCCGAACAGCGCTCGATGTTTGTCAGGTAATTGGTACCAAGGCACGGACATATCGTCGTGGTGCGCATTGTGGAAACCGAAATTGAGTGTGAACCAGTTTGGCCAGTCGCGTCGTAATGTATGCGGATTGCTATACGTGTGTTCTTGCTCCCATTCAAAATCTCCTTTCCGCGGCGGTTTTTCGAATTCGAACAGTGACAGACTGTACGGATAGTCATGTTGCAGACTATCCATGAAGCGCAAGACTGTCATCATCAACATATAGGCGACCGCATACAGAATGGCTACTTTCGTAGCGAAGATTAATAGAGCAAGGAAAACACCACCTCGAACGCCAATTACGGTCAGATTTCGCTGACGTTGCGCGCGGCGTTCTGGTATGGCGAAGGATGTGAATACCATTATGCTGTGCATGATCAAGTCATGCGCTGGAATATAAAACCACTCCAATACTTGAGTGATACGCAAGACGAATGGTCGCTCGTTAAACAATTTTTCGTAGTCAAACCAAACCACATCGTCGTTATCGACATGATGTCGAAAATGTTTGTAACGAATGTCCTCGAAGGTGCCGTAAGCCGATCCGCATAACCAGCTTAGCGTTTTGCCGAGAACCGCGTTATGACTGTGTTTGCGGAAAACCAGGTTGTGCCCGCACTCATGAATCATATAGGCGGCGATGATCATTCCGTGGGCGAGCATCAAGGTGGCCAGCAAATTGACTAGCCATGAGGCCTGCATCAGGCCAAACCACCCAACACCGTACATAACAACCGCATATGCGAGTGCACCACTATGATAGCGGCGTCCAGTTTCATTATGGAAATATTGTTTGGAAGCCATTTATAACCTTATATATCAACCAATTGGCCAAATCCCAAGTCTGAGCTGAAGTGGCGAATGTGAGTAAGATAACCGCCTCCACCGTCACTGACAAGGTTGTAATTTTGGCCGGTGGGAATGACTGGATACTATTGATAGCATACCCGGCGAAGAGTAGAGTGAAATCATGAAATTCGAGAACAAAGTGGTCATTATCACTGGTGCCGCCCGCGGCCTGGGACAGGAATACGCCCGCCAGTTTGCACGTCGTGGCGCTCGCGTTGTCGTTTGCGACATTCGCGACTGCAGCGAGACGCTTGCGCTTATCAAAGAGGAAGGCGCAGCCGGACTTAGCGTTAGAACCGATGTGACCAGCGCAAGCAGCACAGTGAAAATGGCAGAAGCCGCTATAGAAGAGTTTGGCGGAGTAGACGTGTTGATCAACAACGCGGCGCTGTACGGAAGTCTAACATTCGCGCCGCTTGAGCAACTCGATGAGGTGGAGTGGGATGCAGCCATGAACGTCAATGTTAAGGGTATCTGGCAATGCACCAAGGCTGTTCTGCCTTCGATGAAGGAACGCGGTGGCGGTGCAATCGTCAATATTAGTTCACTGGCCGCGACCTACGGAATGCCAAATGGTCTGCACTACACTGCGTCCAAAGCTGCAGTCATCGGTGCGACTCGGGGTATGGCCCGCGAACTAGGTCGCTACAATATACGCGTCAATGCCGTTGCACCCAACGTAGTCGATACTGAAGCAACGGCGGAGGTATTCGGTGACAAACGCGATAAAATCATTGATGTGACGCTTTCTCAACAAGCCATTCGAAAACCGTTGGCGACAGAAGATATTGTCGGCACGGTGCTTTTTTTAAGCAGCGATCAAAGTAAAGTCACCACAGGCCAAACCATTATGGTCGACGGTGGAACCGTATTCTTATAGCCAAGCAATAACACAAATTGGATTAACATCAATGAAAATGGTAACCGCAATCGTTAAACCCTTTCGGCTGGACGATGTACGAAACGCGTTGAGCGAAGTTGGCGTGCAAGGCATGACCGTGAGCGAAGTGAAGGGCTTTGGTCGCCAGCGTGGTCACACCGAACTCTATCGCGGCGCGGAATATGTAGTGGATTTCTTGCCAAAGGCCAAAATTGAAGTGGCAATTCCCGACGATCGACTGGATGACGTCGTTGAGGCAATCATCGAAGCTGCAAAGACCGGAAAAGTCGGTGACGGCAAGATTTTTGTCAGCTCGCTAGAGCAAGTGTGGCGAATTCGTACAGGTGAAACCGGGGACAGCGCGCTGTAACAGCGCCTATAGAGGTCGCCAGACAAACCCCTCATCGCGACGCCTATAGATACCTAACGCTTTACCGTAGATTTCCGACTCGGCAACCAAACCGAAGAAACGTCCGTCCAGGCTACGTCCGCGATGATCGCCAATTGCCAATAACATCCCGTCCGGGATTAGTAATTGGGCTATGTCCGGACCACCGCCATGATCTAAATTAATTCCAATCAGTTTGTCGCCAATGACCTCAGTCGAGCCAACCCCATGGGCCACAGATTCCCCTCCGACCCATAAGTGCCCGGCATTAATGTCAATGCGATCGCCGCCAACCCCGACAATACGCTTGATTAAGCGCGTACCGTCACGCGGCGAATCGAATATGACGACAGCGCCGCGCTCAACCGCCTCTCCATCCAGAAGCTCAACTTTAGTAAAAGGTACCCTTAACCCATAAGCAGACTTGCTGACCAACACCCGGTCGCCACTGAACAAAGTGTTTTCCATGGAACCGGAAGGAACATAGTAGTGATCTGCAAATGACGAACGAAAAGCCATCACACCGAGTATTAACAGCAGCAATGATGGCAACTCTGACCGTATCCAGTTCTTTTTCGTTTTCATGCTCTTATGAGACAAATGGGCACCCTTAAAGTTGCGTTTTACTCACCCATATAAAATGCATTCAACTTGTTGCCGTCGAGGTCGCGGAAATATCCCGCATAGAAATTGTCCATGCGCAGGCCAGGCTCACCTTCATCCTTACCACCCAACTCGATTGCTTTCGCGTACATCTCGTCGACCTGCTCTTTTGAACTAGCAGAAATCGCCACCATCACACCGTTGCCGACAGTCGCAGCATTGCCATCATTCGGCTTACATATCGACATTCCCGGCGCGCCTGGCGTTGTTGCCCACGCGATGAACGACTCAGTATCCATAAATCTTCCTGCACCCAATACACCCAGCAACTCGTCGTAGAATTTAGCCGCTTCGTCAAATTTGTTGGTGCCAACCATTACGTATCCAATCATTGTTCACTCCTTAAGGTTTAGGTTTCTATCTCGAAACTAATGCGAACATGTTGCCATCGGGATCGCGAAAAAAATGTCCAATTTGCACCCGACAAGAACTAGAAATAGGCGGCATAGGCGAACTGCCTTCACTATATGTCGGCAAATATTAGCGCTGGATTCTGCTCGAATTCAATGCCGTCATTAAGCAGCAAAGCAGTCACTTTATCTATGTCTGCAACTTTAAATAGACAACCGAGCTGCTGCCTGCCGTCTCCAGACTTTGCTGCCGGTGGATCATAATTAAAAAGTGTCTCAATGTTTCTGCACACAGTTTCCACTCCCAAGTGCGATGGATATGATTGACCAACGCTTCAGCTTATCCGCAAAGTTCATCGACGCGTACGCAGGGCTGGTCGAAGGCAGCGTCGCACATTCAATATTCTCAACAAATGCCTGAACTTCAGCACTGGCACGATCACTGAAAATTTTTGCCGCAGTTTGGCCATTGAAACAGAGCATTCGGATTTCCCGGTTGCGCGCGAAAAACCCTTCGAAATCATTGATCACAGCGCTTGCCTGATCGATCGCAGAATCCATACTTCCTAGTCGAACCGAATTCGCTAATACGTCCCAGACGGCAATTCCTTGCTCCGTGAGAATTTTTGTACGCGCAGAATACGGTTGGCTTGGATCTGCGCCAAGCAATTCGCCCATTATCGACCAAAATGCGTTTTGCGGGTTGCCATAGTATTGCCTATTGCGAACCGACAATTGACTCGGAAATGAACCGAGAATGAGAACCCGCGGCCTTGGACCCAGCAGAGGCGGAAATCCGTCCGTTCTCTGATGCGGCACCGCCCTACACGCCGCCCGTCACATCGATACAGGTGCCTACTGCGTAAGACGCTTTGTCGGACAGAAGCCAGACAATGGCCTTGGCTACGTCTTCTGCTTTCCCGCCCCTTTGCAAGGGAATCTGACTGACCAAGCGATCAACCCGGCCGGGCTCACCACCCTCCGCATGCATGTCTGTATAGATGAAACCGGGACGCACAGTGTTGACGCGAATTCCTTCCGCTGCGACTTCACGAGCAACCCCTGCCGTCATCGCATCCAACGCGCCTTTCGAGGCCGCATAATCTACATATTCATGTGGCGCCCCGGTCCTGGCCGCTACAGATGAGACATTCACTATCGATCCCCCATTACCCCCGTGTAAGACAGACATACGCTTGATACCTGCCTGCATGCATGCAGTTAAATGCGCCAATGACATTCGTTTCCAAGATTCGTCTTAAACGCGGTAAATTGATACCCGCAAAATCCGTCTGCAACTCGAGTATTCCCGCGTTATTGACCAGACCACCAATATTGCCGAGTTCAAGCTGGGCACGAGCGAACATTTTCTCGACATCATCCGGGTCTGCAACATCTGCGGCAACGGAGATGGCAGTGCCACCGTTGGCAACGATATTCTCAACCACCTGTTCCGCGGCTTTCGCGTTCTTTAGATAGTTGACACAAACTGAAAACCCTTGCTGAGCGGCGAGAATCGCGGTTGCCGCACCAATACCGCGACTCGCGCCCGTGATGATGACCGCGCTACCGGACTTAGACTGCGCCATTTAACCAGGCCTTCCGTTCAGTCTCAGCATATTTTTCAATTGCGTAACGCAGCATCGTGCGCGGCATTGTTTTGTAATGTTGTCGAAGATATTTCGTTTCCACTGACCTGTCTCGATTGCCACGAAATTGATCGCCTTCACCGTACTCGCCAGCACCTGTCTTAAAGAATCGGCCTGAATGCTCGGGGATTTTAGCGCTGCCGAGCGCCGCAATCTCTTCACTAATTTCCACGGCTGTCGCTGGCACCAACTAAAACCCGAAACTTAAGTCGCAGCAGACTGTTGCCGACTTTCGTTCACATATAAATATGCGAGCAAAGCACACGACAAACCTATGCCGAGATTGAGCGCGACAAAAAGCCACGGCCTGGGACCGATGCCTTTACTATGCCGATTAAAAATCGCAATCCAAAACACCAATGAAGATATCACCAAATCCACGGCAAACCCGCCAGATGCAGGAAACGCGAACAGATTAAAAACGAATCGACCAATGCCAAATCCTGACTCATTGAAGTGCTGTATGAAAAACGCATATGGGATGATTGCCCCGACAATAGCCAGAATCAGCTATAACGTTTTAAGTTTCGCAGGCCCCACCGTCATCGTGCCCTCCGCCTTAGCGCGCGTATTTATTCGCACCCATAAAATGTAATGAAACGTACGGCTCATCTCCGACAACCCAGCTATCGTGCGGCTCGCTCGGTATATAAAACAACTGACCGGGTCGCAACTCAGTCACCTCGCCATTTGAGAACGCCGCGGTCGCAACACCTGACACAACCATACCAACATGTTCGACGCTACAATAATCCTCGCCAATGTCAGGGCCAACATCTACTGACCATTTCCAGCCTGGCTGATACGTGGCTCGACCAATTGTCATGCCACCTAAAGTCACCGTTTCAAACTTACCCTTCGGAAATTGGGTAACTTCATCCGGAGAATCGAACTGCTTAATGATTACCTCAACCTGACTTTCTGTCATTCGCTTTTAAACCCGACTTTTTTATGTGCACCGTCACAAAATGGCTTATTATTTGAGGCCCCACACCGACACAAGGCCGCCTGAGTGCCTTGCCAGGCCTCACGACCGCTTGCAGCCACGATAGCAAGATTGCCACGCACCAGAACGGGACCGTCTTTCACGAACTTGATTTGCAATGGACCGCCATCTTCGGATTCAGCCGCGCCCGAATCCCCGACAGCGCCATAGTCTTTGAACCCTGCCTGCTTATGGCTATTATCGCAATAAGGTTTGTTTTGCGATTGACCACATCGACACAGCGCCGCGCGATAATTTAACCCAGGAATATCTTCTGGCGCAGCTTCGATATCGAGGTCGCCGCGAACAAACAACGGTCCGTTATAGGCGACTTGTACCGTATTGCGTGATGGTGGTTGCTCGACATTCGAACCGTCAGCAAAATTGACCGATAGCGCGCCTGTTGGACAACGCAAAATAACCTCATTGACCTCTTCGCTGCTTGCCGCATCAGGTTGGCACCACGGTTTACGCCCACCGACAAACAAATCACCTTTGGCCCGGCCGCACTCGCCAACATGAATACACAGCGGACCATTCCAGGAAACAGTTGCCTCCTTTCCTTCGTAATTGAATGTTTCGTTTTTCGACATGTTGTGACTCCTCGGCTTCTACCTAGATACGAAAATTTGACCTGCTCCAATATACCGCAGTTCCTATCAGCCGTGGCATAGAGGGACTTTGTGCGTGAAATGCCTAATTTAGCCACTCGCAACTGAACCGCAAACCATCAATCATCGTCCTTCGAATAGAGCACAGCAGGGAGGCTGTCATGCGATTAGCGATTCTCGTTCTAATTTCCAGTTTAGCCATATCACCAAGTATTGCGCACGATCGATATTCCAAAGAAGAATGCAGCATTGTCAAAGCTAAGATTCGTCATATTCATTCGAAAATGCGGGACGGCTACACTCGCGCACAAGGGGAACGCCTGGAAGCGAAACTGCGAAAACTAAGAAAAGCGCGGCAGAAAAAATGCTAAAACACTAAGTGTGAGCTAAGTCGAATCGACTACTGAAATACGTGCGTGGACAACAGGCCTTACCAAGGAAGATTGATCGCCATCGCAAGACTGAGCCGAACGTCGTCGTAGCTGCCGATGCGGCCCAATCAGTAGCGCATCACGACCTCGGATCACATGATCGAACGCACGGATTAATCTCGGGATTGCTCAATGCCAACGCAAACTTCCAACATTAATATTAGGTTTTAGCCATCGGCTGTCGTTTCCAATAGGAAAGTGAGCGCCACACCCATTCCGCCGGACCAAATCGATTGCGTTCAAGCCACCACGGGCTGAACCAAAGTTGAAACGTCAACATCGTAGCAACGAATGCCATTTGCCAAATTCGCGGAATCTGTCCGTAAAGGCCGAATCCATAGCCGTAGAAAATAGTCGTCATAACAATTGAATGCGTCAGGTAATTCGTCAACGCCATTCGACCAACCGCGGTGAAACGCGCCATCAACTTTTGCAGGATGCTGTTTTTCACGATGGTCATTACCAACGCAATATGTCCAAATGCGACCAGAATACTACCGATGTAGTTGGGAAATCCGCCAAGACCAAACATCCAAAATTCGTCCCACTGATGACTGTTCATGCCGTAGGCACTGGCCAGCATGATGGGCAATCCCAGCCCATAGCCGATAAACATCAACTTCCTGTAGAACGAATTCGGTCGTTCGCCGGAAATTATTCCTAGTTTCATCAAGGCCATGCCGATCAGCATCAGCCCACCTACCCGCCAAATAACGAAGGCGACTGTCGCCTGTGTTTGCATCATCTGTACGATCGGAATCCGCTGTTCGAAATTCTTTGAGTACCCTGCGGTATATGCGGCCATATCCTCGCGAACCCGTTCAGCCGCAGGTTTTAGCAATAGGGCCATGCCCTCCCATTCCTTTAATGTTGCTGTCTGTTCTGGGGTTAGCGCTTGCCCCGCGTCCTGCAATTGCTCAATTTCAGCACTCCTGCTTTTCAGGTCTTCCATGTACGGGCCACCGCTTACCGTGAAAAGCATACCAACGAGTAATAGGGAGCAACCGGTTATGATCAGCGATCGCGCCGAACGATTACGGAACAAGAATATGAACATACCCATTAGGCCGTAATGAAAGAGGATATCCCCGAACCAAATAAAATAGCCGTGCAACGCACCAATGACCATCAGCCAAAAACAACGCCGATACCACAAACCTCCGTACTTTTCGCCACGAGCGTCAGCTCTGGTTGCCATCATCACCAATCCCGCGCCAAACAGGAGCGAGAAAATAGTCATGAATTTCTGATCGAAAAATACGTGTGTAAGAAACCACGTGCCGACGTTGTACCATTCGTTCCCGCCAAGCGCTAATGGATTCTGGTAAGCAACGAAAGGCATCGCAAAGGCGTAAATGTTCATCACCAAAATACTGAGAACAGCGACACCGCGAAGAATATCGATGGCAATGAGACGCTCGGATCCCATGGCAGGCGATGTTGAGTTTTGCGTTAGCTCACTAGTTGATGACACAGACATTGAACTTCCAAAACGCTAGGTTGAGGAGAGTTTAGAACGAATTTTCCGGCATTGTCATTATTACCGATGTACCTGCTGTTGCGGCGCGTAGGTTGTACGCCGTCAGCGCCTATGGGACAGATATAGATCTGGTTTAAGAGAGCGTTTTTGTTCATCCTAAGCTGAGAAGTTGAGATGAAACAGAGACCAACAGGACGACAATCGTCGTCAGAAAA
>Ga0114999_10004177_pt1 | contig 17661 bp, 19 predicted proteins | sample ArcticOcean_MG_C_3_FD_89820 | JGI IMG/M metagenome (GOLD analysis project Ga0114999, IMG submission 89820) | Marine microbial communities from western Arctic Ocean - ArcticOcean_MG_CB8_126 | ecosystem: Environmental > Aquatic > Marine > Oceanic | place: Arctic Ocean: Canada Basin | collected...
ATTTGCAAGCGCGGGGTATCGACACGCTGGTGATTACCGGCGCGGCCACCAACGGCTGCTGCGAATCGACCGCACGCGACGCAATGATGATAAACTACCGCGTCTTCATGGTGTCGGATGGCACCGCCGCCTTCAACGATGCCAACCACCTCAACGGCCTGTGGACTATCTTCCAGGCGTTCGGCGATGTCCGCAAGACCAACGAGATCATCGCCATGCTCGACGATGCTGCCAAACGCGCGCCAGTCGCCAAAACCGGTTAACCAATGGCCAACCCAATCGTTCGCGCCGGCGCCAGTGGTTACGCGTACAAACCCTGGAAGGGCAGCTTCTATCCGGAGGATCTCCCGGACGCGGATATGTTGCCTTACTACGCCGAGCGCCTGCCGACGGTCGAAATCAACAACACCTTCTACCGGTTACCCAAAGCGTCGGTCATGGAAAACTGGGCGGCACAGACGCCGAAAGAGTTTCGCTTTGCCATCAAAGCGTCGCGTCGCATCACCCATTTCACGCGCCTCAAAGAGGAAGCCGCCGAACCGCTGAGTTATCTCCTCGAGACCATGGGCGCACTGGGCGGCAAGGCGGGCCCGATATTGTTTCAGATGCCGCCCAACATGAAAAAAGACCTTCCGCGCCTGGTTGCATTCCTCCAACAATTGCCGAAAAAGCAGCAAACAACGTTTGAGTTTCGTCATCCCAGCTGGTTCGAGGACGATGTGTTCGATGCGCTGAGGGCGCAGAACGCGGCGTTGTGCATTGCCGAAGGCGCCGATAAGGAAAAGAACGCACCGCTGGTCGCCACCGCCGATTGGGGCTACCTGCGGCTTCGCCGCGACGATTATGGCGCCCGCCAAATCGGCGCGTGGGCGAAGAAAATCCAACAACAGAAGTGGGGTGAAAGCTACGTGTTCTTCAAACATGAAGACGAGGGCGCGGCGCCCAAACTGGCTTAACAACTCACCGGGCATCTCAGCAGATAAGCCTCTGGTCTAGCTTGCCTCACCCAGCCACGAAATCGCGCCGTCGACATCATCGGCCCGTTCGCCATCGGGAAGCGCAGGTTGGCGCACCATGATGACCGGCATTTGCAGTTCTCGGGCCGCCACCAGTGCCGGTTTGCCGCGCTCGCCGTCGTCGTTCCCGCAGATCAGCCGCGTGATCCGGTAAGTTTCGATTATCTTGCGTTCAATCTCGAGGGTAGGCTCGCGGCCATCGACGACAATGCCGCAATTGCGTATCGGTAGTTGCGGCACCGTGCCTTCGTCGCGCCGGATCAAAAACCAGATGCGCGGCGGAATCTCTGAAAACGACGCCAGGTAGCGCGCGTCGACGCGCAGATAGGCTCGATGATCGCTTTGCGCCAGCGCGCCGGCCGCCGCGTCGAACGAACCAACCTCGCTCCAGATATCGCCCGCCACCGCTTACCACGGCGGGTGCGCCATCAGCAGGTGTTTGAGGCCAAGCGTTCGGTACGCTTTCGCGGCTTGGTGGGAGATCGACGCTTCGAAGGAGTGGGTTGCATCGATAACCGCATCCACGCGGGCACGGGTGAAATAGTCGGTGAGCCGAACAGCGATCTCCTGGTCGAGCGCACCGGCTGCAACAACCTTGTGGCTGCCGCCGCTTGCGATCGCGGGTACCAACGACTCAGCGCCTGCAGTGTCACCAAGGACCAATACCTTCATTACGGTGTGCTGGACGGCATCCTGGACTCGACGAAACCTACAACCCTTACTTAATGTGGCTACGCACCCGCATAAAGGCTCAAAATTAGATATGACGCTAGCCAACGAGGCTTAAGAGATCAAAATGATGACCCCGGCCGTGATGTTTCAGGACACCGGCTCGCACGTCGGCAAATCGACCATCGTTGCCGGCCTCGCCCGGCTGCTGGCGCGACGCGGGCTGGTGGTGCGCCCATTCAAGCCACTCAACATGTCGAACAACGCTGCGGTCACGGCGGATGGCGGCGAGATCCGCCGCGCCCAGGCGCTACAGGCACGTGCTGCCGGCATCGCACCGAGCGTCGATATGAACCCGGTTTTACTCAAGCCACAAACAGGCGGTCACGCACAGCTCGTGGTGCAGGGGCACGTGAGAGACAGCAACGCAGCCCCTGCCGCCGACGCGTATCGCCACGCCTTCCTCAACCGATTGCGGCTGCGCGCCGACAGCGGGCTTGATTTCGACAACTCCATCGACGCCGCGCTCGACACGCTGGCCGATCATCTCGAACAACACCTTGATATCGCAGCAATCCTACAAATCGCCGCGAGCCGTCAGTAGAGAACACGTTCGTCCACCGCATCACAGGCGGAGAATACGACCGTCATTACTTAGCGAAATAGCTAATCTTGGCATACTTAAGCTACTTTGCTAATTATCCAACATGGCCAAAAAACAACCCGCATTGAACATCTGCCGCTTCAAAGTGAAGCCCGGCAAGCAGGCTGAGATGGAGGCCTTGCTCGCACGGCATTGGCCGACGCTGCGCAAAGCCGGCCTCGTTACCGACAAAAAGGCGCGCATCTACCGCGGCCTGCCGAGCGCCAAAGCAGGTGGCCGGCACGGCGCGGAGCACGTTTACGTTGAAATGTTCGAATGGCGTGACGCGAGCGCCATCGATCTCGCCCACCAACTACCCGCCGTGATGGCGGTGTGGGAGCCGATGGGCGCGATCTGCGAGGAGATGGAATTTCCCGAATTCGAAGCGATGGACTTGCCACCGCCCAAGGAGTGAGTGACGAACTGCCCCCGGCGTCGCCGGCAGAGCGCGACTTCGCTGATACCGAGGCGGTATTCAGCGCGCTCGCGCATCCGACGCGGCGCCATATCCTTCTGGTCCTGAAATTTTGCGGCGGCGAGGTTTCGGCAGGCGACATCGCAAAACGTTTCGCCTGCACCTGGCCAACGACGACGCGGCATCTCCGCGTCCTCGAAGATGCCGGCCTGGTCCGGGTCGAAAAACGCGGACGCGAACGCATGTATCGGGTCGACAAGGAGCGTCTGCTCACCATCACGTCGACCTGGCTGACCTCGTTCGCGGGTTGAGAGTTGGCAAATCGTTGGAATCGAGCATTGCAGAACCGCTCTGCCTAGGAGGGTTTCGCTATTTCGTGATAGTCTGATGCGTTCATGGCCACCGATGGTGCGATATAAGCGTTCGCGGCAATGCGCTCCGTCATTACTCGCGGCGCCCAAGCACGGGAATGTTGAGTGTTTATTCAGTACGAAGAAACATCGAACCCGAACACGGTGAAGTTCCTGCCCGGTAAAACCGTGTTGGAGTCTGGCAGCCGGGAGTTCGGCGATGTGCGCTCGACGACAAGCTCGCCGCTCGTGGCGCGATTATTTGAGATTGACCATGTAACGAATGTTCGTTTTGACGCCGACTCTATCGCCGTTACCAAATCATCGGTCGGCGAATGGCAGCAAATTCGGGCCGCGGTGCTCGGCGCTATCATGCAGCACTACACCTCGGGGGCACCCTTGCTATTGCCCGACGCCAGCGATGGCGCCGGCGACCCTATCGCAGCCCAGGTAAACGAAGTCATAGAAACCCGCATTCGCCCGGCGCTTTCCGATAGTGGTGCGGATGTGGCGATTCGCGGCATCGAGGACGGCGTTGTCTCGTTGGAGATCAGCGGCGATGCGGCGGCCGTCACGCCGATGCGCACAGGCATCGAGAACATGCTGAACCACTATGTTCCAGATCTTGCCGGCATCAACTTCGTCAGCAGCAAACCGTCTGCGGACGAAAATATCGCCGCTGGCAAAGCCGGGCTCAACTCGCCCCAAGGGCAGGCAATCCAGCGCCTTCTCGATGAGCAGGTTAATCCCACCGTCGCGTCCCATGGCGGCCATATCTCGCTGATCGATGTCGCGGACAACCGGGCTTACATCCTGCTTGGCGGCGGCTGTCAGGGCTGTGGTATGGCCGACGTTACGCTCAAGCAAGGTGTTGAAGTCGCAATCATGGAAGCGGTCCCGAGCATTGTGGAAGTGATCGACACGACCGATCATGCCGGCGGCAACAATCCTTACTATCAGGGTGCCAAGGGATAGGCGCAGCTAGCTCGCAGAGCGTTGCGTCGATTTCACTATGGCTCGGTTACTCCTGCGGATCCCGACAACGTCCTACCGGACGACCGACTTCATGGCCGCAGCGCGCCAGCTCGGCGTCGACGTTATCGTCGGGTCGGATCAACGCCAGGCGCTCGAAGAGCACACGAAGGGCGGCACCTTCCTCGTTGATTTCAAAAAAATTGAACGCGGCGTCCAACAAGTGCTCGACTACGCCCGGGCGCGGCCGTTCGCAGCGATTATATCCGTCGACGATGGCGCATCTGCGGTTGCTGCCCGCGCCGCCGGCCAGCTCGGACTCAAACACAATCCCCCAGATGCGGTCGAGATCGCACGCAATAAATATCGCTTTCGCCAAGCGCTACATAATTCGGGCCTGCCAACGCCAGCCTTCCGCTTGTTACCAACCGCTCAGAACGCCGCAGCGATCGCGCAGGAGATGACCTACCCGTGCGTTCTCAAGCCTCTCACGCTCACCATGAGCCGCGGCGTTATTCGCGTCGACAATCCACAAGAGTTCGTGGTCGCGTTTCAACGTGTGAAAAACATCATCGAGCAGAACGATGCCGCGACACCGGGCGAGGCGGCGGATCACATCATGGTCGAGGATTACATTCCCGGCACGGAAGTAGCCATCGAGGGTTTGCTCGACAAGGGTCGGCTCACGGTTTTAGCCGTGTTCGACAAACCAGATCCGCTCGAAGGGTCGTTCTTCGAAGAAACCATCTACGTTACGCCGTCTCGCCTGCCGAAAAGACGCCAGCGCGATATCGCCGACGCTGTTCAGCGCGCGGTTGAAGCAGTCGGCCTGCGTGAGGGCCCGCTCCACGCGGACATCCGCATCAATGACGACGCTGAATGGGTGATCGAAGCGGATGCCCGCTCGATCGGTGGGCAGTGCGGCCGTTCGTTACGGTTCGGGGCGGGTATGCGGCTCGAAGAACTTCTTCTGCGCCATGCTCTCGCGCTCCCTATCGCCGACCTCGAACGCGAGCGGGATTCAGGCGGCGTCTTGATGATCCCAATTCCCAGCGGCGGCATCCTCAGCGAAGTCCGGGGAATTGAACAGGCGCGGGCGGTAACCGGGGTTGAGGAAGTCAACGTGACAATACCGGTTTCCCAGAAGGTCGTGCCGCTGCCTGAAGGCGGACGCTATCTCGGTTTTATCATCGCCCGTGGAGACAGCCCTGCGCGCACGGAGAGGGCACTGCGCAAAGCGCATGCGCGGCTGGAATTTGCAATCAAACCCGAGCGATAGGTCTTAGTCACCCGATGAGCGTTCGCCCGACAAATTCGAAGCACCGCCAAATGAGGTGGGGTGGACAACGCCAACCCGCTCCTGTCGCGCTGCAGTCATGCCTCAGTCAACCTTAAGTCAAAGCGTAGTCAAAACGAATCCCCAATCTTTGTTGACGCTCGGTACAATAATATGATGTCACGACGGCCGATTTCGCGACCCTCTAACGCGACGACCGTCTGGGAAAGTGGATATGGAACCCAATTCGGATGCCGTCGTTTACATCGTCGATGACGACGATGGTGGACGCGCGTCGCTCCAATACCTAATCGAATCGATTGGGCTGAAGACTCAGTCGTTCGCTAATCCTAGTGCATTTCTCGCCCAGTTCGACGCCGAGGCCATCGGCTGCATCGTGCTTGATATGCGTTTGCCCGGAGCAAGCGGGCTGGAACTTCTTCGCGAACTGAAGCAACGCACAGCGGAAATGCCGGTCATCATGATCTCCGCCTACGCTAACGTGCAAGACGCCGTAAAAGCCACGAAAAGCGGGGCGTATGATTTTTTCGAGAAGCCGCTCAACGACCAGGGGATTTTGGATTGCGTTCAGCAATCCATCGTCGACCATCGCGCTATCCGCGTAGTCGAGAAGAAGCGGGGTGAAATCCAGACCTGTTTTACCTCGCTCACCGAGCGCGAGCGTGAGGTTTTGGATCTCATGATCGAAGGTGAGCGAAACAAGGAAATCGCGCAATTGATGCGTATCAGCACCAAAACCGTCGAAGCCTATCGCGCCAGTATGATGAAAAAGATGCAGACACCGTCGGTCGCCCAACTCGTCACGCTGAGCCAAGCCGGATAGGCCGCATAGCACTCTAACAGGCGTAAATGTGAGCTTCCCTTGAATCCCGTCTGATCTGAAACCCAAAACGTGTATGCTCCTCCGTCGCAGCGTACGGGAAACCCGCCATGACCGAGTCAGAGGCCGCATTTTCACATGTACTCAAGACGCTTGAGGATGACCGGCAAGATCTGATCGATCTCTGCATCACGATCGGCAACTTGCCCGACTATTCCGGGCATGAACGCGCCTCAGGCGAGGCCGTCGCCAACTGGCTGCTCGACGCCGGCATCGAAGCCTGGCTCCAATACCTTTCCGAGGACAGCGTTAACGCGGTGGGTGTATTGCGCGGCGTCGACGGTCGAAACGGCAACGGCCGGTCGCTAATTTTCAACGCCCATATCGATACACAGGGCGGCGTTCCGGCGGGCGGCGAGGAAGCCGAGCAACGGATCCGCGGTGCTTGGTTGGACGGCGACCTGCTCTACGGTCAGGGCCTGGCCAACGACAAAGCCCAACTGGCTGCCGAGATGCTGGCGATGCGGGCTATCAAGAAAGCAGGGGTCCACCTAACCGCCGACTTGTTCGTCACCGGCGTCGCGCAAGAGACATCCGCGCCGTTCGACACCGAGCCGTCATTTTCGACTTGGTCGGGCGTCGGACCGAAGATCAGTCAGATACGTGAGGGATTTGGTTGCCGATGGTTGATCGAGCACGGCGTCGTCGCCGATTACGCCCTGGTCGGCGAGATCACCGATTTTACCGTCAGCGTCGCCCAAGCCGGCTATCTACGCTTGCGTATCGCGGTGCCGGGCACCGTCGCCTACACCCCGGCCTTGGCCCGTGGCGCAGACGGAACCGGGTCTCCCAACCCCTTTGAACGAGCCGGTCACCTCATTGTCGCGATCGAGCAATGGGCCCGAAACTACGAGCAGGAGTACCGCCACGAGTTTTGGGGCGGAACGATTATTCCCAAGGCGCAGATCTACGAAATCCAATCATCCGGGCCGGCATGGACCGAGGCCAACGATCATTGCCTGATTTTCCTCGACGTGCGTCTTGTTCCCAACGCCAAGCCCACCGAAATCCAGCACTCGCTCAAAATGGCGATGCGCGAAACCGGCATGGCCTGTGAGATCACGCCGTACGACTATAAGCGCGGCTTTATCGCCGAAGGCGCCGACCCGCTCATCGGTGCGCTCAAAGATGCCCACCAGCGCGTCTTCAACAACGAACCGGAGTTCGCGAACTCGATTGTTCTGAGCATGTGGCGCGACGCCAATGCCTTCAACGAAGCTGGCATTCCCGCAATCGGCTATGGTCCCAAATCGGAGGATCCGAAATCAGGAACCGGACTGGCTGGCTTGGCCGGCGTTCCGCGGCCGATCGCGGTGTCCGACCTGGTGGACACCGCAAAGGTTTACGCACTGACCGCCATGAACATATGCGGTATCGACACAACAGCGGTCGACACAGCAAATGAGTGACCTCGCCTGTTTCACCTGCAGCGCTATCGAGGTCTTACCCTTGCGCTCAAACCTCAGCTTCTTCTGGTGGCGGCGCTGCCGCAGTGCTCGCCGCCAGTCGCCGGTGCGAGCGCACCGCAAACGGTATGCTGCATAGGTAGGTGAAGCACATTATCGGCAGTAGCACCCAGGGATAGCTGATCAAGATTGCCGCCGAGAGCCCCACGATCAGGAGCGCCGGCAACACGTGCGCACGGCGGATACGTAGGCGTTTCAACGAAAAAGTCGGCATCCCGCTGACCATCAACACCGCCGCCACCACCAGCCACAGGGTGACCAGCTCGGGCAACCGCCATGGGGCTTCACCAATCTCAAAACTAAGCATAAGCGGCAACATCGCAAAGCCGGCCGCGCCCGGCGCCGATAGGCCGGAGAAAAAATTACTCGCCCAGGGTGGTCGATCGGGATCGTCGAGCGCCACGTTAAAGCGAGCCAGCCGCAGCCCGCAACAGGTGACGTAAGCCAGTGCTGCGATCCAGCCGAGATCCCCCATGCCATGGCCGGCCCACAGATACAACAGCAAGCCCGGGGCGACGCCAAAGGCGATGAAATCCGACAGGCTGTCGAGCTCGGCGCCAAATCGGCTTTCGCTAAGCAGCAGCCGGGCGATACGTCCGTCAATCGCATCGAGACCGGCAGCCACGACGATAGCCAGCGCGGCCCACTCCCACCGCTCTTCCAAGCTGTAGCGTATCGCCGTCATTCCGGCCGCCAGCGCCAGCACAGTAAGCACATTCGGCAGAAGGTTATTGACGGGTAGCCGGCGCAGCCCCTTGTGTGGCCGTTTCGACATTTCAGCGCGCCTCACCCTGGCGCGGACTGCCGCTAATGCGGCTATCCGCCAAAACTGTTTCGCCGGCAACGGCGCGCTGGCCGACCAGCACGAGCGGCGCCATGCCTTTGTCGAGGTAGACATCGACCCGGCTGCCGAAGCGGATCAGACCAAGCCGCTCGCCGGCGCGCACACTTTGCCCCTCCGTAAGCGTACATAGGATTCGCCGCGCAACCAATCCCGCGATTTGCACGATCGCCAACTCCTTGCCTGCCGTCGTCCGCAGGCGGATAGCCTGGCGCTCATTCTTCTCGCTGGCTTTATCGAGCGAGGCGTTGACAAACGCGCCGGGGCTATAAGCGAGGCCAATGATTTCGCCGTCGGCAGGTACGCGATTTACATGCACGTCGAACACGTTCATAAAAACCGCAACTCGCCAGCGCGGTTCAGTCCCCATTTCAAGTTCGGCGGGCGGCGGCACTTCGACCACCGATTGCACGACACCGTCAGCCGGGCTGATCACCAGTTCCGGTTCCGCCGGCGTCACCCGTATCGGATCACGAAAGAAATAGGCCACCCATAGGGTCAGGACCACGCCGATCCAACCCGCCGGACCGGCGATCCAGAACAGCAACCCGGTCACGACCAGCGCCGTCAGGACGAAGCGGTAGCCCTCGCGGTGGATCGGGACCAGTACGGAACTAATCGAGTCGATCATCTAATCCTGTGGTTTCGTTGTCATCCAATGCACCCGAGAATGCCCCATGACGAGGTGCAGCGAAACCAATATGCGCGCGGGGCTCGGCAGCTAGAATACGATTAGATAGCCCAGCAAGGTCGTGCGCACCAAATCAAAACACCCTCGCGGCCAGCCCCACCATGCCGCCGATAGCGACCACGGCCAGCGTCATAATCCAGAAATAGGGACTCGGCTTGTTCATTACAGACATTGGCAGCTCCCGGCCCGGTTATTGTCAGTCGACGCGATGCGTTTCTCGGCACCGCGTCTCAACAAAACCCGTTCAGCGCGTCGATTGCGTGCGCGGTCGTTCGACCAGGTTCGTTCGAACCATAGTCCTCGCGGACATCGAGGAGACTATGGACACTGCGGGGTTGCCGTCTCTGCGCGAGCGCAGAAACCGGCTCAGTCCAGCGATTTTCAAGATGTATGGTTGCCGGGTTGGTACAGCCGGGCAGGAAGATACACGCAGGATCTCGTGACTCTGATCACGGAGCTATACGCGGTTGGCCCGTCAACTTCAATCTCGCGCCTGCTAGTTCTTGCCGTTGAACAAACGATCGAGAATGCCGTTGGCGACGTGATGGATGGGTCCTTCCAACCACGCCAATCGGCCGGGCTCATAACCCTTGATGGTCATCGCGTGCTGTAACGACTTCACCATGTCGCGGTCCTCCTCGAACACCGTCTTCAGGAAGGTGTGATAGATCTCGGACTTTTCGTCATAGTCGGGATCGTCGAACCACTCGGTGGGAAACAGGCTGTACATAATGACGTGGCACGATGCCGGGCCGGTCGGCCAACTCGTCAACATGCGCACATGGTCGCTGCGGGCAACCATATGGACGTTGGGTTGCATGAAGCCCATGGTCGCGAAACTCACGGGTTCATGGGCGATCCACGGCAATTGCCCGAACAACGGCTTCGCTTCCGGGTTCATCGGTTGCGAGGCGTAATCGATCCGCATCCCGCCGCGCGGGTGCAGCGTGATCTCGGCGTCGTCAACATTGGTGCCGGCACCAAACGTCGACGCGTGCAGCGTGCCGACGTGATACATATCCATCGCGTTTTCGGAGACCAGCTTCCAGTTGCAATCGAAGTCCCACTCGAGGCGCGATGACAGCCGGCATTTTTCCGGGTGCAGAAACGCGAAATCTTCCTCGAATTGCAGCAGTGACTTGTCGAGCGCCACGACATCGGGGTTAAAACTCACGAACACGCAGCCGCGCCACGTGTCCAGCTTCAGCGGTTTGAGCCGGCATTTGGTCGGATCGAACCCTTCCGCCTCTTTCATATACGGCGCACCGACCAGCTTGCCCTCGAGATCGTAGAGCCAGCCATGATAGGGGCAGCTGAATTCCTGGGTATTGCCCGATCCATCCGCGACCTCGACGCCGCGGTGGGCGCACACATTGGCAAACGCATTGAGCTTGCCGGCATTGTCCCGAGCGATGACCAGCGGTTCGCCAAGCACCCGAAACGTCATGAAGTCGCCGGGATTTGCGAGTTCTTCCTCACGCGCCATCATGAGCCAGTCCTGCATGAACATGTGCTCTTTTTCGCGCGCGTAGATCTCCGGCGATGAATAAACATAGCCCGGCGCATGCCACGCCTGGTCGATCGACTTGCGGAAGCCCTCAAGACCTTCGCCCACAGCGGGTGCCGCTTCAATCAAAGCCATAAACCTGCCTTCCGTTAGTCAGCGCCTTCAGAATATATAGCCAGTATCGCCGAAACCCTATCCGTTCGCGAGTCTGCCGGCGTCAGCGTCCAACCGGCTTAACATTGATCAAACAGGCGATCCATGAGTCCACTGATGACGTAGTGGATCGGGCGATCGAGTTTGGCCAGACGCCCGGGTTGGTAGATGTCGCCGGGTGCATGGCTGGCTTGAAACAGCGGGGGTCGCAGGGCTGCCCGCGCCGCCTCCCGTTCATCCGAGACTGCCGAGGGTCCCATCTGATCTAGGTCCTGGCGAACCAGTCGATCACCAACCGGCCCCATTCGTCAGCCTTCTCGATCCAGTTGGCGTGCGAGGTGTTTTCCTGAATCGCCAGTTCGGCGCCGGGGATTCGCGCCCACATCTCGCGCGCATAGCGCGGCCCGGTGATCATGTCCTCGTAACCCCCACAGTTGACCAGAGTCGGACAGCGAATACCGCTCAGTGTGTCGATAATGTCGTGTGCGCAATATGCATCGGCAATGCGCTGGAACGCCCCCGGTGTCGGAAACGTATCTTCGGCGAGGCGTCCCTTCCAGGCATCGTCCGCCAGCTCGGGCCGCGAATTGAAGGTTTCGGGCGTCAATACCCACAGGGCCAGCTCTCGCGCCCAGATCTCGCGATCGAGATCGTAGAGATCCTTCCACACGCCCATCACGGTCTTGAGAAAGTTATCGGCCCGCGCGCATCCGGCCCCGAGAAACAGCGAACGCACCTTGTCGGGGTGGTTGATCGCGAGCTGCGCCGCGATCAGGCCGCCCATCCCGCAACCGCCCAACACGCGAATGTTTTCTAGCCCGAGATGGTCGAGCAGCCCAGCCAGGTCATCGCCCATCATCTGTGTGGTGTAGGGATATTTGGGCGCGCCTGACCGCCCCATTCCGCGATGATCGTGACGAATGCACCGGTAGCTCTCGGCAAACAACTCGCGGTGATGGGCGTGGGCGCGTTCGGCCAGCGCCCAGCCGGTGGTGATGAGCAACGGCTCGCCGGTGCCACATTCTTCGTAATACATCTCGATGTCGGAGACCGTTGCGTAGGGCATGAGGCGTTCTCAATCCTGGTTTGGTGCCGGCGCGCTGGTGATCGCCCGCCAGATGCATTCCGGCGTCACCGGCATCTCGATATGGGTGACGCCAACCGGCGCCAGCGCATCGAGCACGGCACTCATGATCGCCGGCAAAGCGCCCACCGTGCCGGCCTCACCAGCGCCCTTGATACCAAGCGGATTGGTCGTCGAAGGCACCGTGTTTGTCGCGACCGTCAGCGTACGCGACATGTCGCTGGCGCGCGGCATCGCATAGTCCATGAAACTCGCCGTCAACAACTGGCCGTGTTCGTCATAAAGCACCTGCTCGAACAACACCTGACCCAGTCCTTGCGCAATGCCGCCGTGAATCTGGCCCTTCACCATCATCGGGTTGATCACCGTCCCGACATCATCGGCGACGGTATAGTCGAGCAGTTCGAGGGCGCCGCTCTCGGGGTCGATCTCCACCTCGCAGACATGGCAGCCATTGGGAAAGGTCGGCGCCGGGGGCGCAAACACGGCGCGTTCCTGCAATCCCGGTTCCATCCCCGGCGGGATCGCCAGCACGCTGTGGGCGGCCTGAGCAACCTCGGCGAGCGTCAACCGTCGATCGGTCCCGGCCACCGCGAAAATGCCATCGTCAAACTCGATATCACCCTCGGCCGCCTCCAATAGATGCGCCGCCAACCGTCGCCCTTTGGCGATGATTTTCTCGGCCGCCATCGCCATTGCCGCACCGCCGACGCTGGCCGAGCGTGATCCAAACGTGCCGACGCCATGAAACACCGCGTCGGTATCGCCTTCCACAACCCGCACCCGGTCGGGATCGATCCCCAGGAAGTCGGCCGCCAGTTGCGCATACATGGTCTCGTGGCCCTGACCGTGATTGGCCGAGCCCGACACCAAGGTTGCGGTGCCATCCGCTTCGAAGCGAATTTCAGCTGCTTCCTCCATGAAAGCGCCGGACTGTTCGAGCGCGTTGGCGATGCCGATGCCGCGCAGCCGGCCACGTTTTTTGGCCTCGGCCCGGCGCGCTTCGAAACCGTCCCAGTCGGCGGTCTCGGTCGCCAGCTTGAGTCCGCGCGGGAAGTCGCCGCTGTCATAGTTGAACGTCAACGCCGTCTGGTAGGGCATGGCGTCGGGTTGAATGAGGTTGCGCCGCCGCAGTTCGGCGCGATCGATGCCCATTTCGCGCGCCGCGACGTCGATCACCCGTTCAATTGCGTACACCGCCTCGGGACGCCCGGCGCCGCGATAGGGCGCGGTTGAATTGGTATTGCTGTAGGCGCCAACCACTTCGACGTGAATCGCCGGGGTCGTGTAAACGCACGCAAGGCTGCCCAAATTGTTGGTCGGGCAGTGCGGGCCGAACGGCCCAACATAAGCGCCGACATTTGCCACCGCGCGCACGCGTAAACCGAGAAACTTCCCCGCATTGTCGAGCGCGAGTTCGGCGCGGGTAACATTGTCGCGTGCATGATCGTCGGCCAAGAAAGATTCGCTCCGCTCCGAGATCCATTTCACCGGCCGTCCGACCCGTTTGGCCGCCCACAGCACGATCGCCGGTTCGACGTTGCCGATGCCCTTGATGCCGAACCCGCCGCCCACATCGGGCGCAATCACTCGAATCTTATTCTGATCAACCTTGAGAAAATTACGCGCCAGCTGGCCTTTAACCATATGGGGCTGCTGCAAACCGGCCCACAGCGTGTAGCGCCCGGACACCGGTTCGTAGACGCCGAGTGCGTTGCGCGGTTCCATCGGCGCGGCGGCAACCCGGCTGATCACATAGTCGACGCTAGCGACATGCGCAGCATTGTCAAAAGCGGCATCGGTGGCGGCACGGTCGCCCGCTTCAAAAAAGAAACTCTCATTGTCGGGCGCTTCCGCCCACAGCGCCGGTTTGCCGCCACCGACAACCTCACCGGTGCCGATCGCAACCGGCAACGGCTCATAGTCGACAACGATGTTTTCGGTCGCGTCCTTGGCTTGGTCTTTGGTCTCGGCGACAACCACCGCGACACCCTCGCCGACCCGCATTACCCGGTCCAGCGCGAGCACGCGATAGGGCGGTTCGAACATTGGCGAGCCGTCGCGTTTGTTGCGCTTGACCGTAACCGGGACCATGCCGATGCCATCGGCCTCGGCATCCGCACAGGTCAATACGGCGATGACGCCAGGCAATGCGGCGGCTTGGCTGGTATCTATATGTTTGATCCGGGCGTGCGCATGCGGCGAGCGCAGCAAGCAGGCATGCGCGACATCGGCGGGCACGATGTCGTCGGTATAGATTCCCGCGCCACGCAGCAGCCGCGCGTCTTCAACCCGCGGTACGCTCTGGCCAAAACCAAACTCGCGCATGTCTTAACGCCGCCCGCTTGTTAAGGGTTTCCGTCGCCCGATTGGGTTAGTTGTAAAGCGGCTGCAAAGCGTCGGCTAGCTTGGCGGGCTTGTTCGAGCCGACGAAGGTTCCCTCGTCCATGATGTGTTTGCCGTCGATCCAGATCGACTGTTGCGACATCACCGCGTCGGGATGGTTTTCGCCGCCGCCCGGTTGCCAGAACGGAATCCCCAATCCAACTGCATTGTTGGCCATAACGCGCTGGTCTTCGACGAAGCAGCTACGGGTGTAGCGCGCCGCCGGCTGCAGGCCGCAAGTGAAATGAATGACATAGCCGTAATTCTTGCCGCCGGCGGCGCGTTTGAGCGCACGGTCCATAACCTTTTGCTCGGCGCCACCGCCGGTCACCTTACGCACCCGACCGTCGATTTCGAGCACCATCGGCGATGGCATCGCCGTGTAGTACTCGTGAAAGGCAGTGTCGACCGTGATCACCCCTTTTACCGAATCGTAGACCGGCCACAGCGGATGGGCGCCGGGCACGGTGTACATCCCCGGCGTTTTCGCCCGGCGCGGCTTGGGGTAGGGCGACTTGTCGAGCGTAAAGATGAGGTCGGAACCCAGACTGTTGGTCAAACGGCAGGTCTTGCCGACCGCCTTGGTGGTGATCTCGGCAAACGCCTTTTGCACCCGGAACAGCGCGTCGAGGTCGACCTTGCTGAACATCCGCACCATCGAATCGCCCTTGAGATCGCCGCACAGGCAATAGCGCGTGCGCTTGCCCGCCATCGCTTTGTCCCAAGCATTCGAGCCGGCGAGGTAGGGGAAGGTGAGGTCGACCCAGACATCGCATTGCTTCATCGCCGCCGCGAGCGGCTCTGAGATGTAGGGATCCGCCAGCGTGCCCTGGAAAGGCAGCGGCGGAATGATCATGACCACGGTTTTGGCGCCGGTCATGTCGGCACAATTGAGGATCGCTTCGACCACCGCCATATCCGACGACGTATCGGCGGTGATCAGCACGGTGTCTTTCCCGGATACCGCCAGATAGTCCTTGATCATGACTTCAGCGGCGTTGGCGAGATCGGGTCCGATCGGTGCGCTCAGCATGGTGTCCTCCTGCGGCTTTTATTCGGTGAACTTTTATTCGCTGAAGTGTAGCGCGAAAAAGAAACCGGTGCTCTATCGTAACCGCACCCGGCCGCTCGGTCGGGTCAATTATTTCCATCAAGGAGGGTTTTATGGCCGAGAAAGAGGTGATCCATGTGCCGGGTTTGAGCGAAGCGGAAGAGAAGGCAAACGTCCCCTTATCCGCGGCGATCAAGGCAAACGGATTTGTTTTTGTGTCCGGATTGCCGCCGATCAACCCCAAGACCGGCGAGATCACCATCGGCAATATCGAGGAGCAGACAGTCCAGGTTCTCGAAAACGTCAAGGCGACCTTGGAAGCAGCCGGGTCGTCGCTCGATAAGGTGGTGAAAGCCCAGGTGCTGATCTCGAATGCCGCCTATTTCGACGAGGTTAACGCGATCTACGCCCGCTATTTCCCCCACAATCCACCGGCGCGAAGTTTCATCACGGTCGGCTCGTGGCCCTGGAAGTTCGATATCGAAATCGAATGCGTCGCCCTGGCGTAATGCCATCGGCGTTACGCCCACCTGACAGCTGCGAACGCGAAGCGTTCCAGCGAAAGGGCCTAGCGCCCGATTGCGCGTCTGCAACCCCCCTGCTCCCTCGCCCCAACGGGGAGAGGGCGGGGGTGAGGGGGTTATTTCAGAGAATCTTGTTGCCGCAGTTCAGCCCAACTACCCAGCTTCGGCCGGCGTCTCGACGCGATCGTACTTACGCGCCGGGGTATTGACCACGTCTTCGATTGGCGCGGCATCGAACGCTGTCGCGATTCGGTCCGCCGGCGCATCGCGGTAGTCGGTCGTGCGTTGGCGCGGCACCCGCCCGGCCGCGCGAATCATTTGTTCCATTGCCGCGGGCGCCATCTCCTGGCCGTGCTCGGCACCGGCGGCGCGGGTGATGGTCTCGTTCATCAGCGTCCCGCCGAGATCATTGGCACCGGCGTTGAGGGCGGCGCGCACACCCTCGGGACCCATTTTCACCCACGAGGCCTGGATGTTGGTTATGTGCGGATGCAGGGCCAATCGTGCCACCGCATGCATCAGCACGGTTTCGCGGAACGTTGGGCCACGACGGGCCCGGCCCTTCAGGTAAATCGGCGCTTCCATATGCACGAATGGCAGCGGCACGAGTTCCGTGAAACCACCGGTTTCAATCTGCAGGTCGCGCACGCGCAGTAAGTGGCGGGCCCAGTGCTGGGGTCCGTCGACGTGACCAAACATGATCGTCGCGGTGCTCTTGAAGCCAATCTTATGGGCGGTGCGCATCACCTCGAGCCACTGCGCAGTCGTCACCTTGTCGGGGCAAATTATCTGGCGGATTTCATCGTCGAGAATTTCCGCCGCGGTGCCCGGTAATGTCCCGAGCCCGGCGGCGCGCAACTTTTCGAGGAACGCCCCGATATCGATGCCGAGCGTCGCCGCGCCCTGCCACACTTCCAGCGGCGTAAACGCATGAATGTGGATGTCTGGCGCAACCGCTTTCGCGGCACGGCAGATCTCAAGATAGGTCGCACCGGTGTAATCCGGATGGATGCCGCCCTGCATGCAAATCTCAGTGGCGCCACGCGCCCACGCTTCGGCCACCCGGCGCGATATCTCATCATGGTCGAGGTCGTATGGTCGGCCGCGCAAGTTTTCGCTAAGCTTGCCCTTGGAGAAAGCACAGAACTGGCAGCGGAAGTAGCACACGTTGGTGTAGTTGATATTGCGGTTGACGACGTAGCTCACCGCATCGCCGTTGACTGTTTTTCTCAACGCATCGGCGGCTTCGCACACCGCGGTGAAATCGCTGCCCCGCGCCCGAAACAACGTTGTGATCTCGGCTTCGTTGAGGCCAGCACCGGCAACGGCGCAATCCAAAATATGTCGCAAGTGCGCGGCCGGCCGACGGTTGCCGGGCGGCGCGATATCGGGAATAGCCATTGCCGCGCCCGGCGACCAATCGTCGCCACGGGCAATGCCATCGGCCTCGGACAGGGCCAGCACCGCAGGCTCGATCTTGCGGTCGATCCAGCGTTCGGCATTGCGGGTATAGCCCGGATAGATCGCCAGGCGCTCGGTCAACACCTTGCCGCACGCCGCCGTTTGTTCAGCCAGATCGTCGAGATGTGGCCAGGGCGCTTCCGGATTGACGTGATCCGGGGTCACCGGCGAGACGCCGCCCCAATCGTTAATCCCGGCATCAACCAATTGCGCCAGTTTCCCCGGCGATAGGTTCGGCGGCGCCTGAATGTTCATG
>Ga0114999_10004181_pt1 | contig 17653 bp, 24 predicted proteins | sample ArcticOcean_MG_C_3_FD_89820 | JGI IMG/M metagenome (GOLD analysis project Ga0114999, IMG submission 89820) | Marine microbial communities from western Arctic Ocean - ArcticOcean_MG_CB8_126 | ecosystem: Environmental > Aquatic > Marine > Oceanic | place: Arctic Ocean: Canada Basin | collected...
ATTATACCAAGTGATTGGTATCTTGTCAAGCGTCAATCGTAATGCTTCCATTGCATAGGTTCGGGCTTGATGATAACAACCGGCTTGATAACCGGTTGTTTGTTGGTTGGTTTCCATGGGTGTCGTTTTGCATCCGCGATGCCGATCATGATAACCGGAGTAATGATTGCGATGAACATTGCGATGGTGATGATGTTGTGCATGTGTTTTCCTTTGCGTTGTTTCTTATAACCCCATTATACTATACTTATCGTCAATTGTCAATGCCTATCATGAGTTATTCTGGAAGATTATCAAAGTTCTTTATCCTCTCAACAGGTCACCACACACACCACCCAACGTGGATAGTTACCATTGGACGGGTGGGGTTATTCAATTGAGATTGAGTCTCAGTCTTTATTATGAAATATTCGGGGGGGTTCAGACACAATGAAACTGTTTTGCATAAAAGTATTAGCTAAACCTATCTGCTTCGCCCCGTCTTTGTCGAACCCATCAGATCTATTTTGATTTCATCCCCAATATGAGTCGGGTGAACCAATAAATAGCTCCCATCCGTAACTTTTAGAGCCTCCATAGAGGCATACGCCCCCTTTTTCGCCCCCGGCTGTACCGGCCTGTACCGAGAATTGTGTACATGCTTGGTTTTGATATCTTTTGACGGATTCCAAGGTATGTATCCATGCTTATGTGCCAAATAACTGAGCACATTGTCACTAAACAACACCCCAAACGGATAATCCGCCTCGTTAGCAAGTTCTTGCTTCAAAGGAGGATCAAATATCCAAGTGTCTTGACTGTCAGCCCCCATCTCCAACCCTTTGCCCCCTTGATCCCACCTACTCAGACAGACCAGAATATTTTTCAGGCACTTAGACTCTATCTTCTTGATGTCTTCAGTGATAACGATGTCTGCATTTGCTAATATACACCTTTGCCCGACGAGATGCTCATTCGCGTATTCAAAATAATCTTTGTAAGTCACGCGCCCACAGTTACTTACGTCAACGTAGGTGATTTTATCTGACTCGATTGGATTTTTATCCGCCTCGTTAAAAACGACGATGCGTGATATACAATCGTTCTTTTCATTTTCCTTCAGGGAGAAAATTAACTCCTTGTTCCTCACTGCGTTGCCAGAATTATAAAATCCCACCAGCAAAACATGATCACTCATCAGAAATCGCCCTCTTATTCCCCTTCTTTCTCATGGCAACTTCAGGATCGATGCCTTTATTCAGCCTATTGTAAAATGCCGCATATGATACTTCGCACCTTTCGTCTTCCACCCATTGCCCTATGTTCTTACTTTCCCCATGAGCTTCTATCTTAACGTTAGATTTCATATTATTAGCATTCTCTTTCGGGGTGAACTCTCTCAGATTCCCCCTAGCGTTGTTCAGTCTGTCATTGTCAGCATGATCTACAAAGATATAAGGATTAATCACCTGAGCTACCATTCGGTGCATCAGTTTATGTTTCCCATTTATCTTTGTGACAGCATACCCGTTCTTATTTATATGCCAGCTATACCTAGCAAGCCAAGCGTAGTCTTCTGGACTCACCTTGATGTATTTCCCCGCCCCATTGACTCCCCCTAAAGGGATCTCTACGTATGCGCTACTCATCTTCATCTTCTTTCTTCCTTAATTTACAGACGCCGCGACCACTTTCTTTAGAAAGACCCATTCGATAACGCGCTTTTCTAACTTGGTCAATAGTTACGACCTCTTTGGTGTCTAAGCCCCTTCTAATTCTTGTTAGCTCCTCCGCTATACGTACATCCGTGTAGAACCCACAAGTCTCCCTAACAAATTCCTTTTCGCTGTCACTCAAACGTTTGATTTTTGGCATTCTGTACATTTCTAATTGTGCTTAAGATTAACCTTACGTGTATAATACATTATAACGGCAACTTTTTGTTTTTTCACACGCAGAGAGATACCATGAAAAAAATTCAAACAGATTTGGCTATAAAAGCTACTGAAGAACTTGAAGAGAGGGTTAAAGCCGAACTTAAGATCCCAGACCCCTCTATTTCTAAAGCTAAAGCCGTTCTTCAAAGCGAAATCAAAACTGATGAAGAGACAGTGAATGAAGATACCAAAGGGAATGACCGAAGAACAGGTGATAGAGACGATAAATAAGATTGTTAATCGCTACGCCCATAAGTTCAGGTTCGGTTATTACGACGCGGATGATATCAAGCAAGAAGCTTTCATAATCGCTATGGAGGCTTTAGATAGATACGATAATGACCGCCCCCTTGAAAACTTCCTCGCCGTCCATGTAAAGAATAGACTGAGTAACTTTAAACGTGATAAATTTTTCCGTCGCCCAGTAGACCCCGACGATCAACTCCCCCCTAAGAGTGAGATAAAGAAGTTCTTAATGGAACCCCTTAATATTGAATCCATAAGGGATGAACATGAAATCAACATGAGTAGTACTGATGATTTTGTTGAAGCTGTTGATACTGCTGAGCTATTTCTACTAATTGACCAGCACCTCTCTATATCTTTTAGGGCTGACTATCTAAGAATGATGCACGGGGTATATGTCCCCAAGCCTCGACGCGAACAGATCCATCAAGAAATCATTAACCTCTTCCAGCAACATCATAAAGGGGACTTAAGATGAAAAAGGGGCGTTTTTCCAAAGACGAGATTGCTTACATCACAGAGTATCATGAATCCATGTCTGTTGAAGACGTGGCGGCAGAGCTAGATAGGGATGTTGAAAGTGTCAAGAATTTCATTAAGGATAAGCTAGGGGAATCTTTGCAGGAGAAGAGGGAAATTCAAGCCCTGTATGACCTGAAGGGTAAACCGCAATGGCGAGACATTCAAGGCCAATTCAATAAACATGAGCTGGAAATGTTTGTGTATCATTGGCGGCGTATTATTACTCAGTTCCGTGACGACGTGCTTCCCACGGAAGAACTTCAGGTAATCGATGCTATCAAGTTAGAGTTGTTGATGAACAGGGCGCTTAAAGATCAACAACTTAACGCCGAGCAGGTTAGAAAGTTCGAGGGGCTTATAAACGACGAAAAAGAAAAACCGATGGAATATCAGGACCGGGACTATGTATTCAACTTAGAGAGGCAAATAGCGGTACTGAGAGCGGCGACAGAATCGTTAGGGCGGGACTATAAGGATCTGGGAGTGAAGAAGAGCGCGATGCTGAAAGATATGAAAGCAACAAGAGAACAACGAATCAAAAGGCTGGAAGATTCCAAGCAGACATTTATAGGGTGGGTTACTGATTTAATGGTAAGCCCCGAGAAGAGACACGAGTTTGGCATGCAGATGGAGAAAATGCGTTTAGCCATGGAGAAGGAGAGGAAAACATTATCCGAATGGCATCAATATGAAGATAAGATGATTGATCAACCATTTTTAACTCCTGACTCGGTAAAAGAATGATGTACGAAGACTCAAGAAAAATTATGATACCAGCCATACACCGCAGTGGTCATCACGCTATCGCGGTATGGCTTTTGCATCAAGCTGAAGCAATAGATGAGTTTGACATTGGAACCGTGTGTGAATGGTGGCATTATTTAAGGACCAAAGAAGGACTGAGGCTATTTTTTAATAACCCCCTTAAGCACTGGGAAAAGGATAAGGCGAAGTTTCATAATATTATGAAAGGCATTTGGGAAGGCAGTATGAGAAGGGTCGATAATTACGATCCTAAAGATACCACGCTTTTTATTGGAACGCATGAGCGAGAAACCTTAAAAGAAGTTACTTGGTATTGTGGAAAATCAGACATCTTCTACCAAACAGATATGGTTTTAGTAATTAGGAGCTTTCATAACTGGATTGCAAGCTGTGTTCAAAAAAAAGATATTGAAGAGAAAGACATAGATATTTATATTGATCATTGTAAACACGCTCTCGATGGAACAGTACCGCACATTCTCTATGATAGATGGTTTGTCAGCAAAGAATACAGAAAAGAAATAGCTGACTCACTCGGTTTGCATTTTACAGACGCTGCTCTTAATCAAACGTCTCCGTTTGGCGGAGGGAGTTCCTTTGACGGGTTTGCCTATTTGAAGAAGGCTAGTGAGATGGATGTTTTAAATAGATACAAGCAGATGGAAGATAACGAAGAGTATCAACAGATTATTCAAAACAACGAAGAGGCTATAGATTTCAGTAATCAATTATTTGGAAAAGTATCATGACTAAACACGCGCTTTTTTTAAAATGGTGGCTTTTTTTTACGGTTGTGTGTGTAGGTTTTATTTACGCAGTGAGTATTGGAGCTATAGAAACTTTATGGGACAAAGACGAGACTAAGCTCAGCTTCGTCCTGTTGGTTTTGTTTGGCTCTGTATCCGCATGGTGTGGGTATAAGACGTGGATGCTTAGCAAATTTCTTGACAGCGAAAGGGAAGACAAACATATTGTTGAAAAGATAGATCATCTTATAGAAGTAGGTTGGTTCTCTAGCGATTTGTGTTTGACGATAGGAATGATAGGAACCGTGTCTGGCTTCATTATGATGCTTTCTGGATTTTATACTGTAGATGTTTCTAAGATTCAAACCATTCAGGCATTAATAAAGCAGTTAGGCGCAGGTATGTCCACAGCATTATACTCGACGCTAGTGGGTTTAATTTGTAGCGCCCTCTTAAAGATTCAATATTTCAATTTGAACCAAGCCATAGATAGAATCAGAAAATGAAAAGACAATACCACACCAACTTGGCGTTTCTGGATGTTCTGTTTAACACGCTGCTGTGCTTTGCGGCGCTGTTCGCCATGTCTTTTATCTTGATCAACCCGGCAAAAGACGACAGGAACAGTGTTGCAAAAGGGGAGTTTGTAATAACAGTGACATGGCCTAAAGATATGGATAACGATGTAGACATGTATGTTGAAGACCCGGAGGGGCATTTAGTTGCTTTTATGAGACGAGAAGAAGGGTTAATGCATTTAGACAGAGACGACCTAGGAAAAATAAGCGATGTAGTTCAGACACGATTCGGGAAAATCGAATATGATGAAAATAGAGAAATAGTCACCCTAAGAGGAATTATGCCCGGTGAATACGTAATTAATGTACATATGTATATGAAAAGAGAAGAGAGTCCTCTGACACCGGTAACTGTTCAGCTTGATAAGATTAATCCCTACTCTACGATAATGATCAAAAGAGTATCTTTAGGCGGTAGTGGCGATGAGAAAACGGCTTTCAGGTTTACCCTAAACAAAGATGGCGATGTAGTAGACATCAATGAGTTACCAAAAGCTCTAGCACGGTCACAGGAGGTGCCATTATGAATATCTCGTTAGCTTTCTTCGTTTTAGGAAGCCTACTGTTGTGGTTTATTATAGGCTCCAAAGGCGGGTGGTCTTTAAAAGCTCTTGTTATCGCCCTCGTTTTGTATTCGTGCTTATCTATAAACATCTCTCTTGACGATCTATTCGGCTGGCCTTCAGGCCAATCGTTACCTGAGTCTTTTCGGGTTCATTGGATTGAGATAAAAGAGCCAAACAAAAGAACGGGAGAGAAGGGTTCTATATATACATGGGTTACTAATACAGGTGACCATGATAAAAAATCACAGGATGGCTGGAGAAGCTTGTTTGTATCTCTTCAGAATTATGACCCTACAGAACCTAGGTCGTATAGACTTCCGTATTCTAAAGAGCTACACAAAACTTCACAAGAAGCCCTGAATAAACTCAAAAAGGGTGGCATGGTGGGAGGCAAGAGTCGCGGAAAAGGCGGAGGTAAAGGCAAAGGTAAGAGTAAGGGTCAAAAAGGCAGAGGCGGCAAAGGTAAAGGAGAAGGCAAAGGAGGGGGTAGCTTGAGTAATAGCAATGATATAATTTTTCACGATTTGCCCCCGTCTAGACTTCCAGACAAGGTTACAGAATGAAAAAGAAGGCGGTTATATTTGGTGTCACGGGACAAGACGGTTCTTATTTATCAGAACTGTTGTTGGAGAAGGACTACTACGTTATAGGTGTTTCCAGAAGGACCAGTACGCCAAACACGTCCAGAATTAGCCATTTACTCGACAACAAAAACTTTCTTCTTGAGAGTGGCGACGTATTAGATTTTGCTAGCATTCATGACATCTTATGGCGACACAATGCTGATGAAGTTTACAACCTGTCTGCTCAATCTCACGTAGGGATTTCTTTTAAACAGCCTCTTGTAACTTGGGACATCACGGCTAAGGGGTGTTTAAATATTTTAGAGGCCATAGCCAAGCTCAGCAGTAAGCCTAGATTTTATCAGGCTAGCTCAAGCGAAATGTTTGGCGATCAATATACCACTTCCGAATCTGGGGATAAATATCAATCAGAAGATACGGTCTTTAACCCTCAGTCTCCGTATGCAGTAGCCAAACTTGCCGCTCATAAAATGACAGAGCTTTACAGAAAGACGCATGATTTACATGCAAGCTGCGGCATATTGTTTAACCACGAGAGTGAACGCAGAGGTGAGAATTTCGTAACCAGAAAGATCTCTAAGTACATTTCCACGTTTGACCCTCTTGGTTCAAAGCTATACCTAGGAAACCTCGATTCATGTAGAGACTGGGGTCATGCTAAAGACTATGTTCGAGCCATGTGGCTTATGCTACAACAGGATAAACCGGATACATATGTTATTGCCACAGGGGTTACTCATTCCGTGAGAGATTTTGTTAGAGAAGCTTTCAAATGCGTGGGCGTAGATGATTATGAGAAGTTTGTCGAGATAGATCAAAAACAAATTAGACCTTCCGAAGTTCCGTATTTAAAAGGAGACTATTCTAAAGCGAAGGAGACAATAGGGTGGATGCCAGAGATTTCATTTGAGGACTTGGTATCAATTATGGTTCAGCATGATATAGAAAGAATAACAAATGACACACGAGCCACTTATTCTGTCAAATGACGAAATCACAGAGATCATTACGGTTCAGGAATGCATGGACGTTGTGGAAAAGTTATTTGGAAACTTAGAAGGGTCTCAAATGCCTCCTAAGATTTATTTGGATATTCCAGACGGAGATTTTAGAGCCATGCCAGCAATAGTAGGTAATACTGCTGGAATCAAATGGTGCGGTGTACATTTAGACAAAACAAAACAAAAAAGAAAGATCAATATTTTTGCCAAGGTTTTGATCAACGATGTTAATTCTGGAAAACTATTAGCAATCATGGACGGGGAAAAGATTACAGCTATTAGAACCGCTGCTGTTACTGGAATAGCTACTAAATATTTAGCAAAAAAAGACGCGAGCACCGCTGCGTTTATTGGATGTGGTAATCAAACTCAATATCAAATTGAGGCAGTATGTCACGCTAGAAAGATAAAACAGATTAGACTTTTTGATTTTGATTATACTCGGTGTGACATATTAAAAGCTCTTTTTTCCAAAGATTACGATGTTGTTATTTGCGACGACGGTGAAGAATGCGTAAGAGGTGGAGATATTATTACAACCTTAACCCCTTCTGTTTACGGGTTTTTAAAACATGACTGGTTAAAAAGCTCAGTACATATTAACGCCATTGGTGCAGACGCTAAAGGAAAGAGAGAATTGCATCCAACTGTGTTAGATAATATTGGCTTGGTCGTGTATGATAATTGGGAACAGTGTTCTCATTCTGGTGAGATACAATATGTACCTCTTGAGGAGAAGAAACAAACTTGGGTATCTTTAGGAGAAATGATTTCTGGACAGGTTTATATCGACGCAGATCAAACTTTATTTGATGCTACTGGTTTGGCGATAGAGGATGTAGCTACTGCTAGATATATTTACGAGAAGGTTAAATAGGTCAAAAACAAGGAGATAATCATGAACAAGAGCGCAGGAATAGTGTATCTTATTATAGGAATCGTTTCTGTTGTGTTGGGATACGATATATATTTGCAGCATCAAACACAATTGGTTACAGCTAAATATTATAGAGCGGTGATTGCGGAGCACGAAAAGAACGAACAGTTTATTACAGAACATATTGAAGATATATACAAGTTGTCTGTCATAGACTCGGTTAGAGGATACGTTACTATGGACACGCTAATTCGCGTATTTCATTACGCTAAGCCCCACAAGAACCCGGTTGGGAATTGCCCTGAGTGTGCAGATATCAGGAGAAAAGGATTGCCGAATAAGCAGTTACCGGGAGAAAGACCTAAACTTCCACAAAACATAACCCCGGAGAGAGTTGCCAATGCAATACAGGGTTCACGTAGACATGTCGAAAATCCTAAAGGATATGCAAGGAGCAGGAGTACAGGTTCACAATAAGCTAGAGGCTATAATCCGCGTTAACGCCAGTGATCCCGATCAGGCTTGCAGATTAGCCACAGAAAAAATATGTAGTGACATTGCCAAAGAAAGAGTGTCTACTCGGTTTAAGGAAATATCGATTAAGGCAAAGAGCGTTATTTCCGTTACTAAAATTAGAAGAGCATAGTAATGTCAAATCGTAATTTTGATGACCCAATCTACAAAGACTGGCGAAGCAAGGTGTTTAAGCGGGATGGATACTCTTGCCAAATGCCGGGATGCCAAGCGTCCAAAACTAGAATCAATGCCCATCATATTAAAAAATGGGCCAATTCTCCCAGTCTGCGATTTGAGCTTCTAAATGGTATTACCCTATGTTGGAGATGTCATAAAAAAGTTACGGGCACCGAAGAGCAATACGAGGGTCTGTTTTTACAGATAGTTTATCAAAATGAATTATGATAAATACGAGATAATAAGAGACACCCGAGAAAAGCAGGGGTGGGATTTTGAGTCATACGACCAGTGCCAAGGTATCATACAAGAAGGCTTAAAAACAGGTGATTATACCATTAAAGGTTTAGAGCCTCTTATATGTATAGAACGAAAGGCTAGCACTCGTGAGATTTCCATGAACCTAGGTAAAGAAAGATCTAGGTTTCTCGCAGAGATGGAGCGAATGTCTGACTTTAGATGGGCGTATATCGTATGCGAATTTTCCATTAACGATCTCATGGTCTTTCCTAAGAATTCTGGAATTCCACAGCGCAGGTGGAAATACACAAAAATGAACGGTAAGTTCATGTGGAAACAATTATGCGAGTTTAAAGAAAATTACAATGTAGAGACGCTGTTTTGTGGAAACAGAATAAAAGCAGAAGAAAAAGTGATAGATATCTTTGAGGAGATAACTGAGAGGTTAGACTATGAAGGACAGCAATAGGTTAATCAAGGATGCTTGGTTAAATATTGATATAGAAGATGAATCTAGATTATTTAATCCTTTAGATTTTAGTCGTGAAGATTTTCATCTAAAGCTGACTTGGCTCATGATGCAGCCAGAATATTTTTGTTTTATCTGTAAAGAAATTCTCAACATAGAATTATTACCCGTACAAGCCTTAATGCTTCAGGAATTATGGCAAAGAAAATTTCCCATGCTCATCGCTTCTCGCGGGTTTGGGAAATCTTTCATACTGTCGGTCTACGCTATTTTAAGAGCGCTCATAATGCCGGGTCGGAAAATTATCGTCGTGGGCGCAGCTTTTAGGCAGTCGAAGATTCTCTTTGAATATATGGATACGATATGGAAAAACGCCCCTCTTCTAAGAGATATCGTAGGGTCTAACGGTGGCCCTCGTCGTGATGTAGACATGTGCAGAATGAACATTGGGGCCAGCACGGTTACGTGTTTACCGCTAGGCGACGGCTCCAAAATTAGAGGCCAGCGAGCCAACGACATTATCGCTGACGAATTTGCTTCCATACCCAGAGAAATTTTTGAAAACGTTGTCGCTGGCTTTGCCGCTGTTACCGCTTCGCCTGTAGAAAACGTAAAATATATAGCAGCTAAGAAAAGGGCTGAAGAACTAGGTCGAGAAATACATCTTGAGGATGACGAGGTTCTATCTCATGGTAACCAGATCATTTTATCAGGAACTGCTTTTTATGATTTTAATCATTTTTCAGAATATTGGAAAAAATGGCGAAGCATTATCAAAAGCAACGGAGACAAAAAAAAACTGATGGAGATTTTCGGAGGTGAAGAAATTCCTCACGGATTCGACTGGACACAATATAGTATAATTCGGATACCATTTGAGCTTTTGCCGCAAGGGTTTATGGATGACGCACAGGTGGCTAGATCAAAGGCTACTGTACACTCCGGTATTTATGAGATGGAATTCGGGGCTTGTTTTTCCAGCGATAGTAACGGGTTCTTTAAAAGATCGCTACTTGAGTCCTGCGTGGCTTCTCCAGAGAATACTATTATTTTCCCGAGTGGAGAGGCAAAATATCACGCAATAACAAAAGGAAATCCCGATATAAAATATGTCTATGGCATAGACCCCGCCTCTGAAGTAGATAACTTTAGTATCGTGATAATAGGGTTATGGTCAGACCACAGAAGAATTGTTTATTGTTGGACCACAACCAGAACAGACCATAAAGAGAAAATCAAGGCCGGGCTGGTCAAGGAGACGGATTTTTATTCTTATTGCGCTAGGAAAATTAGAGACTTGATGAAAGTCTTCCCATGCGCAGAGGTTGCCATGGATGCCCAAGGAGGAGGCATAGCGGTCATGGAGGCTTTACATGATGGGGATAAAATACAAGAGGGTGAAGTTGCCCTATGGCCCACGATAGATGAAAACAAGGAAAAAGACACCGATGGAGAACCGGGACTGCATATTTTAGAAGTGGTACAATTTGCAAAAGCAGATTGGGTAGTTGAGTCGAATCACGGCATGCGTAAAGATTTTGAGGACAAGGTGTTGTTATTTCCATACTTTGATTCTGCAACGATAGGTTTGGCTATCTCTGATGATAAAATTAAAGACAGAAAATATGACACGCTAGAGGATTGTGTTATGGAGATAGAAGAATTAAAAGATGAATTATCTATGATTATCATGTCGCAAACCACAACAGGTCGAGACAAATGGGACACTCCTGAAGTTAAAATTGCTGGCGGTAAAAAGGACAGACTGCGAAAAGATCGATATAGCGCATTGCTTATGGCTAACATGTCCGCTAGGAAAATACAGAGAACCCCTCCTCCTCCGAAGTTTGAGCATCTCGGAGGATTTGCAACCCATGTAAAATCTGAGAATGACGGTCCTGATTTTGTTGGACCCTCATGGTTCACAGAAAACATGAAGGGGATTTATGACTAAACGGTGTATTATAGTATGAACAATACAACTGTCAATTGAACTGATAAGGAATCAATAGAAATGCCAAACAATATTCCAGACCAAAACAGGTCCGACGCGGCGTTTGTTACTTGGAGCGATGAGTCCGGTAAAGAGCGAGCGCTAGATAATATGAAGGGTATTCTTGACGATTATGACGGAGTGCAAAGATCTGAAGCATATGCTCGTAGATCCTTTCTAGATGTTGAACCAAATATATCTGTCAGAACCGGATTTAACCGGGGTGATTATGATAGATTTAGGGGCGAGGAAACGGTTCCCCAGAAGCAGAAAGACGCCATACGCATGTGCATGGCCGCTTATGATCGAGTGGGAATTATTAGAAATGTTATTGATTTGATGGGTGATTTTGCGTGTCAGGGAATAAACCTAGTACATCCGAACAAAAGGATTGAAAAGTTTTACAAGGCATGGTTTCGCAAAATTAATGGTAAAGAAAGGTCTGAGAGGTTTTTAAACCTTCTCTATAGAACGGGCAACGTTATAACAAAAAGAAGAACCGCTAAAATAACACAAAAGGTAGAGCAGGAACTTAGGAGGTCTTCTGGCAAAGCCGATATAGTGCCAGAATCTGTCAATGTCAATAGAAGAGAGATACCTTGGAGGCACGATTTTCTCAACCCGATGTCTGTAGAGGTCTTGGGTCAAGAGCTTGCTACCTTTGTAGGCAAGCCGCAATTTGCTCTTAAGATATCCAATCTTTTAAAGAAGCATATCAACTCTAATAGTAAGAGTCCATATCATCAAAAGTTACTCTCGCAGCTACCATCCGACATCAAACAGGCCGTCAAGATGGGCATCAGTGTTCTTCCATTAGACATGGATAAAACTTCTGTATTTTACTACAAAAAAGATGACTGGCTAACGTGGGCCAATCCCATGATCTACGCTATCTTAGATGATATCTTGATGTTGGAAAAAATGAAACTGGCGGATATTTCCGCCTTGGATGGTGCCATCTCTAACATTAGACTTTGGCGCATCGGAGATCTGGAAAATAAAATCCTCCCCACTAAGGGTGCGATCAATAAGTTAAGGAACATATTAGCCAGCAATGTCGGTGGTGGCACGATGGATCTGGTATGGGGTCCAGAGATTGATTTTAAAGAATCAAATACTCAAGTCTACAAGTTTCTTGGGTCTGAAAAGTACCAGCCTGTTTTGACCAACATTTATGCTGGTTTAGGAATTCCTCCTACACTCACTGGATTAGCAAGCGGTGGAGGTGGAGGGTTTACTAACAACTTTATTTCATTGAGAGTTCTTTTGGAGAGATTAGAATACGGTAGAAATATCTTGATGAATTTCTGGAGTCAAGAAATAGAAATAGTTCAAAAGGCTATGGGGTTCCGGTTCCCTGCCACTATACATTTTGACCAGATGACTCTATCTGACGAGGCGGCAGAAAAGAACCTTCTGATCCAATTGGCGGACAGAGACATCATTAGCTCTGAGACCATTCAAGAAAGGTTTGGAGAAGTGCCAGAAATCGAGAAGATCAGAATTAACCGCGAGTCCAAAAACCGTGAAAATGAAAAGTCTCCTCAGAAATCCGGCCCTTATCATAACCCACAACACCGTAACGATCTTGAGAAGATTGCTCTACAAAAGGATCTGATTGGCCCAGAAGACTTGGGGCTTGTTCCATCCGAAGATACGGGAGATCACCCCTTCAGCCTTCCTGACGACAGGCGTGACGACCAAAAGATTGAAGAAAAAAATGAAAACAAACAAGATAAACAGGAAGAAAGAGACCAGAAGAAGTTTGACAATCAGCCAAAACAAAACCCAGAAGAGAAGTACTCTCCCAAGGGCAGACCAGAAGACGGTAGACCTAAAAATGCTAAGGATCAAAAAAAGAGAAAGCAAAAAGAGGTTAAGCCGCGAGTTGCAGCAAGTGTGGGTTTCGCTAGTGTGCTTTTATGGGCTACTAAGGCTCAGAAGCAAATCTCCGATATTGTTAACCCCGCATTACTAGCACACTATGGGAAGAAGAATCTTAGGGCTTTAACTAAACAAGAAGCTGATGAAGCAGAGTATGTCAAGCTGTGTGTACTGTCCAATGTTTTACCGTTTGAGGATATAGACCCCGGTAGTGTAAAAAATATCTTGGATCAGAATTTAAAAGCCGACGCCTCCTTAATTTCCCTTATCGACAGCGTTAATAACGATTTTGTTGAGGCTAATGGCAGAAACCCAAACCTCGAAGAATCACGCCAGATCCAAACTTCTGCGTATGTGTTATCCCGTTAATTTGGATAGTTTTGATTTATTTTTCATTCTGGTGTATGTTTTTATAGAGGTGAAACATGACAGTAAAAATCTTCAAGGCAGAATTAGATGCTGGGCTAGAAAGTCTCATTGAATCTAGCGCAAGCATTGCTTATGCCTCATTAGCCACTCCCCATTCTCCAGACAGTGGAGAAGAGGAGAGAGCTAAACTATTGGCATTTAGCTCTGAAGCAGGGGCTAACCCAGATCAATTTGATCTCTATTATTTGACTTCCGTTTTAGTCTCAACAGGCTGGAACAAAAATGATGATGTTTTCGACCTTGCCGAGGTTTGGGCAGCTAGAAACACCCCCGAAGACAAGCAGTTTAATTTCATGCATGACGAAAGTGACATTATTGGTCACATCACCGGAAATAAAGTCGTGAACGAAAACGGGGTGGAAATTTCAGACGAAGTTAGTGCCGACGAACTTCCTGAAAAGTTTGATATTGTTACCAGCGCTGTTCTTTATAATAGCTGGGCCGATCCAGAACGCAAAGAAAGAATGAGTAGTATTATTGAAGAGATTGAGGCTGGTGAATGGTTTGTTAGTATGGAATGTCTTTTTAAGGGTTTTGATTATGCGGTAGTCGATACCAAGGGGCAGCATAAAATCATCGCAAGGGATGAGGAATCTGCTTTCTTGACCAAGCATCTTAGAGTATATGGAGGTGAAGGAGAATACGAAGGACACAAGTTAGGTAGATTACTCAAAAATATTTCTTTTTCCGGTAAAGGCTTGGTTGAACACCCAGCTAACCCGAGAAGTGTTATCCTGAATAATCTAAACAAGTTTCGTGGAAGTAAAACATATTCAATATCTTATTCTGACATAAGGGAGAATGTAGCAATGGCTAATGAAGACCTATTGCAAAAGCAAATTGAGGAACTAAAGTCAGACTTAGCTCAGGCTAAAGAAGACGCAAAGTCCCTCGAAGAAACAGTGGCGACAAAGAACGATGTCGAGTCTCAGGCTCGCATCGAAACTTTTGAAGCTGCTATTACCGAAAAGGATCGGGCCATTGATGGTCTATCTGACGAGATTACGGCTGCTCAAGATGCACTAGCTTCTTCAAAGGAAGAGCTTGCTGCAAAAGATGAAGAGCTAGCTGGAGCTAACAGTAAGATTGAAGCTCACGAAGCCGAGTTCAAGACCATGCTCCGCAAGACAGCTTTGGTTGAGGCGGGCCTTGAGGGTGAAGACATCGAGACGGCTTTGGAGAAGTTCTCTGGTGCTGCTGACGACATCTTTGACGAAGTTGTATCTCTTTATTCTAAGATGAAGGGTAACCCCTTCTTCGACAAACTGAAGAAAAAGAAGAAAGACGACGAAGAAGATAAAGATTCTGACGCTTCTCTAGAGGCTACAGAAGAATCAGATGATGACACAACTGATTCTACAGACGAAGCCGAGGCAGAAGCCGACGCCGAGATTCTAGAAAACGTCGAAGAAACCGAAGAGGTTGCTCTGACAGATGCTGGCGACACTGACACAGTGGCCGAAACTAGGGCTGGCGTCAGTAACTGGCTTTCTAAGAATGTTCTTCACACCACCTCTGGTCTCGAAGAAAACTAAAAAACACTCTTAAAAGGAGATAAACAATGGCTTTAAAAGCTGATCGACACGAACTCGATGTAGATATTTCTTTCTTCTATAACGAAGGCACTGCCACTCGTGGCGGAGTTGTAGTTCTAGATACCGTTGGTTCTGGTGCCGCAATGGATCAGGCTGGTGCAAAGGTTAAGTATGCTGTTGCAACCAACGCCCTGTTCCCCGTTGGTATTCTACTCAACGACGTAGTTAATCTTGACCTTACTCGTCAGCATATTAACTGGCATAAGGACGAGGTCCAGAAGGGTGGAAAGGTTTCCATTCTTAAGAAGGGCTGGGTTGTAACCAACATGATCGATGGTACTCCAGCCGTTGGACTTGGCGCATTTGTAGGAGATGGCACTGTTGGTAATATCTCTACAAAAGCCGCAGTTGCTGACGGTGTGTATATCCAGATTGGTCGTTTCATGTCCGACAAGGACGAAGACGGTTATGCCAAGGTGGAAGTCAACCTGCCAATGCCAGTGCAGAACCTTGCCGATGACACGGTAGGCCCAGAGTAATCTAAATTAACCTGAAAAGGAGTAACAATAATGAGTAGAATGACTAGACCAGACGAGCAATTTCTCGATCTTCTCAAGCGCTCAGGTAGTGCTGATAAGACAGAAGCTCTTGTCGCCCAACACGAATTGGCTCAGGCTCTTGAGCTACCTCTTCGTCAAGGTGTTTTAATTGGTGATGTTCTTGACGGCATTTTTGAGAAAATGGCTGTTGAACCCGGTGCAAGCGTAGAGTTCCCCTTGGATCTCCTCGCCCCCGGTGAAGAGAACACTCACGTAGCGTATACTAATCCCGGCCATGGTCGCATTCCTGAGCGTGCCGTGGAAGGCGATTATGTCATGGTTCCTACTTACACGGTTGCAAGTTCAATCGACTATCTCTTGCGTTATGCCAGAGAAGCTCGTTGGGATATTGTGGGTCGTGCAATGCAGGTTCTTGAAGCTGGCTTCGTCAAGAAGATGAATGACGATGGTTGGCACACGCTGCTCGCCGCTGGCGTTGATCGTAACATCCTCGTTTACGATGGTGATGCTGCTGACGGCCAGTTTACTAAGCGCGTAATTTCACTCCTCAAGACCGTCATGCGACGTAATGGTGGGGGAAACACAGGTTCTATCCGACGCGGTAGCCTGAGCGACGTGTACCTTAGCCCGGAAGCCCTCGAAGACATCCGTAACTGGGGTCTTGACCAGATCGACGAAGTCACTCGTCGTGAGATCTATCTGGCTGGCGATGGCGATGCTGTTATCACCCGTGTCTTTGGTGTAAACCTTCATGACATGGATGAGCTTGGTTCTGGTCAAGAATACCAGACCTTCTATTCTGATCAGTTGGCTGGCACACTTCAGGGTACTGACTCTGAACTGATTGTTGGTCTTGATCTGAATGGTAACGATAGCTTCGTCATGCCCGTCAAGCAGGAAGTCCAGATCTTTGAAGACGATGCACTCCATCGTCACCAGAGAGCCGGTTTCTATGGCTGGGCCGAGCTAGGCTTTGCTGTTCTTGACAACCGACGCATTCTTCTGGGTTCATTCTAATCCAGTAAATCGTCAGACTTGTCTAAAGAGACCGCTCCCAATATTTTGGGGGCGGTTTTCTTTTATATGGTGTATAATACTTTGGATTTGTCTATATAAACAGGATACAAAATGACCAAAAGAACAAAAACAGATTTAGTATCCAATGTGATTAACGCATTGTTGCTAGACAATGACGGAGGAGAAATCAGTCCAGAGGATTTAAGGACTGGTTTTATCGACACCGCTGATTCTGTTGTTTTTTGGGACAACACAAAACCGGCAAGCGCAACTGCGTCATGTACTGTCGGAGAAGTAAAATTTGCTGCTACAGATACAGTATATCACTTATATGTTTGTGTAGCAACTGATACATGGCGAAGATCCGAAATGACCAGTTTCTAAAGTAGGAGAATAATTATGTCAGATGCCATGAGCAATTATCTTGAAGGCGAGGTAATAGATCATTTATTTAGAGCAGGTACTTTTGCAAAGCCCTCTGCCATCTATGTAGGTTTGGTAAGATACTACGAAGCAAGCAAAATAGAAGCTTTTACCGGAACTACTATCGGCCCAAAAGAACTGGGCGCGGCGGGTGATGTCGCCCTTAGTTACGCTAGAGTGGCAGTTACTCAGAACGACAGCAACTGGTCCGCCGCGACTACCGCTGGAGCAACCTCAAATGCTGCGGACATCACTTTTAATGCAGCTACTGGTGACTGGGGTATGGTTTCAGGAGTATTTGTTGTAGACGCTTCTGGAAAAGGGAACGTGCTTTTGCACGGAGCCTTAAGCACCCCTAGAGACGTAAAGAGCGGCGATATTTTCAAATTCAACGCTGGTGACCTAGACGTTACGTTTACATAAACTCTATTTTCTGAATGGGATGCTAAAATGGCTCTAGCCTTAGCAGATAGAGTTAAAGAGACCACCACTACAACTGGAACGGGCACGGTTAGCCTCGCTGGGGCTGCAACTGGTTTTCAGTCTTTTGTAGTCGGTGTTGGTGGTGGAAATACAACATTTTATACCATTGAAGATGCTGATGGCGTA
>Ga0114999_10004182_pt1 | contig 17645 bp, 8 predicted proteins | sample ArcticOcean_MG_C_3_FD_89820 | JGI IMG/M metagenome (GOLD analysis project Ga0114999, IMG submission 89820) | Marine microbial communities from western Arctic Ocean - ArcticOcean_MG_CB8_126 | ecosystem: Environmental > Aquatic > Marine > Oceanic | place: Arctic Ocean: Canada Basin | collected...
AACCATCTCGTGGGCGAAACCCTCGCCGAACACCTCGAATTCGGCCACCTCCCACTGGTCTTTGGGCTGCGGGTCGAAGTACATCCAGCGCACGTACCGGGTAGGGAAGGTCAGGTCCACCACCGTATCCAGGTTTTCTTCCGTTTTGGCCACCACCTCCATCAGGGGGTCATTGCGCTTCAGAAAACGCTGGCCAGGGAGCAGCTCGTGGCACGAGTTTGGAACGAAGGGCATGCCGTCGCCGCCTACGCGAATTTCGTAGCCGCTGAGAACATTGGTGGAGAAGCTGTCGGTCGGAAAAGCGGATTCCGGATGGGAGGGCTCGGCCAAGGACCGGATGAGAGGCAGATCGTCGTCCTGGCTCAGGCGCGGGTAGAAACGGATGCGATTGACGGGTACCTCCCCATTGAAATCTATTGTAGGAACAATAGCGCGCCGGGTGTTTTGTCCCGTTTCGAAGAAGGAAGCGGTAAGCGGATTCCCGTCGAACATGGGGGCGATCAACCGCCGCTCGGTGGTCAACAAGTGACACGGGCTGCCAGTATTTATCAATCCGCTGGTGTGGGGCAGGAGGATGAGAGTGGAGGCCTCTTGGATGTCGGCCTGAGCCAGATTGATATCCGGTGCGACGAAAAGGGGTCGCATGGAGGTGGCGCTGAAATCGGCCAGCTTCACCTCCGCGTTTCCGAAGGCGGTTGTCCCCACCTGCACCGGGCTCGCGACGCTCTGGCTGTCGAAATTCAGGTACTCCCCGCCCCCCGACAGCGCCTCCTGCCAGGGGTTGCCGTCCTCGCCGCCGAGGCGGTATTCGGACCTGCCGTGGGCGGCTTGGCTTGCCAGCAGTAGGGTGATGGTGATGGCGAAGCGGAAAGGTATACGGGTCATCGCATGGTCTTCCTTAGGCAGGGACCGGAGAAAGGCAGAGCGCGTGCCGGGTTGGCGCGACGGCCACGACTATTGCTTTACTTAAGATGCTACGATTAAATTAGTAAGTCCATAGGTAGTTAGTCCCTTCGGGGTCGATCGAATGGGCGAGGCGCTGCTGGCCAGCTTGCTTCAGGGGCCAAGCGGCCGTCCCGCGCTATAAGCTATACAGGAGTGGATGATGAGACGATCCAACGGTAGCAATGACGGGGTGTGCAGACTGGCTTTCCTGGGTTGCGTGGGCCTGCTGTTGGCTGGCGCTCAATTCTCGTGGTCCCAGGTCCGCACGGAGGGTGCTGAGATCACCGCCTCTCGCATCGTCGTCAACCAGGCCTCGCACTGGGCGCACTGGACGCTGCCCACGCATGCGGTGGATCTGGTGGATGACCATGTCGAGTTTCACTATTTCCGCAGCCGCTTCAACGTGTTGGAGGATCTCGCGACCTACCAGCGGGAAATCCCGGCGATAGCTTTCCGTGACAAATTCAAGGACCGCAAGGGGGTGGGGGCGTCGCAGTCCGTGCCAACAGTGGGTCGCCGCTTCACGTATGACGATGAGGGGGAGCTGAGGCTGCGCGGTGACCTGAAGATGGAAAAGTATCTGGACACCCACTACCTGAGGTATCCGGGCAGCGAGACGCACGTGGCGTTCGACGGTGATCTGTTTGTGATCACGGACACGTCCATGACGTCGACGAAGGCGGGGGTGATGACCCTTCGCAACGTGGCCACGGGAGCGGTTTCGACGCGCGACTTCGCGACCAAGGACAAGAACGCAGTGCCGGTGTACCAGCACTTCTCTCGCATGGGCATCAGTCGTGTGGGCTCGAATCCGCCGGCTGCGGGGGCGCTTTTCGACGGGGATGGAACGACGTATTGGGAGCCTGCGGCGGAGGATTCGCTCAGCGACTGGTGGATCGAGGTGGATCTGGGTCGCAGTATAGTGGTGGACCAGATCGTGCTGAAGTTCGTCGATGAAGAATTGGGAGACCCGTTCCGCCAGTTCAAGGTGTCAGCCGTGCCCTGGCAGGAGCCCATTCTCGAGGAGACTTCGACTCTTGGACGCAGTATCTTGCACAACTTGTACTCGGATCCTTTTGGCCTCAAGACCGGGGTTGAAACCGGGTTGGCGGTGGTGGGGGGGACGCGGAGCGCCAATGAGGACCAGCGCCAGTTCATCATCGATCTGGAGCCCCAGGCCGATGCGGAGCCGAACTGGACCGGTCGCATGGTCCAGACGATCCGCATTGTGGTGTTCGACACCAAGGGGGGGCGTCACACCCAGCTGTCGCCTTCGGATCAGGGGTTGGCTCAGGCGCAGTGGGAGGCACTGGCGGAGGGGGATAAGGGCGACGTCGTCTATTTCGTCAGGGACCAGGAGGGCTTCGAGCAACCAGAGACGAAGGAGCAATACGAGCGATTGCCGGAGGAACGTCAGGGTCGTCGGGAATACTATCGTCGCGAGCGTCCGCGGCTGGCGGATATGGAGGTGTGGGGCAGGGGGGATAACCTGAGCCCGAGCATCCTCGCAGGTGGTGGCAGCCTTCAGGTGGAAGGCGTAGGTATTGCGTCGGCCGCCGCCGGGTTCGATGCGAACTACCGAACCGTCTATTCTCAGAAACCAACGACGCAGTCTCTTCGCCGGGATTTATTGACGGTGGATCTGGGGGCCACCTTCTGGCTGGAGCAGGTGCGCATCATGGCCAAGCCCGTACTCATTCAAACTCATGGGGAATACTTCGAGGGCTATATCCACTACTACTCGGACGGCACGCGGGATCCGACCGGGGGCCTGCGGTACGAGCGTTTGAGTCCCTTCGAGCGGGAGGACATCACCTCGCCAGACATCATGGCGCTGAACAACGTCACGACTGCGGGGGGACACTATTACTGGCTCCAGGACGACTATCCGTGGGCGCCCAAGGTGCGGTATCTGGAGGCACGCATCGCATGGGTGGGCAGCGGGACTCCTACGGGAGAGGCGTCCATCCGGGAGTATCTCCTCTACACCCGGGCGTATCCGGCGGAGGTGGTGTTGGAGTCGGACCTTTTCGCGCTGCCGTCGGTGCAGAATTTCGGTCGCATCTTCTGGGATGCGGAGACGCCATTGGGTACGCGGCTTGAGGTGCGCACGCGCAGCGGCGACCGTATCGGCAGGATCGTCAACTACTACCACAAGTCGGGTGAATTCTGGACCCACGATGAATCGGTGTGGCAGAATCTGGGACCCAACAAGGGGGGCACGGACACGACGTTCGTGCCGACGGCAGCGGCGTGGAGCCCGTGGAGCAACCCGTATGCCTCGTCGGATGCCTGGGTCACATCTCCTGGGGGTCGCCGTTTCATGCAGGTGCAGGTGAAGATGATCACCGAGGACCGGGAGACGGCGCCGACGTTGCATGGGTTGGAGATCGAGCTGACGCCGCCGGTGGGTGAGCGCATCGTGGCGGAGGTGCGGCCGGCGCTGGCCGTCGCCGGGGTGGTGGACACCTTCGAGGTGTTCATTCTGCCCAACTTCATCGAAGGTCAGGGGACGTCGGCCAGCGCCGGTTTCGACGAGTTGCTGTTGCAGCTGAGCAGCGGCAGCATGGAGCTGTTGGACCTGGGTCTGGGAGTCGATGCGGAGACGGGCACGGCGGCGCAGCTGTTTGCGGCGTCCGGCGCGGGTTTTGTGGACGAGGGTGGTGCGGTGCTGGAGGTGTTGCGCGGCGCCGGTGATTCGCTGTGGGTGCGTTTTCCGGTGCAGAATCTGCAGCCGGAGGCGGTGCGGGAATACCGTCGCATCACGGCGGAGGGGGACCAGGTGCCCACCGACGCGGAAGGTTTTGCGCTCACGGCGGCGGCCTGGGGCCTTTTGGAGGAGGCCGAGCAGGGGGTGGTGCGCTATTTTCGCCGGCGGGATGATCAGGCGTTGACGGAGGTGGCCAACCAGGGGGCCTACGAGGCGTTGGCGCCGAGCGAACAGGGTCCGATCCGTTATTTCCGGATTTTGCAAGGGGCGGGTGAGAGTGTGCCCTTCGACACGGTAGGAGACACGCTGACGGCTTCGATCTACAACCGGTTGAGCCCTGGGGAGCAGGGTCCGGTGGTGGGCTCTGGTGAGCTGATGCGGCTGCGGTATGCAGCTGCGGTTTTCCGCAATGGCACCACGGTGGAGGTGGCGGTGCGCCACAGCGAGGGCGAAAGCGCCAGTGCCCGGCCGTGGCAGGGTGTGGAGGCGGGCGACGCTACGGCGCTGGTGACCAGCAACACCCTGTCGATCGCTTTGCCGCTGGGTGCGGCGGTGCTGGACCAGGTGGCGCTGCATCCGAATCCGTTCAGTCCCAACGGGGACGGGGTCAACGACGCGGTGCGGATCGGCTTTTCGGTCTTCAAGATCAGCGCTGCTCGGGAAGTGACGGTGAGCGTGTATACGCTGGCGGGCCGGCGGGTGTGGGAGAGGGCGCAGATGATCGCCAGCGGTCAGGAATCGGTAGAGTGGACGGGGGTGGACATGGCTGGTGCGCGGGTGCCTCCGGGGCTGTATCTTTGCAAAGTGGCCCTGGACGTGGACTCGGAGGACCAGGGCGGGACGACTATCGCCAAGATCGTCGCCGTTGCCTACTAACGACACGACCGTCGCTTGCTGACGACCGTCGCCTACTGATGTTGGGACAACAAGTGGACCGGACGCTGCATCGCCCGGAATCGTCGAAACGTCACCTGCGAAATCTTCTGCTGATCGGACTCCTTGGGATCACCGTCAGGTTTGTACACCTGTATGAAATCCAGGGAAGCCCCTTCTTCCTTTATCCGGTTGGGGTAGCTACGGTTTTTGCGGGCGAGGAGCCCCGCAACGATGCCGGGTTGGATCAGCCTCTGACACAGTCTCCAGGCTACACTCGTCTTCTTGCCGCGGCTCTTCGCGCCACGGACGGCGATCTTTTTCCGATCTACGTCCTGCAGGCAGCGTTAGGCACCGCCGTCTGTTTGCTACTCTACTGGCTGGTTGCAACACTGTTCTCTCCTGCGATCGGCCTCGCGACGGGTGTTGCGGCTGCCCTTTACGGACCAGCGATATACTTTGGTGCCGAACTGACGCCCACGCTCTGGTTTGCGCTACTGCAGCTGCTTTTCTTGCTGAGCATTGCGCGTCCGCCGTGCCGGGGAGCTGCGTGCCGATGGTTGACTTGGACCATCCTCATGTTAGCGGTTCTGGTCGAATCTCTTCCCGTACGCAACTTCCCTGACCTGAGCAGTCTCGATGTGGGCAACCTCTACTACCTCATGCAGGGTCGGGAATGGCTACCGGACCTGGATCCGTATCGAGCTCATGGCGATTCGTTTGTGATCAGTGCGCTGCTGTGGGATAGATGGTTGGCCTTTCCGTTCGGGATAATTCTGCCCCTGGCCGTTTGCGGTCTGTTCGTGTTCCGGCGCAGCACAGGAGGACAGACTAGCGGAAGTAGGGCGTTGCTGGTTTTCATTCTGTTGTCGGCGCTGACGTTCGGTCTCTTCGCCCCCGATGCGCGCCACCGGCTGCCCCTGGCGCTGCTGCTGCTGCCGTTTGCCGCTCTTGCGGTGGCGGACGGTGCCCGGTACGATCGGTGGAAGACGAAGACCGCCGCTTTTTTCTGCCTCCTCGTCGCCGCCAACATCAGTTTCGCCGGCCCGGGGCGTCTGGCGGGCTCGGCGCACCACTTCTACTGGATGGGTGCCAGTTATGCCCGGCAGGGGCTGCCGGCCAGCGCCATAGGCGCATACCACCGGGCCCTGGAATGGTCACCGACTCACCGTCCGGCGACCCGGGAACTGGCAGAGCTGTACATCGAGACGGAAAAACCGGTCGAGGCTCTGGCGGTTTGTGACGCCTACCTTCGGGCCCAGCCGGGCTCGCCGGGAATATTGCTCCTGCAGGGCGACGCTTACGCGGCCGCCGGGCGCACCGACGATGCCGTGGCCACCTACGAGGAGCTACGTCTCTCCAGCGGTGAGCCCGCGGTTGGCCTGCTGGTTCGCCTGGGGGAGGCCTACCGCACGACCGGCCAGATCGACCGGGCCACCGAGACCTACGGGGAGGCGCTCGCGGCCAGGCCGGATTCCAGACATCTGCGCTATCGACTAGCTCGTCTCTACGAGTTCGGTGGGCGCACCGAAAAGGCCGTCGGGGAATACCGGATGCTGCTGGCCCAGGATCCGCGCAATCACGAATATCACGCCAGACTGGGGGGGCTGCTTTTCGACGGAGCACGCGGGGACAGTTCGTTCGAGCCGGGATCAACGGCGGTCGCAGAGGCCGAGGCCCGTCTCAATGAAGCCATAAGCCTGCGGGATGACCATGTGTCCGCACGTCGGCTGCTGGTGCGCCTGATGGGTCGCCAGGGAAGGTATCTTGAGGCCATAGCCCAACTCGAGCGCTTGCTGGAGTTGGAACCGGAGGATCACGAACTGCACTATCACCTGGGCAAACTGAATGAGCTTGCGGGAAGGGAGACACAAGCCCAGCATCATCTCGACATCTTCGCAAGGCTGAATCGGCGCAAAGAGCTTCACAGCGCGGCGCTGAAGGCGCTGGAGACGGCTATCGACCGGGTTGTCCCAAGGTCGCGATTCTAGCTCGATGAGGGCTGGTCGTCGAGTTGACAGGGGGAATTGACCAGACGATTTGCGGCTGCAGAGAAAGAATATCTTGACTACGGTGGTCGCCAACCGTAGTTTGCCTATTCAGGGAACTTCTTAAACCGTCAAATTAGGAGGTATGGCGTGAGAAAGATATCAATTCTTGCTTTGGCTTTGTCGCTTGCCGTTGGCACGATGGCGGTGGCGCACGAAAGTGACCCACCTGGCACCCAGTACTTTATGTTCCAATTCGACGATGAGTCTGTTCCAACGGCAGACGGCGATCCCAGCGACTGGAGCTTTGTTCCCCCCTTCTACCGGATTACGGCCGAGAAATGGAACACCGCCAATAGGGCTAGCACCGGGGGCGACTTTGACCCGAGCGAGGCAGACCTTGCTACGTTCGCTCCCTCTGCCGTGTACGGCTGGAACGATAACCTCAACAGGGCGTACGTGTTAATCGAGGTGGATGACGATTACCACGAGATCAATCGCACTGATGCAATTTATATCTGGGACGACGATGGACTGGAAGTGCGCTGGTCGGCCAGCCATATTTCGAAGGACGAGTACGGCGGATACGGCACGGTTGGACTTGATGGCACCGCAATCACCTTCCAGGGCTTCGCCTTCCCGCCGGGCATAGAAGAGTCGTGGTGGGTAGGCTTTCCGAACTTCGACTGGAATTTGCCGGGTGCTTCGCCCTATTTGGACGTCGGGTGGTCCTACACGGGCACCAGGCTGGGAGAGGGCGCCAGCACCTACCGGTACGAGATCTCCACGGAGATACCCTTTACCATTGCGGAAACCTATGAGGACACCGAATTTCTGGACCTGGAAGAGGGTGAGATCATCCACGCTAACCTCAACATGGGTGATGCTGATGGTGAGTTTCCCGACAACGCCAGTTCGACCTGGGTCTTCTGGACCACTAATGTGGACGCCGGAAACAATCCCGAGCAGGACTTCATCTTCGCAGAGATGGACGACAACGTCGATCAGACGGCTGTCGAAGCGGCGAGTTGGGGTCAGATCAAGGCCGGTTTAGCCAAGTAGTAGTAGTTGCAGTAGACAACATTCCTGCGTAAAAAGAAAATCCCGGTGTCTGCTTCTCGGACACCGGGATTTTCTTTTGTTGCGCTGAGGTTACGTGGGCCGAGGAGAGACGCCGCTGAACTTGGCACTGATGCGTCTGATCGACACGCAGTATTCTGCTCATGCCGTGGTATGGCTCGCGGCAGATGGCCCGTCACCTGCGTCGACAGGGAACACCCTGGACAGCGATTCTTGTGTTGAGGCCCTGCAGGAGGCGTTGGCGAAGTATGGCGCGCCGGAGATCTTCAATACGGACCAAGGCAGTCAATTCACCAGCGTGAATTTCACCTCGGTGCTAAAACAGGCTGAGGTGCAGATCTCGATGGACGGCAAAGGCCGGTGGATGGACCAATGTCTTCATCACGACAGGACGCCGATGGAGGAATATTCCCGGTGGCGCAGGGCAGCATAGACAACCTCATGGAGTCCACCTTAACAGCGCCGCCCGGCTGTCCAAAGGATGGGGACCACCTCAGTTTGTTTCCTCCTCCTCCTTTGTTTCTCAGTAGATTACCGAAATGACCTTTGCCTGCTCGGCATTCTCGGCGTCACCGTCCACCTTGATGCGGACCAGATACAGCCCAGGAACCAGCAAGTTGCCCTGTGCGTCGCGGCCATCCCACGACTTGTCCTCGTAGCGTCCGCTTCCTTCGACCGCATCACTGATTACGGCAGCCAGGCGGCCGGCGAGATCGTAGACCCGGATCGACACCTGGGTGGGGGCCGTGACCGACAGAAGATCGTAGCTCACCGAGGTTTCGTCGTTGACGCCGTCCCCATTGGGTGTGAAGGGATTCGGCTGCACGCTCACAGCCTCAAGCAGCCGCCCCCCACCCAGCACCCCAGGGCTGAGGACCGTGGTACCTGAGCTTGCTGGGTTATCCTCGGGACCGAGGAAGCCGGCATCTCCGGAAGCGACGGCCTGGAAGGCGGCGGTCTCACTCCCCAGCCGGACGCGGGACGTGAAATCGGTGCTGTAGGTGAAGACCCGTGCCGCAAAGCGCACGTCCACCCGAGTCTGGGCTCCGTCGATCAGGGGGAAAGAGAGGGCGAAGCGGTCATCCTCGACCGAGAGAATCTTGAAGCCGTCCACCAGGGTGGTGTCGTTGAGACCGGAAAAGGCGCGAAAGGCCAGGCGCTCGCCATCGGCGTCGAGCAACTCGACCGAATTGATGACCTCAACTCGCGAAGGCGTGGCGATTTCGAGGATGTCAAAGCCGGTTAGCCCGGGGGACCGGATCAGGGAGAGTACCGAGTAGGTGAATTCACTCGCCCCGGAGACATCGGCCACGCGCGGGAATATCTCTCCTCGAAGCGAATCGGCCAGCGGCGGCGAGGCATAACTGAAGCTGAGGTTGTCCAGGACGCGAGTCGCTGCCAGATCGGAACCCTCGAATTTCACCTGGAACTGGAAATAGCGCCGTGGACTTGGGGACAGGATGGGGACCCCGTCGGTGGCCGCCGCGGCCGGATAGGGTGCGCTGAACGAGCTCCAGTCGACCAGGTCATCCAGGACGCTACTCGGATCCCATTGCCGTCCCTGATCGTCGAAATCGGGGAGGTTTTCATAGTTTTTCTGCGTCATTTCCTCGGTGTCGCTGTCGATGACGAAAGGAACGTTCTCCGCGTCCTGTTTTCCGTTCAGGCGGCGATTGAAGATAAAGGGCGAGTCATCGTTGCCGGTGCGGGTCCGTATTTCCATCTTGGAGAGGTCTGGCAGCGAGACTATTTTCTCGGTCCAGCGCAGGGAGGTCCACGCCACGGGTTCGCCGGCGTCGAAAATGTTCGACACGTAGCGGCCGTCCGGCACGAATCCGTCACCGAAGATCTCGAACTCGTCGATCTCCCAGTGGATGCCGGTCAGGGCAACCAGTTTAAAATTCTGCAGCATCCTGGGCGGGTTGAGCTCGATATCGACGACGGGATTCCGGTTCCTCGATTCCGAAACCAGCACCTGATACTTGGGGCCACCGTGTTCGGTAAGTTGGACACCGTCATTTACGAACAGATCGAAGGCGCGCAGGAAACTGTCCTGGAAGGGCGTCGTCTCGGAGGGTTGAACCGTGTTCCGGGGGTAGAAGCGTATGCGGTTTACTCCGAAGCGGCCGCCCAGGTCCAGAATGAACCTCAAGCCGAAGACATCGTCCGGTATCTCCATAGCCCGCGTTTCACCGTTTTCATCATTCCGCTGCAGGATCTCCGGGAGGGCCGCCACGACGACCATGTCCAGGTTTCTCAATCGGGCCAGGCCAAATATTTCGATATTGCCGCCGCGCCCAATCGTACCGTGGGCAATGTCAGTGTCGGTTATCTCCAGCGCGTGGAGACTGCCGGGGAAGATGTCGCTGTCCAGTTCCACCCGTTGGCCTGGTGCGTTTCCCACCACTATGCTGCTGGGATTGAGGGGAAACCGATGGCGCGCCGGAAGGACGTCAACAGCAGCGGTGCCTTCTCCGCTCCAGTTCAACTGGCCGTCCCGTCCTATGGTGATGGTGTTCAATTCCGCATCAACGGCAGCTGCCAGAACTGCAGAGGCGAAAGCGAGTCCCGCCAGCACGTGCCGGAGGCGACTGTGAATGTTTGATCGTCCCATGACGCCTCTCCTTATTGTCAATCTCCCACTTTTCAAGAAGAAATTTCAACAATTCCACCGCTTCGTGTCAAGAATCGACGACCCTGTACGGGCGCCTGGGCGTCCTCGGGATCGCGGACGTTCAGATCCTCGAGCGCGTGCGGGAGAAAGCGGTCGTAGTCCGCTTGCGGATCAACCCGGACCGCACGTAGTTTCCACTGTATCTTGACAAGCTTTGCGGGCAGCTCTTGTCTTTGAAAGGACTCCGATGACGCAGCGAACGACCTGGCCGGTGCTCAAACGCTACGAGGGTGAGCATCTGAACCGTATCGCCATGCCTCTGGGCGGCATCGGCACCGGTTCGGTGTCCCTCGGCGGCCGCGGTGATCTCCGAGACTGGGAGGTAATGAACCGGCCGGCGAAAGGCTTCACACCCGGGCCCGTGCGGGCTGGGGCGCCTTTTCTGGCCCTGCGGGCCCAACGTCGCGGCGCATTGGCCGTGACCCGGTTGTTGGAGGGACCGGTTCCCGTATCGGAGTATGAGGGAGCGTCCGGGGCCAGGACCCCGAATCACGGATTTCCTCGACTGGCCTCGTGTCGCTTCGAAGCCGCCTATCCACTGGCACAAGTCCTGTTCGACGATCCCGAGCTGCCGCTAACACCGTGCATCCAGGCGTTCAATCCGCTGATCCCGGCCGACGCCGAGGCCAGCGGGCTCCCGGTCGCGGTCATCCGCGTCGTGCTGCACAACCGTGGCAGCAAGGGGGTCTCGGCGACGCTCTGCTTGAGCTGTCCGAACTTCATCGGCTTTGACGGCCGTGAGGGCCGCGCCAACGGCAACCGCAACACGTTCCGCGACGAGGCCGGGATACGCGGTCTGTTCATGGACTCCACGGGTGTGGATGCCGGCGCTCCGCAGTGGGGTACGATGGCGATAGCGACGACGGCGCGCCGTGGTCTGAGCCATCGTTGCGCCTGGCTGCAGGCCCCCTGGGGCACTTCGGCCCTCGACTTCTGGGATGACTTCCACGGCGACGGCCGGCTCGAGGACCGTTCAAGCGACGGCGAGCAGATGCCGATCGGCTCGTTGGCGGTGTCACTGTCAGTGCCGGCGAGGTCGACCAAGGAGGTCACCTTCCTGATAGCCTGGCACTTCCCCAACCGCGTCACCTGGACACCGTGCGAAGAAAGCTGCGCGGATAACGTGATCGGCAACGAGTACACGACGCGTTTCGCCGACGCCTGGGCGGCGGCGGCTGAGACGGCGAGGGACTTGAGGCGCCTGGAGCGCGACACGGTGCGCTTCGTCTCCGCCTTCTGCGACAGCGACTTGCCCGAGGTGGTCAAGGAGGCGGCGTTATTCAACCTGAGCACCCTGCGCACGCAGACCTGTTTCCGTACGCCGGACGGCAAGCTGTTCGGCTGGGAGGGCTACAACGACGGTGACGGTTGCTGCATGGGCTCGTGCACCCACGTGTGGAACTACGAACAGTCGGTGCCGTTCCTGTTCGCCGATCTGGCCTGCTCGATGCGCGAAGTGGAGTTCCTGCACGCGACCGCCGCCGACGGCATGATGAGCTTCCGCACCCATCTGCCCCTGTCTCGGGCCCAGGGGTTCGGCAAGGCCGCCGCCGACGGCCAGATGGGCTGCCTGGTCAAGGTCTACCGGGAGTGGCAGCTGTCCGGCGACGACGACTGGCTGAGGTTGCTGTGGCCGCAGGTGCGCCGCGCTCTCGAGTTCTGCTGGATCCAGGGGGGTTGGGACGCCGACGCCGACGGCGTCATGGAAGGCTGTCAACACAACACAATGGATGTGGAGTACTTCGGTCCCAACCCGCAGATGGGTGGCTGGTATCTGGCCGCCCTGCGCGCCGTCGAGGAGATGGCGCTCCACCTTGGGGAAAACGCCTTCGCGGATCTGTGCCGCAACCGCTTCGAAACCGGCAGCCGCTGGCTAGACGAGAAGCTGTTCAACGGCGAGTACTACGAGCACGAGATCAGGCCGCCGCGGACCGAGGCCGACGTGGCACCCGCTCTACGTCTGGACGCCGGCGCCGCCGACGTGACCGAGCCCGACTACCAACTGGGCTCGGGTTGCCTTGTGGACCAGCTCATCGGCCAACTGATGGCTCATGTGGTCGGGCTCGGCTACCTGCTGCGACGCTCCCACGTGCAGCGCACACTGCGCAGCATCTCGCGCCACAACCACCGCCGCAGCCTGCACGATCACGCCAACGTCATGCGCAGCTACGCCCTGGGTGACGAGGCGGCGCTGCTGATGGCCAGCTACCCGAAGGGTCGACCCGCCAAGCCCTTCCCGTACTTCACCGAAGTCATGACCGGGTTCGAGTACAGCGCCGCCATCGGTATGCTGTACGAGGGGCAGGTGCAAAGAGGCCTTGGCCACATGGCCGACATCCGGGCGCGCTACGACGGCCGCCGCCGCAATCCCTTCGACGAGGCTGAGTGCGGCCATCACTACGCCCGCGCCATGATCGCCTGGGCCGGCGTGCTGGCGCTCAGCGGTTTCCGGTTTTCCGCGGTCACGGGACGCATGACCTTCGCAGCCGGATCGGGCCGCCACTTCTGGTCGACCGGCCGCGCCTGGGGCAGCTGCCGGGTACACAGCGCAGCAACGTCGACGCGGGTCGAGCTGGTTTGCCTAGGGGGTGCCGTCGAGGTGCGCGAACTGGCTCTGGCCGAGACCGGGGTCCGGCGCTTGCCGCGGCTGCGCAGGCTACGCGCCGGTCAGCGGTTGCGGTGCACGGTGGTTCACGACTGAGCGGGTGCCGGGACCCTGGACCTGGCTGCGCAATTTCGCCGGCAGCTGGTCGACGACTTGCGAGATTATTTGGTTCAGAGTACCTACTTGTTGGCTTCTTTGGCAGCCGCCCGAATCTCAAAGATATCGGTCGGCGGGCGCTGCCTAACGGGGTTCGTCACCGGGTCGCAGTCGGCTAGCCAATCATCGGTTAAATACTTCCCGAGCAGATAGTGCTTGCGATCCGGGTAGAATAAGATCCGCTCCTGTCCATCATCTACCAGGCTTGGATAGGGGGCCACCTGGGTGCCTCCGTGGGGAATCAGGACGCCGTCGGTACTGGCGACTATCTTGGGCGGCCCGAAGCGCAGGGGGTGGTCTCGTTCACCTGGAATTTCGCGTCCCAAAGTCACCCAGGCTGGATAGCGATTGCATTTGGCATCGACCGGAGATTTACCCCCGTTGGCGGTGCCATCGTTGTTGTAAAACAGCAGCAAGTAGCGCCCGTCCTGTAGTTGGTAAAGCGGGCAGGGCACAACCGGATTCAATAGCGCGTTGCCGCCTGGTTCATAACGCAACGGGCGCGGCTCATCCCACGTGTAGCCGTCATCCTCGGATAGGGCAAAATAAATCATGCCTTGAAGAGAGCGCATCACACAAATCAGGCGGCCATCTGAAAGCGCCTGCACAGTAGGCTCCTGACAGACGCTGACACCGGGACGGTAGGGGCTGGGAATCTGTAAGCCATGCGCAGTTTTTGGCCAGGTGGTCACCACCAGTTTTGCAGGATCTGGCTCGGTTAAAATGTTCTCAAAACGCAGAAAGCAGACCTCAGACCAATGTTCCAGCAAGTTCAGATTCAGTGCCACAGCCGGGTCGTATTCATTGCTAGCCCAGCGCGTGAACGGGACCAGCACGTGTCCCTCTGATGGCGTGACGAAGATATTCTGAAAGACGACCCAATTGGCCGGGACGCCGGGGTCTGGATGGCTAATGGCGTTGCCTGCAATGGGATAGTCGTATGTCTGCTCGCTCCAGGTAATGCCATCATCATCCGAATAACGTGCCCGTAGCGCGCCGGTGGTATCTGGACGGGCATCATCGACGCCCACGTTCTTATTGTAAAAGCAGTAAACGCGGTGACGCCCATTCGCTAACAGCCCCGGCGCCACGACGGGAAACCCCCAACTTGCCAAACCCGTTCTGGGTGGATCGTCGGAATTGGGACCATCAATTTCCTGGGGCGTCGACCAGGTTTGGCCACGATCTGTCGAGCGGCTACAGACGACGCGTTGATTGTCGGCATTCTCAAATGCAGACATCGTCCACGTGCCCAATAACGTACCAGCGGGTGTCATCACAACAAGAATATGCTGGTTGGCTGCGTCGGGCCCTTCGATATCAGATGGAATATAGAGGCTCAGGTCCGGCCGCGTACGTTGCCATTCATGCTCCAAATAGAGTGATTCGGTGGCTGTCATCGGTTAACGCGCTCCCATTTTATGGATAGGCAGATTGCCCAGTTGATTCGTTCCATCAGTTCGAGTTCGGCGCCATTGTCTGCGTGTCAGAACTCAGGAGAAGAGCATCTTGCTCCTCAGTTGAGATTGTTTTTCCAGTCCACGTACGCTCGAAGCCCCCGCTCGAAATTTCCTCCCTTCAGATTCGTGGCATCGTAAATAAAGTATCGCAGCGAGGGTTCATATAATGATCTTTGATAAGAGATATCGTCTGCAAGTCTGATCTGTTCGGCAAACCCGAAATCGGTATTGTTTTTGCGAAAATTCTCGATGAGAAATTCCATATTTCTGCCCCGATAGCCCCCGCTGTACCGATCACGTCTTTTCCACTCTCGCATATAGGCAAACTCTAAAATTGGCCGGTCAAATGTGTTCAGTTTCACTTCCTCATTTTGATCGCTATCATAGAAGCCCATAAACGACGACAGGATAGATAGAGAGTTCTCGAGGTGAAATGAACTGACTTCGTTCCACACATTTCTATTCTTGAGCACCCGGTCCATGTGGGACTGATCCAGCAGGATGGGCGCGTCAGAAGCGATCATAAGAAGATCCGAGGGATAGAAATAAAACAAGGCGACTTGCTCATAAGAATTTCTGAGGGTATCCATAATGACCTTCAAAATTTCATGGGGGGTGAAGGTGGGCACCCATTGGACAAAAATCCCATCATCTTTGAGCCGTGATTTACACAGGTGGAAATAATCGGCGGCCAGCATAATGGTATTGGCGCTGGCCAGACTACTCAGTTTACCGTCGGAAGAGATGAGGTCATATTTCTTGTCTGAATACTTCAGGAAGGCGTAAACATCATCGTGAACCAGGTTGATCTTCTCATTTTCAAAAAGATCCCGGTTGTAGTCGGAAAAATATCGAGCGGCTTGAAAGACCGGTTTCATTATCTCCACGCAATCGATATTTTCCACGGATTCATGTAAGGACATGCTGCCGCTGCTGATCCCCGAGGCCAGGCCTACTGACAGCACCTCGCTAATGTCCGGCTTGACGAAGAAAGGCAGGTGGGCAATCAGCTTCTCCTTTTGTAGCAGACCGCGGGCAGTGGAGGCGATAATCACGCCGTCAATGCTCATATAGCGGTCTTTCTGGTAGGGGGCGATCTGCCGCTCAAACACCTTCACCGTCGAGAGCAAGCCTTCCTCATAGAAGAGCACCCTGTCCGACGCTTTTTCGTGCCGTCCCATCAGGAAGCCGCCCTGCATGGAAAGGCTGAATACCCCCGTGATGAGTAGGGCCGCGATGACAAGAACGGGAAGCATACCTGAGCGGGCTTTCACGATAAAAACAATGCCCAAGATAAAATTGATGATGGAAACGAGTATGATACCTATTTTGATTCCGAAAGCGGGAAGAAGAAAAAAGCCGGCAGCCAGCGAACCGACAATAGAACCGATGGTACTGATCGCGTAAATGGAACTGACCGATCTCCCGGCTCTTTCCGTCGTCCTGTCATAATAGATTCCGTTCAGGAGGGGGAAGAGGATCCCCATGATGACGGTTGGGAGCAGGAACATCATCGAGCATATCAGCACGGAGGCGGCGATCCCCCACAACCAATCGAAAGAGAAATCGTGGATGAGATCGACGACATTTTCCTGGAAAAAATGGCTGTAGGAAACGCTGTAGAACAAATAGATGGTGAAGACGGCATAGACTCCCAATGCGAGTTGCAATATACCGTACAAGAAATGCGACCGGCCTGCTTTGGTAACGATTCTCTTGGAAAGAATGCTGCCAATGGCAATGCCGGCCAGAAAGATTGCCAGGATGATGGTAAAACTGTACGTGCTGCTGTGAATGAGAAACTTCAATCCTCTGATCCAGATGAGCTCATAGGAGAGCGCCGCGAATCCGGCCAGCCCGGCTGCAGACCAGTAGAGGAATTTTTCCGGCCCAGTGATTGGGCGTTGAGATTTTCTTTCGCCGTTTGCGATTGATTCCTTTTCATGTTGGAGTTGGTGAATCTGTGGAGCCGGGGGCTTTTTCAGGATTCCTAAGACTACCAGACCGATCAGGATGTTAGTGAGGGCTGCCAAAACCAGCCCGCTCCGCACTCCCAGGAGTTCTATGATGAGAAAGCCGGCCACCAGAACACCGATCATGCCTCCGAATGTGTTGACGGAGTAGAAGAAACCGATATTGTAGAGAAAGTTTTTGCGCTTTGACGTGAAATACTGTACCACCAGAGGGAGTGTCGCACCCATGGCCGCGGTTGGCACCAGGAGAAGCAACGTGGTGATAGCAAGTTTTCCGAAGAGATGAAGAGCATCAACCGAGCCAAGCAGCGAATTCAGTCCCCGGTAGATCTCCTCAATGAAGCTATGAGCGGCCAGTAGGAAAAGCGCATAGCCTCCGATGATCAATTCCAGGGTTGCATACCATTTCAGTTCGTTACGGCAGCGCTTTATTAAAATTCCGATCTGCCAGGCGCCGAAAAACAGGCCGAACAGAAAGGCAGCCACAATGATGCTGATAGCGTAATAGGTATTGCCCAGCACGAGAGAGAACAAGCGGGTCCACAAAATCTGGTAGACCAATCCGCATAGACCGGATAAACCGAATAGAATAGCGAAGAACTTCCTGTTCATTTATTCATGTCCCTAAGGGGCTGCGCACCATGGCCACCGCCTGGCGGTGGACCCGGGGAAGGTCTACCCACCCTGAAAAATAAGATAGGCTCTCCCTCCTCGGAAAGCAGATAGGCTCTCCCTCCTCGGAAAGCCCCGTGGGGCGAGTGGTCTGAGGAGAAAGAGCCATGCACGAAAAGTCTATCGCGCGTTCGATGGGATTGCAAGTGTCAGCTATATTTGCCCACCAGGTAGTGTTATTCCTGTCGATCTGTCTGCTTCTGATCGCTTGCTCCCCGGCTGCCGACCAGGATGCCGGTGCGCTGAATAAGCAGGGTCCGGCAGCGGAGGAGAGCTCTCTGCAAACCGCGGCCGGAGCGAAGCGTTCGTCAGGTCTCCGTCCCGGTGTGGGGGTGCGCTTCGTCGACATAACAGCGGCCGCCGGCCTGGACTTCGTCCATGTCTCCGGCGACGAGGAGCAGCGCTTCATCATCGAAACCATGGGAGGTGGCGCAGCCTTTTTCGACTACGACTCCGACGGCTACCTGGATCTTTATCTCGTGAACGGAACACGGCGAGACGAGCCCCCC